>Ga0209475_10004722_pt1 | contig 11582 bp, 6 predicted proteins | sample tdDd471_FD_187128 | JGI IMG/M metagenome (GOLD analysis project Ga0209475, IMG submission 187128) | Marine sediment microbial communities from the Atlantic coast under amendment with organic carbon and nitrate - tdDd47.1 (SPAdes)... | ecosystem: Environmental > Aquatic > Marine > Coastal >...
TGATTTCAAATCAAAATACAAAAGCGAGCTCTTCATATCACCAGATTTAAATCGCTGATAATAGACACCTCCCTCAACACCTTTAACACTCCAGTATGCGGCTGCATCAACGGGCAATTCAAGCACCCTGTCATCAATACCATCGAAATCAACTATCATATCATCGCTCTCTTCATCCTCTTTAGCATCATCATTTTCGTCCTCCTTCTTTTTGTCACCATCTTCCTTTTCGTCTTCCTTTTCGTCTTCCTTAATCTCCACAACATCGTTTTCCGGCTCAAAAGGAGACCTGGTGTCTTTTGCAAGTGTCATCAGATAAACCTTGCTCATATCCCGATAAGCATGGTTCCATTCTGTCCAACTGTAAATCGGGTTAAAAGTTCTGGTTGAAGTAAAGTAGAGGTATTTACCATCTTTGCTAAACGAGGGATCGCCCGAATCAAACCACTTGCTGGTAACAGGTGTAGAAGTTTTTGTTTCGAGATTATACAGATTAATCCTCGTGGGCTCAACATCGCTGGGTTTTGAATATGCCAGCCATTTACTATCGGGAGACCATGTGTAATCATGGAATTCTCCATCCTCAGATTGATCAATAAGTGTAAGGTTTTTCGATTCGATATCGACATAGTAAAACCTCTTCTTTTGATCTGTAAAGGCAATTTTCTTTGCATCGGGCGACCACCAGAATCCAAATTTATAAGTATCGCCATTCTTGGTAAGTTGAATGGGATCTTCAGAACCATCCTGTTTTAAAATATAAAATTCATCTTCCCCGGTTTCATCCGAAATATAGGCGATCCACTTTCCATCCGATGACCAATCAGAGCCACGTTCGTGGATATCGTTGGTATTGGTAAGATTTTTTGTTATTCCACTTTTAGAGGGCACAGAAAATATATCTCCCCGTGCGCCAAATGTAACACGCTTTCCGTCTGGCGAAACAGATGCATACCTGATGTTTTTCGATGCATCTTTCCATTCTGGCCTGCTCTGGGTAAAGTCGTTCATGATCTTTACATCAATGCGCTTGGGAGCCTGACTTTGAAGATCGAAATAGTAGATATATCCTCCATTTTCGTAAACTATCGCATTATTACCCAGCGAAGGAAATTTAATGTCGTACTCATCGTAACTGGTCAGTTTTTTTGTTTCATCTGTCTTTGTATTATATGAAAACAGGTTCATAATGCGGTCGCGGTCGGAAAGAAAATAAATAACGTCACCGTGCCACATCGGAAAAATATCCTGTGCATCATTGTTGGTAGCATTTATTGTTTCCTTGCTCTTGAAATCATAAATCCAAACATCATCAGCCATACCCCCTTTATAGTATTTCCAGGTACGGAACTCACGAAAAACCTGGTTGTAAGCGAGTTTTTTTCCATCAGGAGAATAGCTACAGAAACCGCCACCGGGCAAGGGCAACTGTGTAGAAAGACCTCCATCTTTGGAAACTTCAAAAAGTTGTCCGACAAATGAATTGAAAGATTTTTTACGTGACCTGAAAACAATGTTTTCATCATCCTTCCAATCCATTACAATATTATTTGGCCCCATACGGTCAGATAAATCATCCCGAGAAAGGGTTGCAGTATAAGTCACCCTTTTTGGCACACCACCTTCTGCCGGCATAAGGTAAACTTCCGTATTTCCATCATACTGGCCGGTAAACGCCAGAGACTTTCCATCGGGTGAAAATTTAGCAAACATTTCGTAGCCATCATCATTGGTAAGCCTTCGGGCAATACCACCACTTCTGGCAACAGTGTACAGATCACCAGCATAGCTAAAAACTACCTGTTCACCATGAATTGTTGGGAAGCGCAACAAACGAGCTTCCTCTTCCTGTGCAAATGCTGTGGCCGCAAAAAATACTGCCATCAGCACTGAGAATAAGCATTTCCTCATAACCTTAGTTTCAGTTTTTATTATTTGAAAAATATAAAATTATTATTGCCCGACACTAACTACTTTTGTACCACTTTGCATAACTCTCTTTAAATCAATACCACCAAATAAATCTGAAAAAATGCTGAAATCAGCTTTGTACGTTTACTTACACATACTGTTCGTAAACGAACATCAATAATCATTTAAATGCGAAATTATGCCATGCCTGAGTTTGCCTTTCAGTAAAAGATCAATAATATTGGAAGCAACATTTTCAGGATCAGCAAATAATCCATCTCGTTTTGCTTGTTTAAATTTGTCAATATCTGCAAAATCATCCTTATCTTTTTCCATGACTTTGTCCAACATTTCTGATTTTACAAATCCAGGGGAAATGGCGTGAATTTTTACAGGGTTTTTTGCTTGTTGTTGCTCAACGGAAATGCTTTTTGTGAAAATATCCAGTCCGGCTTTTGTGCTGCAATACAAGCTCATACCATGGTGAGGAATGGTTGCAGCACCCGATGTTATATTGAGAATAAATTTTTCGGAATCGATATCTGCAGCATGCCTTATCAACCCGGAAGACATAAGCACAGGGGCCAGCAGATTTACATTATAAATGTATTGAACTTCAGCAGCACTCACCTTGCTGATTTTTCTTACCGGTTCAACAATTCCGGCATTATTAATCAGATAAATGCCCTCGCAGTCTTCAGCACCGATATGATCAATCAAATTTGAAATCAACTCAGGTATCCTTTCAATATCAGAAAGATCAAATGCAACATTATGAACCTGGCAATTTTTTATCAAGGCTTTTTTTGAGATGGTGGGGTCAGGATTTCTTGAAATCAGAAGTAATACATGGGTGGCATGGAGTAATTTTTCGGCGAAAGCTTTACCCAGGCCTTTTGAAGCTCCAGTGATGATAAAGTATTTCATATCAATCTATTCAGATAAATATTTTCAGGAAGGACTTTTAATCTATGAAAAGACAAGGATGCAATAAAAAACTCCAAGAATGTTAAACCTTGAATACAGAACAATTACTGCTTCAAAATCCAGGCATCCTTGTATTTTTCTGACAGGCTTTTCCTGGCATTAATTGCTTTTTCCTTATTTGGGTAAGTCCCAAGGGCAACCCTGTATTTATCACCCGATTGAAGTACTGATGGACTTCGGAACCCCCTGGATTTATATTTCGTAACCTCTGCATTTGCAGTGGCCATGTCGTTCCAACTTGAGATAATAAGGTAATATTTAACCCCTGAACTGTTTTGCTCAGTGTCAGCACCTTCAACAACAATTTTTTGAAGTTTACCAGCAACCTCGTCAGTATTGCAAATTTTCACTCCTTCTTCAACATCCGCTTCGGTACCAAACCAAACTACCGCATATCCATTCAAAATCCCAACACCAAAAGCATTCCATGACTTATCTTTCCAATTGGCTCTGTTCAACATCAGGTCATTGGAAGCTGCTGACGACTTCCATAGGTCCAATACTATTTCAGGCATGGCATCGACGCTTTCCCAAAAAGCAATTTCATAGCCTTTGCCGGGATAGCTTGTCAGTTCTTTGGGCTTTGAAGTCATACAAGTATTGTTGAAAATATCCGGGCCATAACAACACTCCAGCCAGTCCCCATTATCCGACCAGGAATGCAGGTTGCAATTTGATGTGTCGGGCCGGTTGTAGTTAAGGTCGTTAACATGAAGTTTAGCTACGTAGCAAAGGTTTTTGGAGAGCGGAATTTCAGCAAGTCCGTTTTGTTTGCGGTATGCATTCACAAGGTTATAAACCTTTAACTCGTCAAAATTGATACAAAAGTCTTCTGGAATATCGTGTTGCCCTTTAACCACGCCGGGCAATAATAAAAATAAAAGGAATATTTGTAAAATGATAAAACGTATTTTAACTCTCATGTTCTTTTTCTGAAATTTAATTGCAGGCCACTGGTTCAGTAAAACGATAATCAAAATTAATAAAATTAACTGAACCACCCGATTAATAAACTTTAGAAGCAAAGTAATATTTTCACGTGAATTGAATTTTAATTTACTTTGCTACTCAATCAGGAAAACATGAAAAGTCCAGCTCCAAATATTAATAAACAAGGTTTTGGAACAGCGCCTGTATTTTTTACAGCCATTTCAACAATACTTGGGGCCATCCTTTTTTTGCGCTTTGGATTTGCAGTAGGTACAATAGGTTTTCTAGGAGTACTTTTCATTGTTCTGTTGGGCCACCTTGTTACAATCCCTACAGCCCTGGCAATTTCTGAAATTGCAACCAACCAAAAAGTAAAAGGTGGTGGTGAATATTTTATCATTTCCCGATCATTTGGTTTAAATATCGGGGCTACCATTGGCATTGCCCTTTTTCTTTCTCAGGCCATCAGCGTTGCTTTTTACATTATTGCATTTACCGAAGCTTTCGAACCCTTCTTCCTCTGGTTTAAAAATACCTATGGCTACGACTTACCCAGACAAGCAATCAGTCTGCCGGCCATGGCAATTCTTGCCGCCCTGATACTCACAAAAGGGGCAAACATGGGGGTAAAGGCATTGTATGTTGTGGTTGCCATACTTTTTGCATCTCTGACATTATTTTTTATTGGAAAAACCGAATATTCATCCACTGCCAGTATCGGAAATTTCCTGGGTGATTTTAGTAATACGGATCAGTTCTTTTTCATTTTTGCAATCATATTCCCGGCTTTTACGGGCATGACGGCCGGAGTTGGACTTTCAGGAAACCTCAGGAATCCCGGGAAATCTATTCCACTGGGTACCACTACGGCTACACTGCTCGGTATGGTAATATATGTTTTTATCATTGGTAAGCTTGCATTATCAGCATCTCCCAACGACCTGACTGAAGACCAATTGATCATGAGTAGAATTGCACTTTACGGCCCCATTGTTATTCCTTTGGGCCTTGCAGCTTCTACCATCTCCTCCGCTCTGGGATCAATAATGGTTGCACCAAGAACATTGCAGGCACTTGCCCGGGACAAATCTTTCCCAATCAGGGGTATAAATACTTTTTTAAGGAGAAGTAAAAAAAAGGATGGTGAGCCAAGGAATGCTTCTGTAATAGTTATCATCATCGCCTTTGCAGTTGTAGCTGTGGGAGATGTAAATGCAGTGGCACGGATCATTTCGATGTTTTTTATGGTAACCTATGGTGCACTCAATCTCATTTCTTTTCTAAATCATTTTGGCGCCGATCCATCTTATAGGCCCACATTTAAATCCCGTTGGTACCTTTCGCTGCTTGGATTTTTTTTGAGCCTGTGGCTGATGTTCAAAATGGATGCCATTTATGCAACAGCCTCAATTGCAATAATGATCTTGCTTTATTTATACATCAACAGATACCACAGTGAAAGAAAAGGACTCGAAGTACTTTTCAAAGGGGCCCTTTTTCAGCTCAACCAACGATTACAGGTTTATCTTCAAAAATCAAAAAAGAATCTGGCAGGATCATCCTGGAGACCTTCTGCAGTTTGTGTTTCAAAAGATTCATTTGAGCATGAGCAGGCCTACAATCTCTTATGCTGGATATCTTTTAACCATGGCTTTGGGACTTACATTCATCTTATTGAAGGTTATTTTTCGAAAGCTATGTACGAAAAATCAGCCACCGAACTGGAGGATCTCATCAAGATTTCCAACAAAAAAAACAGCAATGTTTATCTTGATACCATAATTTCGCCCTCTTACACTTCAGCCATAGCACAAATAATTCAATTACCCGGAATTTCAGGGATGGAAAACAATATGGTAATCTTTGAATTTGATAAGAATGATCCTGTTAACCTTGACCAAATAACAGATAATTTCAACCTTGTCAGGGCAGGAAACTACGATGTTTGTATTTTGGGCAGTTCACAAAGGGATATTGAGTTCAGTGAAGGTATTCATGTTTGGATTCAAAGTACTGATGCTGAAAACTCCAGCCTGATGATTCTGCTGAGTTACATCATACTTGCTCATCCGGATTGGAAAAAAGCGGAGATTAAAATTTTTGACATTTGTAAAGAACTGCACGAAGATGAGGTGAGGGAAAATTTGCTGGAACTCATTGAAACTGGGCGACTTCCTATTTCACCTAAAAATATTGAAATTATTCGTCGGGAGGAAAATGTAAGTAGCAAGTCAGTGATTAATGAAAGGTCAAAAGATGCGGGCCTGGTAATTATAGGATTTCGCTCTGAACAACTCAGGCACTCAGGAAAAGAATTATTTGAAGGCTTCGAAGATACTGGCAATGTTTTATTTGTGAATGCAAGTAAGGAGAAGGAGATCAAGTAAGGCGTTTGGCGTTGAGTGTTTCGCGTTCAAAGTTCGGAGTTTTGAGTTATAATTCTTTTAGCGACTTGGAGTCGCTTAGATAATCCGACAGAGGCATGGCATCCCTCTCCTACTGGCCTCTACCGTGACAGTTTTTAAATTTCTTACCACTTCCACATGGGCAGGCTTCGTTACGCCCGACCTTTTTCTCAACTTTAACGGGTTGTGGTTTTTGCTTTGCCTGGGTGTTGCTATGCGATTGCGACAGCAAATCCTGGCGACCTTCCTGCAATCTCCTTCGATCGGCGCGTTTAGGAATTTGTGCCTCACGAACATTATTCGGATCCTGTGTCGGCAGGTTTCCTTTCAAGAGGAATGAAGTGATTTCACGGTTAATCCTCTGTAGCATTGCTTTGAAAAGCTCAAAAGATTCAAATTTATAAATCAGCAATGGGTCCTTCTGTTCATAGGTCGCATTCTGCACGGATTGCTTCAGGTCATCCATTTCACGAAGATGTTCTTTCCATGCTTCATCGATGGTGCTGAGTGTAACGTTTTTCTCCATCGAAGAGATGATCTCACGGCCTTCGTCCTCATACGCTTTCTTCAGGTTGGTAACAATCTGTTTGGTTTTTATACCATCAGTGATAGGAACAGCAATATGTTCGTAATTACTATTGTTTTCGTACACCTCTTTAATTATCGGATAAGCTCTTTCAGCAATTTGCTTCATCTTTTTCCGGTAGGCCTCGTATACATGTTTGAAGAGTTTCTCGGTAGTTTCATCCGGATTGCCTTGCAGAAACTCCTTCTCTTCAAATGGAGCATTGATAGCCATATCTTTGATCACCTCCAGGCGGAAGCCTTCAAAATCGCCTTTTTCCTGGTAGTCCAAAACGATTTGCTCGCAAAGGTCAAACATCATGTTAGAAAGATCTACCCCAAGCCGTTCGCCGAACAATGCATGATGGCGTTTTTTATAGATCACCTCACGTTGTGAGTTCATAATATCATCATACTCCAACAGGCGTTTACGAATTCCAAAGTTGTTCTCTTCCACTTTTTTTTGCGCACGTTCGATGGATTTGGTAATCATCGAATGCTGGATCACCTCACCATCCTCAATGCCAATTCTGTCCATTACTTTTGAAATTCTTTCTGATCCAAACATCCGCATCAGGTCATCCTCCAATGAAACAAAAAACGCAGAACTTCCCGGGTCACCCTGGCGTCCTGAACGGCCACGCAACTGCCTGTCCACCCTTCGAGATTCATGCCTTTCAGTACCAATTATACCAAGACCGCCTGCATCTTTCACTCCGGTACCCAATTTAATGTCGGTTCCACGACCGGCCATGTTGGTGGCGATTGTCACCTTTCCGGGTTGACCGGCTTCGGCAACAATATCAGCTTCTCGCTGGTGAAGTTTAGCATTGAGCACATTGTGGGGAATATGTTTCCGGGTGAGCATCCTGCTCAATAATTCAGAAGTCTCAACAGAAGTGGTACCTACAAGTACAGGCCTTTTCTTTTTAACCATGCTTTCAACCTCGGCAATCACAGCATTAAACTTTTCGCGGGTGGTTTTGTAAACCATATCCTCTATGTCGTCACGCGAAATTGGTCTGTTGGTAGGAATTACAACTACATCCAGCTTGTAGATATCCCATAATTCGCCGGCTTCAGTTTCAGCAGTACCTGTCATACCAGCGAGCTTATTGTACATCCTGAAGTAATTCTGAAGTGTAATGGTAGCATAAGTCTGGGTTGCAGCTTCAATTTTTACATTTTCCTTGGCTTCAATAGCCTGGTGTAAACCATCTGAATACCGACGGCCCTCAAGGATACGGCCGGTTTGCTCATCCACAATCTTTACCTTGTTGTCCATCACAACATATTCAACATCTTTCTCGAACATCGAATAGGCACGCAAGAGCTGGTTAACTGTATGTACCCTTTCAGATTTCACTGAGAAATCAAGTGTTAACTCACTCTTTTTTTCAAGCTTTTTTTCATCCGAAAGGTCCGATTTATCCAGTTCTACCAATTCAGCTCCCAGGTCGGGAAGAATAAAGAAACTCATGTCTTCGTACGACTGGCTTAACAGGTCAATTCCTTTTTCGGTTAATTCGATGGAATTATTTTTCTCTTCAATCACAAAGTATAACTCATCCGTAACAATGTGCATGTGTTTACTTTGCTCCTGCATGTAAAAACTTTCAGTTTTTGTCATCAGCGATTTCATACCGGGTTCGCTGAGGTATTTTATTAAAGCCTTGGTTTTTGGCAGGCCTTTGTGCGCCCTGAGCAGCTGTTCGCCACCTTTTTTCTGGTTATCATCACTTACATTATCACCTGCCAGGAGTTGTTTTGCTTCGGCAAGTAATTTAGTTACCAGGTTTCGTTGTGCACTATATAGCTTTTGAACATTGGCCTTCATCTCATCAAAAAGTTGATTTTCACCTTTCGGAGTCGGACCTGAAATGATAAGCGGAGTACGGGCGTCATCAACCAATACCGAGTCAACCTCATCCACGATAACATAATTGTGTGGGCGCTGAACCAGTTCAGCAGGGTTTCCTGTCATATTGTCGCGGAGATAATCGAACCCAAATTCATTGTTGGTTCCATAAGTAATGTCAGCAAGATATGCCTGCCTCCGTGGTTCAGAATTTGGCTCATGCTTGTCGATGCAATCCACCGATAAGCCATGGAATTGAAAAAGTAGTCCCATCCACTCGGAGTCCCGCTTTGCCAGGTAATCATTTACCGTTACTACATGGACTCCCTTTCCGGGAAGTGCATTCAGGTAAAGTGCAAAAGTAGCCACGAGTGTTTTTCCTTCACCGGTCGCCATTTCAGCAATTTTCCCATCATGAAGTACAACACCACCAATAATCTGGACATCATAATGCACCATGTCCCATTTGATCATGGTTCCACCAGCCATCCATTGATTATCGTAGTAAGCTTTATCATCAACAATATTGATATTGTCGTATTTTGCTGCCAGGTCGCGATCTATTTGGGATGCTGTTACTTCAACAGTTTCGTTTTCTTTGAACCGATTGGCAGTTTCCTTCATCACCGAAAAAGCTTCAGGAAGAATCTGGTCGAGGATTTCCTGGGACTTTTCGTAGCTCGTTTTTTCTAATTTGTCGATGGTTTCGTAAATCTTTTCTTTTTCATCAACATCCATGTCCGGATTATCGTTAACACGATCTTTCAGTTCCTTAATCTTGTTTTCATCCTCAGCAATATGGTCGCTGATCATCTGCTTAAACTCAAGAGTTTTTGCCCTTAATTCGTCATTGGTCAGGGTCTTGATCTTCTCGTAAGCTTCGAGTGTAATGTTGAGTTTCGGTTTGAGTTCCTTATTGTCGCGATCCGATTTTGAACCTACGAATTGCTTTATTATATTTTTAAACATAACGAATGTGTTTTATCATTTTTGGGTACAAAAGGCATATCAACAATGGTGCCTGTTATATTTCAATCAAATTTCTAACATCTGGATGTCATCATGGCAGAAACTTTAATAGTATGCAAAAGTAAATTAATTCAGCGACAAGATGGGTGATTAAAAGTGAAGTTTGAAGGTTGCAGTATTGGATTGGAAAGCTACGCTTTGCCTTAACCCAGCTCAAATGTTGTAATACCAAATGCTTTATCAATATCTACCTCAGGAATTTTTCCATAATACATTCTGGCACATTCAAAAACGAACTTTGTTTTGTGCCTTTTGATAAGTTCAACAGCAGACTGGTTTACCATATGAATATCAATATAAACAGGTTCTCCAATAACGGCATTCAGACAGGATTTATAAAGCACATCAGCAATCTCTATATTGTCGGTGAACAGGGGACAAGTTTAATATCCAATACCAGGATTCTTTTTGAATTGATTATAAATTCACAAAAAATCTTTTCCATTATCTTTGAACCGATGAAACAAAACGACCCTTTGGGAAATGCTTTGGAAGATTACTTAAACGGAAATACATCCGGTAAAATCATTGTAAAATCCAGTATTGCCGAAGACTCTGGAATTCCTGTCGATTATCTTTTCAGATCAGAAGCGAATATGCCCGAGCTTGAAAAAAAAGCCTTACAACTTTGCTACGGAAATGTTCTGGATGTGGGTGCTGCGGCCGGATGTCATGCACTCATTCTAAAAAACAATGGCCTGAATGTACAGCCAATTGACATTTCGGAAAAAGCGATACAAGTAATGAAAAACCGTGGACTGAAATCAGCAAGGCAGGCAGACTATTTTGAGTTAAAAAATGAGAAGTATGACACCCTCCTTTTCCTGATGAATGGAATTGGTATTTGCGGTGAACTAACAAACCTAGGTGATTTTTTCAGAAAAGCAATGGATTTATTGAAGCCTGATGGTCAGATATTGCTGGATTCATCAGATATCATTTACATGTTTGAGGTAGAGGATGGTTCGGTTGAAATTGATTTGAACGCCGGCTACTATGGCGAGGTGGAGTACCAGATGCAATATGGTGCTTGCAATGGAGAAAAATTCCACTGGTTGTTTATAGATTTTGAAACTTTAAACACTTACGCCACGCGAAATGGTTTTTCCTGCGAATTGATTCTGGAAGGGGAGCATTTTGATTATTTGGCGAGGTTGAAGAAAGTCTGATAATATTCCTGTAAAGTAAAAGTAGTTGGTTTCATTAAAGAACCTTGAAATCAGCAGGTATATTTTTACCTCTAAAAATCATCTCCTCCCATATCACCTTCATCGCCACCACCGTTCATATCGCTCATTTTACGTTGGTAGTTGTTGATCTTCCAACTTAGGCTCAAAGAGAAAATTGGTGCTTCACGGTTGAAATACATGTATGAATAAAATCCGGTTCCTTCGGAAGTAAACTCATGCTTGGCGGTCTGAAAAATATCACGTATTGAAAATGTTGTTGTTAATTGGCGGTTGAAGAAATCCTTTTTAAGTGCCAGGTTGGTCATAAAAAACCCTGAGCTACTGCCCTGGGCAGTAACACTTGGTCCATAATAACGGCCAACAAGCTGAAATCGAAATTCTTTTGGGAGTAGAAAAACCAGGTTCATATTCGCATTCCAGTTGGTGCTGCTATTATCCACCTGTTGGTCATCAATCTGGCCTTCGAGGCGGTAGTCATAAACTGTTCCTGAAAGCGTAAATTGAAACCATTCAACAGGCTGTGCATTAATCATCAATTCTAAGCCAAGTGCATAATCCTTATCAAGGTTTTCATAAGTATTGAGCATAATGCCATCATCCTGTAATGTTCTGACTCTTGTAATTTTATTTTTTGTAATCCGGTAATAGCCTTCAAGTGCAATCATTGCCCCAAATACTCTTGTCTGATAGCCCAGTTCCCACGAATCG
>Ga0209475_10004724_pt1 | contig 11580 bp, 12 predicted proteins | sample tdDd471_FD_187128 | JGI IMG/M metagenome (GOLD analysis project Ga0209475, IMG submission 187128) | Marine sediment microbial communities from the Atlantic coast under amendment with organic carbon and nitrate - tdDd47.1 (SPAdes)... | ecosystem: Environmental > Aquatic > Marine > Coastal >...
GTGAGATGAGTTTCGCAGTCGAGAGGGAAACAACCCAGACCCTCGTCTAAGGTCCCGAAATATATGCTAAGTGGAAAACGATGTGATTGTGTCGAGACAGCTAGGAGGTTGGCTTAGAAGCAGCCACCCTTTAAAGAGTGCGTAACAGCTCACTAGTCAAACGCAGTTGCGCGGACAATGTAACGGGGCTCAAGCATATTACCGAAGACAGGGATGACAATTTATTGTTATGGTAGGGGAGCGTTCTGTATGCGGCGAAGGTGAACTGGAAGGTTTATTGGAGCGTACAGGAGTGCGAATGCTGGCATGAGTAGCGAGAAATAAGTGAGAACCTTATTCGCCGAAAGTCTAAGGTTTCCGACGGAAGGTCAGTCCGCGTCGGGTTAGTCGGGCCTAAGCCGAGGCTGAGAAGCGTAGGCGATGGACAACGGGTTAAAATTCCCGTACCGGTATATGGAGCGATAATAGTCGCTTTCGGGAAAGTCAGCCTCTGAGTGGATTGAGGTGGCAAGCGGGGCAAACCCGTTACGCCGTGCCTTATGGCAAGAAGTGACAGGTACCGAGGGACGAGAAAAGCTATTATGGTATTGAAGTATGCCGACCGTACCGCAAACCGACACAGGTAGACGAGTAGAGAATACTAAGGCGAACGGGAGAACCTTCGTTAAGGAATTAGGCAAAATTGATCCGTAACTTCGGGATAAGGATCGCCATGGAGACATGGCCGCAGTGAAAAGGCTCTGCCGACTGTTTACCAAAAACACAGGTCTCTGCAAAAGCGTAAGCTGACGTATAGGGGCTGACGCCTGCCCAGTGCCGGAAGGTTAAGTGGAAGTGTTCACGCACAGAAATGAAGCCCCGGTGAACGGCGGCCGTAACTATAACGGTCCTAAGGTAGCGAAATTCCTTGTCGGGTAAGTTCCGACCCGCACGAAAGGCGTAACGAGTGGAGCACTGTCTCAACGAGGGACCCGGCGAAATTGAAGTATGCGTAAAAATGCGTATTACCCGCAGCAGGACAAAAAGACCCCGTGGAGCTTTACTGTAGCTTGCCATTGCGTTAGGGCGTTGATTGTGCAGGATAGCTGGGAGGCAGGGAAGCGTGTTCGTCAGGATGCGTGGAGCCATTGTTGAGATACCAGCCTATCCACGCTTTGACCCTAACCTAGATACGTGAATCCGTATCAGGGACAGTGGCAGGTGGGCAGTTTGACTGGGGCGGTCGCCTCCGAAAGAGTAACGGAGGCGCCCAAAGGTTGGCTCAGATGGAATGGAAACCCATCGAAGAGTGTAAAGGCAGAAGCCAGCTTGACTGCAAGACGGACATGTCGAGCAGAGACGAAAGTCGGGCTTAGTGATCCTACGGCTCAGAGTGGAATGGCCGTAGCTTACCGGATAAAAGCTACCCCGGGGATAACAGGCTAGTCTTGCCCAAGAGTTCATATCGACGGCAAGGCTCGGCACCTCGATGTCGGCTCATCGCATCCTGGGGCTGAATAAGGTCCCAAGGGTTGGGCTGTTCGCCCATTAAAGCGGTACGTGAGCTGGGTTCAGACCGTCGTGAGACAGGTCGGTCTCTATCCGCTGTGGGCGTTGGGAATTTGAGAGGAGCTGCCCCTAGTACGAGAGGACCGGGGTGGACGAAGCGCTCGTGTGTCAGTTGTCCCGCCAGGGGCATAGCTGAGTAGCGACCTTCGGAAGGGATAACCGCTGAAAGCATCTAAGTGGGAAGCCCCCCTCAAGACGAGATTCCCCATTGGTAGAACCAAGTAAGACCGCTAGGAGACTACTAGTTTGATAGGCAGGAAGTGGAAGCGCAGCAATGTGTGTAGCTAACCTGTACTAATGGTCGAGGGCTTTCCCAAGATATGATATGGGGTTGCCGGCTTTACTTGGAGTAAAGCGAGAGTTAGAGATAATTACTTGTTAAGAAATATGGTTGATATTCGATAGAGACGACACGAACTTAGGAAGACACGAAGAAGTGTGTGCTGAGTGATTGTGTTGGTGATTAGAGCCTTGGGGGTACACCCGGTCCCATTCCGAACCCGGAAGTTAAGCCCATGAGCGCAGATGGTACTGCATTGGAGACGATGTGGGAGAGTATGCCATTGCCAACCTATCTCATTCAATACACACTTTTTTCTGTTCTACTTTTAACTAAAAACATATTTCCTCTATTCTTACATAACTTTTTATCCCGCCACTTTAATATTCCTCATTTAGCGGACAGTAAAATTAAACATTTTATTTCATTACAACCTTGTTGCTTCCTCTTTCCTATTCCATAATCTCCTACTACTTTCTTTCATTAAGTTATGAAATCATGCGTATAATAAAGGGAAGTTAAGCTAAAAAGGTAAATCATGGGACTACAAAAATATCCTCAGTTTGAAACTGAAAGACCAGAATGGATTACAATTTTCATTACGAATAATTTACAGGAAGCCCACATCATTGCAGGTAAATTGAGAGCCTATGATATTGAGTCAATGATACACACTGTACCGGGTGCAAGTGCAATCGGTATTACGTTTGGGAATTTGGGCGAAATTAAGGTACTGATTGAATCGAAGTTATATGATAAGGCTTATGATATATTATTTCCGAATGATATGGATCAGCTTGAAAGTAATACCGATAAGATTCAATATATCTGGAATGATGACGGAGATGGCGAAGAATATTACATAGATGATGAAGAGGGTGACGATGAATAATACATTGACGCGCATACAGGGCATCCAAGTTGGACATGTTACAGATATTGAAGGGGCAACAGGATGTACTGTTATTATTTGTCCTCCTCAAACCGTTGGTGCAGTTGATGTTCGTGGAGGAGCACCCGGTACCCGCGAGACAGACCTATTACAGCCTCATAATCATGTTGAAGAAGTGACCGCTGTTGTGTTATCAGGAGGTAGTGCATTTGGACTTGCTACCGCTGATGGTGTGATGCGTTGGCTTGATGAACGTCAGACCGGTTATAAGTCAGGTACGGGGTATATTGTGCCAATTGTACCAGCTGCTATTTTATTTGATTTAGCAGTTGGTAAACAGGGCGTTCGTCCAACCAGTGATATGGGGTATCAAGCCTGTGAAAATGCTACATCCGAACCAGTTCAACAAGGTAGTGTTGGCGCAGGAACTGGGGCAAGGATTGGCGCAATGTTTGGTAATGAGCGCGCATCAAAGGGGGGGATTGGCTCGGCCACTATCGAATTAGAGAACGGACTTATCATATCTGCGCTCATTGCTGTGAATGCTGTCGGTGATGTTATAGCTGAGAATGGACAGATTCTCGCGGGGCTCAGGACAGAAGATGGCGAAGGATTCTTTGGCATGTTGAATGCGATGACAGCTATGCTTGAGACTGATACAAAGATCAACACGCGTGAAAATACTGTCATCGGCGTTGTAGCGAGTAATGCAAAATTATCCAAAGCACATACTTATAAAGTGGCTCAAATAGCCCATGATGGTATTGCCCGTGCCGTTAATCCTTCTCATACGATGTTTGATGGTGATACAATTTTTGCATTATCCACTGGCGAAATTCCCTCTCATCCGACATTAGTGGGGGCATATGCGGCAGAAGTAGTTGCAAAGGCGATTCGTAATGCCGTTACCCATGCAACTTCTATAGGTGGCGTGCGAGCGATAAATCAATAGACTATGTGATTGGTTTCATTTTGATTGATTTTATCACTTTGTTTAATATTGTTAACGTGATCTCTGATGTGCTTTAATATAGATTTAGTAAAACACTGGTACAATAATGCCTGTTTGTATCAAAATGGAAATGTCTAATGGGAAAAAAAGTCCTACTTGTAGAAGATGAAGAGAAGTTAATTAACAACCTTGCTGATAAACTTCGTGCTGAAGGTTACGATGTGTATACGGCAATGGATGGTGAGACGGGCTGGAATTTAGCGCGCAGTGATACTTTCGATTTGATTGTGCTTGACATTATGTTACCGGGATTAGATGGTTTGAGCCTCTGCCGAATGATTCGTAATGATCCTAAAATGCTCGATGTGTCGATTATCATTTTGACGGCGCGTGGGACAGAAGTTGATAAGATTGTTGGGCTAGAGAGTGGCGCCGATGATTATATGGTAAAACCCTTTGGTTTGGGTGAGTTCTTAGCACGGGTTCGTGTACAGATGCGTCGTCCGCCATCTGATCGAACTGTCCGTCAAGACGAATTGATGTCAAATGATCTTAAACTCGATTTAACAGGTCGTCGTGTCTTCTTGGGGGACGATGAAGTTACATTAAGTAATAAAGAGTTTGATCTGCTTGCGGAGTTAATGCGTAATAAAAATGCAGTATTATCACGAGATCTAATTCTCACCAAAGTGTGGGGCTACGATTATTTTGTTGACAAGCGTACAGTTGATGTTCATATTCGGTGGCTTCGTGAAAAGATAGAAGATAACCCGTCTAGCCCGAAACGGATTAGTACAGTTCGTGGTGTCGGGTATCGCTTCGAGGGATAATCATGGAAATTCTATTGGGAATTGCTGTTATTGTAGCGATAGGTCTTATTTATTACGCTTATATCCAGACTAAAAAAATAAAAGAACTGAACGAAACACTTCGGAATCGGGATGCCGAGATTATCACTTTACATCAAAATCTCCAAAATCGTGATGATGAGCTTAGAATTCAGCGTTCACAATTAACATTGATAGAGCGTGAAAATACCGAGAGCAAGGCGTTATTTTCGACAATTTCTAATGTCGCGTTTGATGTGGTATTTCTGCTTGATGAAGACCTTACGATTATCACACAGAATAAAGCCGCTGATATTCTCTTTGGTGACCATAATCCAATCGGTGAGAAGCTTGCTGATGTAGTAGAATCCGATGAGTTACTCCATGTGGTTAAGCAAACATTGACCGAAAAAGAAAGCTTAGAAGAACAATTTATCATCGGCGATACTTACTATCGTTCAAAAACTCAGCTTATGAGCTACGATGGTGATCACCGTTTTATTGGTGTTGCGATGCAAGATATAACACGATTGGTTCATCTGAATCGTGCTCGAAGAGATTTAGTAGCCAATATCTCTCATGAATTGCGAACACCGATTACCCGTATTCGATTGATTATCGAAGGTCTGTTTCATGAGGCAGAAAAACCGAAACGTAAAGCCAGTATTGAATCTCTTAAAGAGATTGCAGTCGAAACAGATGCACTCCTCTGGTTGGCACAAGAACTCCTTGATCTGTCGATGATTGAATCTGGTCAAGCAATTATGCGGCTGGTAAAAACACCTCTAATACAAGTTGTTGATGGGGCGATTGAGCGACTTATTCCACAAGCTGAGACAAAGCAGCTGACCATTGCTAGTCAAGTTTCAGATCGATATGATGTATTATCCGATTCTGACCAGCTACGGCGCGTGTTAGGAAATTTGATTCATAATGCAATAAAATGGTCGCCAAAAAATGGGACGATTACCATTACTGCTTCGGAAAACCACGATGAGATTACAGTTGCTGTGTATGATGAAGGACCAGGTGTTCCCGATGATATGTGCGAACGAATCTTCGAGAGGTTTTATCAAGTCGATGCATCACGCTCTGGTCATGAAGGCACAGGTTTAGGTTTAGCTATTTGCAAACATATTATCGAAGCGCATGGTGGCAAGATTTGGACAGAGGGTAATAGTCAAGGTAAGGGCGGACGCTTCTTATTTACGGTTTTAAATGCCAATCCAAGCACCGAAGTTGAAAGCCTAGATGTTATCGATAACGATGAATCTGAGCAAGTTTCCGATACTCTCACATCACTTTAGATGGAAATCTAACATCAGTCCTGTTATACTATAATCACAATTAAATCTAAACTAACCTTCGGGGCAGGGTGAAAGTCCCTACCGACGGTGATGTATGCACATAATATAAGTGCCATACTAAGCCCGTGACCCGTGTCATCATTTGATGTTAATGATGCGTCATAGCAGATATTTGCTGTGCCGGTGGATATTGGTGAGAATCCAAAGCCGACGGTGATAGTCCGGATGGGAGAAGGTATTAACATTGCTGACATGTTTTTCAGCTTTGTTAAGTTTGGCATACATGGTATTAACTTGCTTATGCAAGCCCCTTAGTGGTTTGTGTTTGTTTGAGTATGTCAAAACTTTCCTGCCTCGATCAATTATGCTGTGAGGTAGGAGATGCAAGTGACACGGTACAAAACAAAACACAACTCTTCATCTAATAAACTAATCAAATATCTCCAACGGTTACTACCGATATTAACGTTTCTCGTATTATTGATGGTCTGGTATTGGGTAACTGCGATGGAATTTTACCCTGCATTCATTGTTCCACCACCGACAGCTGTCTATGAAACGTTTAGCGAAGCAATCACTAGTGGTATGTTGATAGAGCATATAGAGACGACGTTAGAAGAGATGTTGTTTGGCTTATTGTTCGGGGTGACCATTGGATTAATGCTGGGTTATGCAATTGCAAAGTTTCCATTACTAGAGCAAATCCTTTCGCCAATTATTGTGGCATTTCAATCGACCCCAATTGTCGCTTATGCTCCTCTACTAATTATCTGGTTTGGGAGTGGCACAACTAGCAAAATCGTAACTACTGCTGTGATTGTATTTTTCCCAACATTAATCAATACCATCGTCGGTGTACGAAGTGTGTCGCCCCAATTAAGAGACCTCATGCGGTCATTGAATGCAACCACATGGCAGATGTTTACCCATTTGGAAATCCCATCGGCATTACCCATGGTTCTGGCTGGCTTAAAGACCAGTTCGACATTAGCTGTAATTGGTGCAGTGGTAGGGGAGTTTGTGAGTTCAGGGAGCGGATTAGGTTACTTGGTCACACTAGCGCGCAATCAATACGACACACCACTTGTTATTGTTGCCGTGTTGACCATGACAGCAATTGCGCTCACGCTTTATAGTTTTGTTGCTTTTTTGGAATGGCGTTTGTTGGCATGGCAACGTCGTTCTCGTCATTAATCTAACTTTCTAGAAGGAGTAGTCTATATCATGCAACGATTGATTCGATTGTCTATAGTTTTACTAAGTGTTATTTTTCTGGTTTCGAGTGTGTATGCACAAGATGATTTGACGGACGAGCGGATTCTTTTGACGTTTATTCCGAACGTACAATTTGCACCGTTTTATGTTGGAGTTGATGATGGATATTTTGCCGAGACTGGATTTAATATTGCATTAGAACATTTGCAAGAGCCCGAAGTAGTTGATTTAGTGGCGGCAGGGCAAGCGAATTATGGCATTGTCAGTGGGGAGCAAGTGATTCTTGCACGATCTCAAGGGCGTGATGTTGTCTATGTCTATGAGTGGTTTCAACAATATCCTGTTGGAATTGCTGTGCCAGCTAGCGACAATATGACAACGATGGCGGATTTGGTCGGTAAAAAAGTCGGGATTCCGGGGCGGTTTGGTGCAAGTTATAGCGGGTTGACAACACTTTTAGAATCTGCCGAATTATCTGAAAGTGATATCCAACTTGAGGAAATCGGATATAACGCTCCCGAAGTATTCTGTTTAGGTGCTGTTGATGCTGCTATTGTTTATGTCAATAATGAACCTTTGCAAATTCATAACCGTGCGTTGGCAGGTGAATGTGGTGATATTGAGGATGTTGAAATTATTACCGTTGCTTCTCAAGCAGATCTTGTATCCAATGGACTAATCATCAGTGCGGATTTCTTGGCAGAAAATCCTGATACCGTTCAAGCGATGGTAACGGGATTAGACTTAGCTTTGCAATCAACAATTAATAACCCTGCCCGTGCTTATCTGACGAGTATGAATTATGTTGAAAATTTGCCTGACGATGAAGCTTTTATAACGATGTTGAACACATTGGCAGAGGAACAAGATATATTTTTAGCGTCAGAACCAACTCGTGACGAAATCACAGTGAGTCGTTGGGCGATGCGTGATACCCTTGCCGAAACATTTGACCCCGATATGATCACTCAATTTGAAGTATTACTCACAACGATTGATTTGTGGGACGCTGACACATTGGGATATAGTGAACTTTCATCATGGGAAACCATGCGTGATACATTACTTTCGATGGGAATGTTAGATGATGCTGACGATGATTTAACGATGGCGTTCACCAATCAATTTGTCGGTGATGATTCCTAATGCAAGTTAGTATTCGAGATTTGGTTGTTAATTTTTCTGTGCCGGAGGGAGGACTCCTTCCGGCACTGGGTTCGGTCTCGTTTGATGTTGAGGATCGCCAATTTGTTTGTATTTTGGGGCCGAGTGGTTGTGGGAAAAGTACGCTTATTCGTGTGGTCGCTGGTTTACAGAAGGCATCTAGCGGTGGGGTATGGGTCGGGGACAAGTCGATCACTGACCCATTACCAGATGTCGCGATTATGTTTCAAGATGCGAATTTGATGCCGTGGCGTACTGTGCGAGACAATATCGCTTTGCCTTTGGAACTCGCTGGGGTGGTGTCAACGCAACGCTATCAAGTAATCGAGTCGCTCTTACCACAATTAAATTTAGATGGTTTTGACATGGCTTACCCCGGTGAGCTGTCAGGCGGGATGGCTCAACGGGTGGCCTTAGGGCGCGTTATGATACAGGATCCACAAGTCTTATTATTGGATGAACCCTTTGGTGCATTGGATGCGATGACTCGTGAGAAAATCAGTATGGATTTATTGCGGGTGTGGCAACAATCTAAACAAACGGTGTTGATGGTCACGCATGATATTAATGAATCAGTTTTTCTAGCAGATCGGATTATTGTACTTTCAAAACGTCCAGGAACAATTGTTGCAGATATTGAGGTTAATTTACCACGTCCACGAATTGTGGACATTGTTTATACAGATGCGTTTGTGCGCTTGGCAAAACAAGTCCGTGATGCGATAGATACGGCTTAAACGTGTTTAGTGCTATTTCTCAACCAGTTCCCATGTTGTCATATCTTTGCAGTATTCGCATAAATCGGGTGGCTCTAAACCACGTACTACAAAAATATGTTGACCACAATTTGGGCATCGCCATTGTACAATAGTTGCACGTTTGTTGCCCTTTGCAATTTCGTGGCGATGCTGTTGGGTATTATGGGTATGTTCATCAAGTGGTTTAGTGGTCACTTGAATGAACTTTCAAGGGTAAAGTAATACCAAATATACTGCCTTCGCCAAGATTACTTCTAACGTAAACAGTTCCGCCATGTGCTTCGGCGACGGATTTTGTGATGGCAAGACCAAGCCCACTACCTTTAATATCTGTAGACTCTTTGACACGGTAGAAGCGTTCAAATAAACGCGCATGGGTCGAGGCAGGTATCCCCGGTCCAGTGTCCGAAACTTCAATATGGATAGAATTGCCCTTCACATAAACACTCAAGTTTACAGAATCCCCAATGGCAATATATTTCCGTGCATTATCCAGAAAATTGTTAATCGCACGTAGAATCCAATCTCTATCCATTTCGATGATACTCGGTACATCATCGCTAATCGAGGCTGTTAGTAGGATAGATTTATCTTTCATCAAGGTCTGGTTAGAGAGCGTCACCTCCCGTATTAATGAATGAATATCGGTTTCGCTTAGGTTGAATCCATGCCCACTTTCTATTTTTTCGATTTGGAGCAAGTCATCGATTAACCGTTGTAGCCGATCTATGCCAGAATATGCCATGTCGATGATTTCTCGGATGTCCTCATCTTGGCTATCTAGCATCCGATCTAGCAGATGGATTGAGCTTTGGGTGACACTTAGTGGATTGCGCATATCATGTGCGGCAGCTTGGATAAAGCGAGCACGAGCGATTTCTGCTTCGCGGATATGTGTGACATCTTGTAAGACAATTACCCAACCATCGTTTTCTGCACCTTGTTCAACTTGACGCTCTAATTCAATTTGTGTCACTATGAATGACAACACTTGTTCATTTTCTAATGTGATCTGAAATGTCGTATTTTCAGTTTCCGGTAATAGTGTTAGAAGTAAAGGGTCTCGTATCCGTCGTGGTAAAGATACTTGTCTCAAATTTTGGCCAATCAGAGTATTTGCATCTATGCTTAGCATTTCTTCTGCGGCATGGTTAACTAATGTGATTTGGCTATGGCTATCGGTTGCAATAATCCCGTCAGCGGTCGAATTGAGAATAGTTGAAAGTTGTTTTTCATTTTCAACATGTTTTTCATATAAGACAGCATTGTTGACTGCAACCGCGACATTATCAGCAATTGCTTGTAAGACAACGGCAAAGGTTTTGTCGAATTGATCAGGCTCATGGCTCATGACACTAAGAATACCGATAACTTGCCCCCGTGCGTGCATGGGTGCCATTGCAATTGAGCGGAAGCTTTCGCTGGTAAAGCTTGGTACAGCGTAATCTTCATCTCCAGTTAAGTCATTGTAGACAACGACCTCATTATTACTGATAACTCGTCCTGACATTCCTTTATCAATAGGAATTCGCATCGGGGTTGTTGTAAAGTCATTAACCCAACCTAGTTGTGCCCGTAAGACAGTTTCAGTATGTTCCTCGTTAATCAGGCTGAGACCGGATGCTTCTGCACCTGTGACGTTACAAACTTCTTGTAGTGCTGTATTTAAGGTATCATCGAGACTAAGAGAGATGCCAACTTTTGCTGCGACGCGGTTAATGGCGGCAATATGCTCCACACGTAGTTGAATCTCGGCAGTAACGCGTTTGACCTGCTCTTCTAATTGTCGATTTTGCTCTCGTAAATTATCCACTTGAGTCACAATACCTTTTAAAACGCTGAGTATGAATTTTACTATGTTTCAATTATAGTACAAACATTAAATAATTCTTGTAATGATACCACACCACGGGAGATTTTATGAGTTTTCATGCTAAATACATTCGTTCAATGTTTCCATCTATAACTATTCCTACTGACGATGGTACGATTCCGATCTTTTTGGATAATCCTGCTGGAACTCAAGTCCCTAAGCGAGTTATGGACGCAGTTACTACTTATTATATGACGATGAATGCAAATTCTGGTGGGACATTTGCTACTAGTAAACGCAATGATGCGATGGTTGAAGGAACTCGTCAGCGTATGGCAGATTTCATCAATGCACCTAGTAAAGATGAAATTGTTATTGGCGCAAACATGACAACCCTTAACTTTGCGCTGAGTCGTGCAATTGCGAAAACATTAGCAACTGGCGATGAAATTATACTCACACGCATGGATCATGATGCAAATGTGTCTCCGTGGTTACGGATTGCTGATGACTATGGTCTAGTTGTCAAATGGGTAGACATCAATACTGCCGATTGCACCCTAAATATGGATTCACTAGAAGAAGCCCTTACCGAAAAAACAAAAATTGTAGCGACAGTTCATGCGTCTAATGCGGTTGGGACAGTTAACCCGATGAAACAGATTGCTGGAATGGCTCACGCTGTTGGAGCATATCATGTAGTTGATGCTGTCCAAAGCGCGCCTCATGTCCCAATTGATGTACAAGAAATCGGTTGCGACTTTTTATTGTGTTCGGCTTATAAATTCTATGGACCACATCTAGGGATTCTGTGGGGACGTAAA
>Ga0209475_10004725_pt1 | contig 11579 bp, 4 predicted proteins | sample tdDd471_FD_187128 | JGI IMG/M metagenome (GOLD analysis project Ga0209475, IMG submission 187128) | Marine sediment microbial communities from the Atlantic coast under amendment with organic carbon and nitrate - tdDd47.1 (SPAdes)... | ecosystem: Environmental > Aquatic > Marine > Coastal >...
TCAAAGTATGCGTGGTCTATTTCAGCGATCCGGCTATTCGGTGGTCTTGCAACAAGGGATCAATCCCACGAGTTCATGGCGTTTCCGCCTGGTCAATCTGCTGTCGTTCGGAAGGCTCCGGGAAATGCGGTACCTGCAGTTCGCCTGCGTAGCGGAGGTGACTGATTGAGTCTCACACCTGACATCCTGACCATCGATGTGGAAGAGTGGTTTCACGGTCATAATTACCTCGAGCAGGTGCCCCCAGCGACCTGGGATCAGCAGGAGCAGCGGGTGGTGGCCAATACCGAGCGTGTGCTCGAACTCCTCGAGGCCCGCCAGGTGAAGGCCACATTCTTCGTGCTCGGCTGGACTGCGTCCCGTCATCCCGACCTGGTGCGGCGCATTGCTGCCGCCGGCCATGAGGTGGGATGTCACTCATTCGCCCATCCCGAGGTCTTCCAGCTCGATGAGCAGGGTTTCAAGGACGATCTGGACCGGGCCCTGGAGGCCCTGGATGCCTGCGGGGTCAGGCCTCACGGGTACCGGGCGCCCAGTTTCACCATCACGCCCCCAGTGCATCACTATCTCGAGATCCTGCGTGAGCGCGGGTTCACCTACGACAGCTCCATCTTCCCGGTCCGTCATCCACGCTATGGGCAGCCGGATTCTCCACGCAGGCCGTTTTTTCTCGCTGGAGATGAGGGGGAGACGCCCTTCGTGGTGCTTCCCATGCCGACCTGGCGACTGGGTGGAGTCAACTGGCCGTTCTCTGGTGGCGGCTATCTGAGATTATTGCCCGGCTGGGTCTACGAGATGGTGCGTGCAGGAGCCCGCCGGCAAGGGCAACCCTGCGTCATCTACCTGCATCCATGGGAGTTGGATGACTTTCGTCCCGATACCGATCAGCATTCTCTATTGCGCTGGCGAAGCCAGGTTGGGCAGGATACTGTCCCCCGAAAACTGGACCATCTTCTTGCTATTGGCGACTTTAGGACCATGGGTGGCCATGTCGAGAACCTCCGGATAATGGGATCATTGCCCACCTATCCCGTTTCTGTGATCAAACGCAAAAAAAAATAACAACATTGCTTGCAACCTTTCCCCTCTGATCCGTACATTTTCGCACCCCCCGCGTTGACCGTGGACTCTCTGCTCCTTACTGGAGGGTATCATGGCGCGCAAGCTCTTGATTGCTTTGATGATTACCACCTTCACCCTGGCCGGTGTGGCGGTGGCCGACAACAACGACAACAATTCGGTAGACGTGAATCAGTTCTCCGCAAAGTTCAAAAACTTGAACAAGGTTAGAAGCGGGGTAGCTGGTATGGCGAAGGCCGATGTTGACACCGTGTACCTCATGGGTGGCCCCAACCGCCCCGATGGCAAGTTCGAGGATGGATCCGGTAACCCCGACTGGGGTACCTGGACCACCAAGGACATGAACTTCGAGGGCACGGTGGCCTGGCATCTCTCGAGCACTTACGTGATCGAGGGTAACTACTCCATGGTCTGTGGCGCGGATATCGAAATCCCTGGCGGCACTGACTTTGGGTATGGCAACAACTGGGATAAGGCCCTGGTATTCACTCATACCGTGGCAAACCCTTCCCAGTCCTCGACTGTTCATGTGACCGGCATTTTGCAGGCCGATTCCGAACCGGCGTATGACTACACCTACCTGGAAATCCTGAACGACGATGGTTGGGTGCAGGTGGATGACGCTGCAGTCTGGGATGGCAATCGGCAGTTCGACGTGGACTTCGAGTTCAACGTTCCTTCCGCCGACTACCAGGGCACGACTCAGGACGAGATCCATCTGCGGTGGCATTTCGTTTCCGACGGCGGCTATTCCGATGAAGACAGGCTCTATCTCTCCGACGGTGGCGTCTGGCTGGACAACCTTTCGGTGTCCGTCGACGGCTCTTTGGTGGAGTACGAGGACTTCGAGGATGGCGAGTCCCAGAACTGGGTTGAGGTCGTGATTCCCGGCGTGGGTGATTTCGCCGCGCTGTATCAGAATCTGCAGGACCTCGATCCTTGCCGTGGCAACAGCAGCTACCAGGTGGCCTTCATCGATGACGGCATCGTGGTTCCCGGTACCGGCGGCACGCCCTGCGTGACCTGGTGCTATGGGCCTGGTGGTTACATCGTCAACAACACCGGTGGATTGAAGACTCCCGAGGATCATGTCGAGAGTGCCATCATCTCGGAACCCTTCGAGTGGCTCGATGGCTACGATGCGACAGAAGTGATCTTTGGTACCTACATGCACGAACCCATGATCTCATCCTCCGGTGGTACCATGTACCTGTGGTATGTCCGCAGTACGACTTCTGAGGATGTCAATGATCTGCAGTTCGAGCAATGGACCAACGATCTGACCGTTTATTACGGACCTCCGGTCTACGTGAACCACCCTGAAAACCTGACGACCTATATGACTCCCGGTCGCCAGTGGTGGCAGTTGCGCCTCGAAGTCTGGGAAGCCGGCTGGCTCTTCGGCATCGAGGGAACCGATGGTACGCCCCATCCCTACTTCGACAACATCCGGGTCTTCACCTACCCCTTCGGTGGCCCGGCTCTGAATCACAACGATGTCTACCTGGCTCAGGATAACTTCCCCGAGCAAGGTGACCTCGACTTCAACAACCTGGGTTCCAACCACATCCGCTTCGATGCGGCCCGGAACATCAGTCCCAACGCGGACCTCCGCAATGATCCCGGTGATTCCATCTGGGTTGACGCGGTGCCTGTGCGTTCGGGTTCCAACCTGGTCGAGGAGCCCTCGATGGTGGTGCGGATGAAGGCCAACCCGGTCTTCGATCCTTACCGTACTCTGCCGGATGGCTTCAGCCAGGATGGAAACATCATCACGGGTGTGGTCCTTGGTGACTCCACCTACAATGGGGCCGTGCTGGTCGAGGACCGTTACAACTTCGACCTGCCGGATACCGGGTTCTTCTATCCTGGTGATGTGATCCATTACTACTTCGAGGCTTTCGACAATTACGGTGGCGATACCGGCCATACCATGTTGCCGGGTGACACCACGGGCTTCGCGAGCTTCGCTTTCGACCTCCAGTACCCCAGCGACTTCATCTGTCGTGGACTGCCCTCGCTCCAAGACGATGTCGGCTCTCAGCCCAACATCTTGTGGTGGAACGATTTCGGTGCCCGTAATGGTGAGAATGAGTGGCTCTTTGCCCTCAACGGCTGTGGTCTGGAAGAGGGTGTCGACTACGACATCTATTACACCCACGCACCCGACGCCGGTGAAGGCAACGGTCTTGGTGGCCGGGCCACCAGCGCCATGCTCGATGGTTACGACATCCTGCTCTACACCTGTGGTAACCTGAATGCTTACGCGCTCGGCAACGGCGACTTCGCTTCGGATCCCTCACAGGATATCCAGGTCCTGGACAGCTGGTTCCTGCGTGGCGGCAAGAGTGCCTTCATGACTGGTGACAACCTGGTGACGGACATCAATCAGCAGGGTGCAGCCGGTCAGGCGTTCATGAACAACTACCTTGGCCTGCAGTACATCGGCAACGATGTCCGCAGTTATATCCAGAATCAGACCACGCCCGAGATCAATGCCATGCCTGGCAATGGGATCTTCGTGAGTGCTGATCGCTGGGTGGCCTACGGTGGTTGCCTGAACATCAACAACTTCGATGCCCTTGAAGTGGTAGGCGGCGGAACCCGGATGGCTGAGTACACCGATCCCAACGGGAACGCCGGTGCCTACACCTATTCGGCAGCGCTTCGCAACTACAATGACACCGTGGACAGTGAAGTCGTGCTTCTGCCTTACGATTTCATGTACGTCTACAACGCGCCGGGTTACACGCCTCCGCCGGATCTGTCCGGAATGAGCGTGCGGACGGTCATGTTGCGCGATGTCCTGCAGTACTTCGGCCAGCAGTTGGGGGCACCCGTGAGTGTCGACGATGGCTTGCCGCAGGTGCGTGAATTCGCCGTCAAGGCTTACCCGAACCCCTTCAACCCGGCCACCACGGTGAGTCTGTCCATGCCCAAGGCGGGTCAGGCTTCGGTGAAGATATTCAACGTGCGTGGCGAGTTGGTGCGGACCCTGCTCGATGGTCATGTCCAGTCAGGGACCATCGACCTGACCTGGGACGGCCGTGACGGCTCCGGTGCCCGCAGTGCTTCCGGCGTGTACTTCGCCGAGACCAAGGCGCTGGGTCAGACCGAGGTCACTCGCATGGCCATGATCAAGTAACTTCACTCCGTCCTTTGACGGTGACGGCCCCGGGTTCTGGACCCGGGGCCGTTTTCTTGTCCGTTCAGGGTGGAAAAAAACAAAGGTCGGGATTATGCGATATCATGTTCAAGGGTATGGGGATAGGGCATTGCTCGGTATCTTGCCATATGGTAAATGTCGAGAAAGAGTTTCAATACTATTGCGCCATGGTGATCGGGCTCCATAGATTGAGAAGCGTCCCCCCGCGTTGACCGTGACTCTCTGCTCCCTTGGAGGGTATCATGGCGCGCAAAGAAACTATTTTTTGGATTCTTGCTGCTCTCGTTCTGGCCGGAATGGCAGTAGCCGACGACAACGGAAAACGCCCGATCAACTCGCCTGATTTTGATCGAGTCAACGCTCGCGTCCTCAACCATAACCTGGTTGAAGCTGCACCCGTCGGCTTGACCAAGGTCGACGTCGATACCACCTACATCATGGGTGGTCCCGACCGACTGGACGGGAAGTTCGAGGACTCCATCGGTAATCCCGATTGGGGTGAGTGGACGACCGTCGACTTCACCGCCGAGGATTCCGAGGTCTGGCATGTCTCGGGTGAACGGGTCCTCGATGGTAGCTATTCCATGGTCTGTGGTATCGACCTGGAAATTCCCGGTGGCTGGGACTTCGGTTACGGCGACAACTGGGACAAGACCCTGGTATGGACTCACCAGGTTGACGATGCCAGCCAGACTTCCAATGTCCACATCACCGGTATGTTGAGGTCGGATTCCGAGGATGACTGGGATTTCACCTTCCTCGAGATTCTTCGGTCCGACGGCTGGGGACTCATCCATCCTGACGCCATCTGGGACGGGTTCAATGCCCGGATCCTGGTGGACTTCAGCACCTCGGTCACCGGTGCCGACTATCAAGGCTCGGGACATGACGAGATCCATCTGCGTTGGCGTTTTGCTTCGGATAGCAACACCTCCGACCAGGATCAGTTGTATCTCTCCGACGGTTCCTGCTGGCTCGACAACCTCCTCATCTCGGTCGACGACGTCGTGGTCGAGGACGAGAACTTTGAGGATGGCGAGGCTCAGAACTGGAACGAGATCGTTCTGCCTGGTGTCGGAAACTTCGCCCAACTCTACAGCAACCTGCAAGATCTCGATCCTTGCCGTAGCAACTCCAGCTATCAGGTGGCGTTCATCGACAACGGCATCGTGGTTCCCGGCACCGGCGGGACACCTTGTGTCTCCTATTGCTATGGTCCCGGCGGTTACGTGGTCAACGTGACCGGTGGTCTGAAATCGCCCGAAGATCATATCCAGAACGGTATCGTTTCCGAGCCCTTCGAGTGGCTAGAGGGGACCGATGCCGCCCGGCTGATCTTTGGAGTGTACATGCATGAGCCCATGCTGGCGTCGTCGGGCGGTACCATGTACGAGTGGTATGTGCGCAGCACCACGGCCGACGATCCCCATGCGCTCAATTTCGAGCCCTGGGACAATGAGAACAGTGTCTGGTACGGCCCACCTGTTTACAGCAACCATCCTGTGGACCTGACCACTTATCTGAAGGCTGGCCGCCAGTGGTGGCAGCTGCGTCTCAATGTCTGGGAGGCCGGCTGGATCTGGGAAATCGAAGGCACTGATGCCACACCGCATCCGTACTTCGATAATGTCCGGATCTACGCCTACCCCTTTGGTGGTCCGGCCATGAGTTACAATGACCTCTTCGTGGCTCAGGACAACTTCCCCGAGCAGGGTGACCTCGACTTCATCAACCTGGGAACCAACTCCATCCGTTTCGATGCGGCGAGGAACATCAGCCCCAACGCTGATCTCCGCAACGACCCGGGTGATTCCATCTGGGTTGACGTGGTGCCTGTGCGGTCGGGCTCGGCCTTGACCGAGGAACCCAAGATGGTGGTGCGGATGAAGGCCAACCCGGTCTTTGACGGCGTGCGGATGCTGCCTCCGGGGTTCTCCCAGACCGGCAACATCATCGAGGGTATCGTCATGGGCGATTCTACCTTCGGCAATACCAGTGGGGTCCTGGTGGAAGACCGTTACCACTTCGATCTGCCGGATACGGGATTCTTCTACCCCGGGGATGAGATCCACTACTACTTCGAAGCGTTTGACGAAGTCGGCGGTGACCTGGGTCACACCATGTTGCCGGGCGATACCACGGGTTTTGCCAGCTTCGATTTCGATCTTCACTATCCCAGTGATTTCATCTGCCGTGGTTTGCCGACGGTCTTCACCGATGTATCCAATGAACAACCGAAGATCCTCTGGTGGAATGATTTTGCTGCTCGAGGTGGGGAGAACGAATGGCTCTTCGCTCTGAAGGGTTGTGGTTTCGAATATGGTGTCGACTATGACATCTACTACACCAATGGGCCGGATTCCGGTGAAGGCAACGGACTCGGTGGCCGGGCCACGAGTGCTGTCCTCGCCGGGTACGACATCCTGCTCTACACGTGTGGCGATCTGCCGGCTTATGCTTTGGGCAACGGCGACTACAACTCGGATGCCTCCCGGGATATTCAGGTGCTGGACAGCTGGTGCTTGCGGGGAGGAAAGAAGATGTTCATGACCGGTGACAACATGATCACCGACATCAGCAACAAGGGTGCCTCGGGGCAGTCGTTCATGAACAACTACTTCGGCTTGCAACACATCGACAGCGATGTCGGGCGTTACATCCAGAACCAGACGACGCCCGAAGTCCTGGCCATCGAGGAAAATGGCATCTTCGTGAATGCTGACCGGTGGGTCGCCTACGGAGGCTGCCTGGTCATCAATAATTTCGATGCCGTCCAGCATGTTGGTAACGGCACCCGCATGGCCGAATTCACCGACGAAAACGGCAACCCCGGTGCCTTCACCTATTCGGCGGCGATCCGGAGTTACAACTCGACCACGGACACCGAGGTCGTGCTCCTGCCTTACGACCTGATGTTCGTCTACAACGCTCCTGGTTACACGCCGCCTCCGGGGATGGCCGGGCTCAGCGTGCGGTCGATCATGATGCGGGACATTCTCCAGCACTTCGGTGTCCAGCTCGGCGGCCCCATCGGCGTCGAGGATCAGGTACCCGTGGCGCGGGACTTCGCCGTCAAGGCTTACCCGAACCCCTTCAACCCCCAGATCTCCATCGATCTGTCCATGCCGAGGGCCGGCCAGGCCACGGTGAAGATCTTCAACGTGCGCGGTGAGTTGGTGCGGACTCTGCTCGACAGCCATGTCCAATCCGGAACCATCGATCTGGTCTGGGATGGTTGCGACAAGAGTGGCGCCCGCAGTGCGTCCGGTGTGTATTTCGCCGAAACCAAAGCGCTGGGCCAGACCAAGGTCACGCGCATGGCCATGATCAAATGATCTGAGATCCAAGGACTCCAACCGGCGGCCCCGGACATCTGTTCGGGGTCGCTTCTTGAAGACAGCGGCCCCGGAATATTCCGGGGCCGTTCGTCATCCATCCAGACGCCATGGTTCCTTGGGTGGATGATTAACTAGGCGATGGGCGAGAGATGAGCGAGGGGCGGGAGGTCGGGCGATCAAGCAGGTAAGCGCCTGGAGGCGGTTCGGTCATCATGGCCGTGATGTCTGAACTCGTCCTCCAAGGCGCTGAACCCGTTCGCATTGGCGATTCGTTCTGTTCTGATTGTTCGCCACTCAAGTTATTGCAAAATGAATGCCGAGATTACAAGCTTTCAATAAATGGGTTAAGATGCTGGCAGACAAGGGGTTAGATAATGGTTACGGGGGGCGGAATAAGGCTTATTTTTGAGGAACTGTCAATTCTCTTTATAGTGTTTTGGCGTGCTCTGTAACTGGCTGCAATGAAATCAGTTAAGCCGTCAATAATGTTGATTGCCCGAGAATTGAACACGTTGTTATTCATTATCAGGTTTCTCTGTATTTTTCGTGATCATTGCTTTGAGTATAGGAAATAGCGTAAAATTGAGGATTGATCTTGCGAGTGCTCGGCATCGAGTCATTGTTCCGCCCGTGTCCCCGAGGTATCCATGCTGTTCACGAGACGATTCTGGTTCATGCTGGGAATGAGTCTTCTGTTGTTGACCATGCCGGCGGTCGGTCGCCCCCTGCCCTGGTGGCTCAAGAGCCAGCCTCGCACCGAGCAAACCTGGATGATGGCCACCGGCTCCACTCGAGCGGCACCCACAGATACCGTCCGGTTGCTCGGCGGCCCCGATCGTCTCGATGGCCGCTTCGAAGATGAATCCGGCCAACCGCAGTGGCATGGCTGGACCCCGGTCGACCACACCGGAACGGCGGACACGCTGTGGACCATCTCCACCTTCAATGCCGAGGAGCTGGGGGGGCATGGGCCCGGGAACCTCGCCATGTGGTGCGGGACCGTTTTCCAGGGTGACGACCACGGGTACGGCAACAACTGGGAAGAGGTCCTGGCCTGGACCGCCGAGGTCAATGATCCCACTCTGGACGTGACCGTCAGGGTGCGGGCCCGACTCAGTCATGACACGGAGCCAGGTTTTGATCGCCTCTCCCTGCTGGTCGGCTCGGTGGAAGACTGGCAGTTCGTGGCGTCCTGGGAAGGCTGGCGAATTGACCGGGAAGTCGATGAGACCTTTCTGGTGAGTCCTGCAGATCTGGCCGGTCCGGCGGGCAATGAAGTGCAGCTGAGGTTCGTCTTCACCTCGGACGAAGCCTGGTCCGACGAGGATGGTTTGTATCCCACCGATGGGGCCTGTCAGATCGACGATATCGAGGTGATCCTCAACGAGGAGCCGGTCAGTTTCGACGACTTCGAGCCAGGCAATCCGGTGTCGTGGTTCCCTGAAGTCACTCCGGGAGTCGGGGCGTTTGCCCAGATCGCCACGGCTGTGCAGGATGCTGATCTCTGCCACAGCTCCTTCTCGCCCCAGGTGCTTTTCATCGATGACGGGATCGTTGTTCCCGGGACCGGCGGCTCATCCTGTGTGACCTGGTGCTACGGACCGGGTGGGTACGTGGTCAACACGACCGGCGGCCTGCTTGGTGAAGGCAATTACCTGGACAACGGCATATTGTCTCCACCCTTGGCCTGGCCCGAGGGTTGCGATGACCTCCTGGTTTCCTTCGATGTCTATGTCCACGAAATGCTCGGTCCCGAATCGGCCGGCGTGGTGTATCGCTGGCGTGTGCGGTCCACGGATGATGAGAATCCGGGAGACCTGGCGCAGGCCCCGTGGCGAAGTCGAGATGGGCTCATGGCCGGTGGACCGGAATACCGTCGCCATAACGAGCCCTGTGGAGATCTTCTCGTGCCCGGGCGGCAGTGGATTCAGCTCGAGCTGGAGGTTCTGCAGGCCGGACATCTCTGGGGACTCGACGGCCACGATGCTTCTCCCGCTCCCTGGTTCGACAACGTTGCGCTGAGCGCCTATCCGGCCACCGGCCCTCGCCTGGTGGTCGATGATCGGCACTTGCCCCAGGACACCTTCCCCGAGTCGGGGATCATCGAGTACGAGGACCTGGCCCAGAACAGTTGCCGGTTCGACATGGCTCGAAATATCAGTCCGCCCGAAGACGGCGGCAACGATCCTGGCGATTCCGTGGTGATCGAGGTCCATGCCTTGCGGGAGAATGCCGTCCTCAAGAGTCATCCCAGGATGATGGTGCGCCTCCAGGCCAACCCCTTGTTCAAAAATGTTCGAACCGTGGCGCCGTCTCCGGAAGGCATGATCGACCTCGTGGTACCGGCCGATAGTTGCCGCGCACCTGATGGGACGGTTCTGGCGGGACGTTGGGCCTTCGATCTACCCGACACCGGGCTCGTGTTCCCTGGTGATATCATCCACTTCTTCTTCGAGGCCACGACCCTGGCCGATGGCGGGGCGGTCACCGTGACCTGGCCGGCCGACACGACCGGATTCGCTGATTTCGATTGGCTGGGGCCTTGGCCTGAAGCCGCGGTCATGCGGGCTCTGCCGACCATGACCTCCATCGATCCCGATGATCAGCCGGACATCCTGCTCTGGCGGGATGAAGGCCCCGACCAGAAGAGCCGCAATCTATGGACCAATGCCCTGTCCAGTCTCGACCTCGTTCCCGGCGTCGGTGTCGATGTTTACTATACTCGCGCACCCGACGCTGGACTGGGCAATGGTTTAGGCGGGCGCGCAACGGCAACCCAGCTCATGGCTTACGAGACCTTAGTCTATGACTGCGGGGCTCAGATCTCACACACCCTGAGCAACGGTGATGTCCAGAGCGATCCCTCACCGGATCTGGCCCTTCTCCAGCAATGGTTCCAGGAACTCAATCGTCACGCCTTCCTGATGGGGGACAACCTGGCCAGCGATCTCGACCAGCTGGGCGGTGAGGGCTCCCAGTTCCTGACGGACATCATGGGCGTGGAGGTCCTCGCTTCCGATGCTTCGATTTTCCTGGGCGGACAGTACTCCCCGTCGGTATTCATGATCCCCGATACCAGCTTCAAAACCCTGCTCAATGAATTCGTGGTTCTGGGGAGTTGCCCCGACATCCGGACCTTCGATGCCCTGATGCCGGTGACTGCTGAACCGCTGGCCCGCTTTCAGGGCCCAAACGAGGCTCTGGTGGGCGATCTGAGTGCCATGTCGAGGCAGATCGACGGTGAAATGGGGCGGGATGTCATGAGTATGCCGCTGGGCTTCGCCACCATCCATGATGTGGCCGGTGGCGGTGGGCAAACGCCTGGTTTGAGCTCCAGGATCCAGTTGCTGGCCGAGGTGCTGACCTCCTTCGGCAACGCGGTGGGACCGCCTCTGGGCGCGGTCGACATTCCCGAAGCTCTGGGTGTGGCGTGCTACCCCAACCCCTTCAATCCCCGGGTGACCATTCGCTGCTCGGTGCCGAAAGCGGGACCGGTCTCCCTGGATGTGGTGGACCTGCGCGGGCGCCATGTGCGCACGCTCCTGAATGGCGATCAACCGGCCGGCACCCATGAAGTGATCTGGAATGGATGTGATGGGGCGGGACGGCCATGTGCTTCGGGCATTTATTTCCATGTCCTCAAGACTTCGGCGGGGAAGGCCCTGGGCAAGATGACCCTCGTGCGATAGCTCAGCAGGTGGAATTCAAAGACGCGGGGCCCCTGTTCTAAGGGGGCCCCGTTCTCGCGTCTGTCACCTGTCGCTGATCCATTTTGGAGGTGGCGTAGGGGGGTAAGCTCTCGCACGCTCCTGGAAACTGTGTATGATACGTGGGACGTCCACATTGGTTCCACATGACCTCGCTTTTTTTCGTTTTGTTGAGAGGACCCCATGGCCGAGCTGCGCCTCGATCATCTGCATGACACCTGGATCATCGTGGCCCCCGAACGCCAAGGACGCCCCCATGATGTCCAGCTGAAGGTGGTGCCTGGAAAG
>Ga0209475_10004731_pt1 | contig 11565 bp, 10 predicted proteins | sample tdDd471_FD_187128 | JGI IMG/M metagenome (GOLD analysis project Ga0209475, IMG submission 187128) | Marine sediment microbial communities from the Atlantic coast under amendment with organic carbon and nitrate - tdDd47.1 (SPAdes)... | ecosystem: Environmental > Aquatic > Marine > Coastal >...
GGAACGCGGCCTGGACGAGGGAGTCGGCCTTCAGTGCCGGCGCGACGGCGAAGGCCACGATCCCCGCGATATAGACGAGATAGAAGGCCGTCGCCACGCCCAGCCTGGGCTGTGACAGCAGCAGGTCGCCGATCTGTTCGACGTAGAACGAGCGGGCGATTTTCGAAAGCCACAGGAGATCCACGGCGAGAAACACAAGCGCGGTGAAAAGGTAGGCGATGGCGTAGGCAATCATACGATCCGTCCAGAGGGTTTTCAGCGTTACGAAGGGCGTGACGAACCGGATCACTTTTTTCCTGCGTCTCGCAAGTGATCCGAACGTGCCGAGGCCGCGTATTCAGACCGGTCTCAACAGCCGGTCGGGAAAGATGGAACGTTTGAATATCGCCGTAATCGGATCTGGAATTGCCGGTCTCTCCGCGGCATGGCTGCTTTCGCAACGACACCGGGTCACCGTCTACGAAGCCGCCGGCATGGCCGGCGGGCACGCGAATACGGTGGATGTCGAAACCGCCGACGGCGAAATCGCGGTCGATACCGGGTTCATCGTTTACAACGAACCCAACTATCCCAATCTGGTGGCGCTGTTTCGCCATCTCGACGTACCGACCGCCGAGACAGAGATGAGTTTCGCCTTCTCGCATTCGGACGGCGCTTATGAATATTCGGGTTCGGGGTTCGCCGGGTTCTTCGGCCAATGGAGCAACCTGACGGCGCCGCGCCACTGGCGCCTGCTTCGCGATCTTCGCCGGTTTTTCTCAACGGCTCCGGAAAGGATCGGCTCATATCCTCTGGATACTTCCCTCGGCGCGTTCCTGGACGCCGAGGGCTACGGCCAGGCCTTTGTCGACGACCATATCGTTCCGATGGGAGCGGCGATCTGGTCGACCGATGCAGCGGATATGCTGGCTTTTCCGGCGCGCAGTTTCGTCAATTTCTATGCCAATCACGGCATGCTCCAGTTCACCCGGCGCCCGGCGTGGAGAACGGTGTACGGCGGCAGCCGCCAATATGTCCGCCGCCTCGTGGACGACGGTAATTTCGAGATGCTGACCGGCACTCCGGTCGAGCGGCTGGTGCGTCATGCCAGCAGGGTCCATATCACCGACTCTCGCGGCGTCTCCCGGCCCTTCGATCATGCCGTTCTGGCGTGCCACGCCGATGATGCCTTGCGGATGCTGGACAATCCGAGCAACGCCGAGGCGGTGCTTCTGTCGCAATTCTCCTACCAGTCCAATCGCGTGGTACTGCACCGCGACCGGCGCTGGATGCCGCGCCGCAGGCGGTTGTGGTCGAGCTGGAACTATCTCAAATCTTCCGGTCCCGACGGCCGGCTGTGCATGACCTACTGGATGAACCGGCTGCAGCCGCTCCAGACCGGCACAAATCTCTTCGTCACCCTCAATCCCGACCGGGCGATCCATCACAAGGCCGTGGATGCCGAGATCGACTACCGTCATCCGGTCTTCGATGCCGGGGCCATGGCGGCGCAGGCCGATCTCTGGTCTCTGCAGGGAACCGGGCGCACCTGGTATTGCGGCAGTTATCTGGGATACGGCTTCCACGAGGACGGGATCCAGTCCGGGCTCGCCGTCGCCGAACAGCTTGGCCGCGTTCGCCGGCCGTGGACCGTCGCCGGCGAATCCGGCCGTATCGCAATGCCCGCGGCGCAGGCGCTCGAGGCCGCGGAATGACCCCGGCGCGCGAGGGCCTTTACCGGGGGGGAGTGATCCACACCCGGATCCACCCGGTTCGCCACAAGTTCCGCTACCGGGTGTTCGCGCTGCTGCTCGAGGTCGGCAGGATCGATGCAGCGAGCCGGCGGCTGAGATTGTTTTCCCACAATCGCTTCAATCTGTTCAGCCTGTTCGACCGCGACCACGGAGACGGAACGGGGCTCGAACCGTATCTGCGCGACCTCGCCGGGTCCGCCGGCCGGGGCGAGTGCGTCGACCGCTTCATGATGCTCTGCTATCCGCGGATCGCCGGCTACGCCTTCAATCCGCTGACCGTTTATTACGGGCTCGACCCCGACGATCGAATCCGGCTGATGATCTACGAGGTCAACAACACCTTCGGCCAACGGCAAACCTACGTCGTTCCTGTTGCGACGGAAGCAAACGAAGACGTCCTCCTTCAGTCCTGCCCCAAATCCCTCTTCGTCTCGCCGTTCAACTCGGACCGGGGATCCTATAGCTTCCACATCACCCGGCCCGAGGAAAACCTCGTCGTCGGCGTGGCCCTTCGCGACGAGGAGGGTCCGGTGATGAAGGCGCATTTTCGCGGCTGCCGCGCACCGCTCACCGATGCCGCGCTTCTTCGGGCGCTGGCGCGGACCGGATGGATGACCGTGAAGGTCATCGGCGCCATTCACTGGCAGGCGCTCAGGCTTTGGCTGAAGGGGATGCGTGTAAGGCCCCGGCCCCGCACAGCGCGAAAATCCGTCCATATCCAAACCGTGCGCGAGGAGCCCGGCCGTTCATGATCCAGGAACTTACCGCAGGCGGACGCCCTGCCCGCAGATCGATCGGAAGCCTGTTCGAGCGGATCCTGATCCGCTTGGGAGGGCGACTTCTGAACGGCCCCGCGAAAGGCTCGCTGCTCCTGACCCTGCCTTCCGGCCGGCGCGTGCGCCTGGGCGCCCCGAACGGCGAAATGGATGCCGAGCTCCGCCTCAACAGCTACGCCCTCCTTCGCAAGGCGCTTCTGCGCGGATCGATCGGATTCGCGGAAAGCTATATCGACGGCGATATCGAAACCTCCGATGTGGTGAAGGTCTTCCGCTTCTTTCTCGACAACGAGCACTTGTTCATGCGCGCCGGGCGCGGGGTCTTCAAGGTTCGCGGAGCCGACCGCCTGATGCATCTGCTGCGCCGCAATTCGCTGAAAGGAAGCCGGCGAAACATCGCCGAGCATTACGACCTCGGCAACGATTTCTTCGCCGCTTGGCTCGATCCGGACTGCAACTACTCGAGCGGGATCTACCGGTCGGGAACCGAGACCCTCGAAGAAGCCCAGATCGCGAAACAGGATCTGGCGCTGTCGATGCTCGGAATCGAAGCCGGAGACAAGGTTCTGGAAATCGGATGCGGATGGGGCGGAATGGCGCGCCGCGTCGCGCGGACAGGCGCCAGGGTCACGGCCATCACCCTGTCCCGCGAACAGCTTGCCTATGCGCGCGAGGAGGCCGACAGGCTGGATCTGGCCGACCGGATCGAGTTTCACCTGCGCGACTACCGGCATACGTCCGGCAATTTCGACGCTGTCGTCTCGATCGAGATGATCGAGGCCGTCGGCGAGGCCTACTGGCCGACCTATTTCCGGACGATCCACGATCGCCTTCGCCGGGGCGGGATGGCCGCGGTCCAGGCCATCACCATCAATGAAGAGCGTTTCGACACCTACCGGAATTCGACGGATTTCATCCAGCGCTACATCTTCCCCGGCGGCCTGTTGCCGACAAAGCGCATCATCCGCGACCAGGCGCGGCAGGCCGGCCTCGAACCCGTCGACGTCCGAACCTTCGGCCCGAGCTATGCGGAAACGCTGCGCGAATGGCGCCGCCGCTTCGAGGCGACGTGGCCGGAGATCGCCAAACTCGGCTTCGACGAGCGGTTCCGCCGGATGTGGCGGTACTACCTCGGCTATTGCGAGATCGGCTTCGATCTCGGAATGATCGATGTCGGCCTCTATCAGCTCCAAAAACCCCTGAACCGGTAGGACCAGTTCATCCTTTCCTGTCGAGAAGGTATCGGTCGACGATCCGGAAGAAAATCCGGTTCGGCAGGATCCTCAGAAGCTTGAGCCCGAAAACGAAGCGCCGGGGGAAAACGATCTCGTACTTGCGCCGCTCGAGCCCGGCGAGCAGGCGGCTGGCGGCCTCCCGCACCGGTATCAGAAACGGCATCGGGAACGGATTGTCGCGCGTCATCGGCGTGTCGACGAAGCCGCTGTTCACCAACGATATCGTGATCCCGAACGGTTTGAGTTCCGAGCGAAGCGTTTCCGCCAGATTGATCAGCGCGGCCTTGGTCGGACCATAGGCGGCGGACTTGGGCAGGCCGCGATAGCCGGCGCTCGAGGCGACGATGGCGATGTGGCCGGAACCGCGCCGGCGCATTGCCGGAATGAGGGCGGCAAGGGCATGGACGACGCCCATATAATTGACCTCGACGCCGCGCCGGATCGCATCAACGCTTAGGTCCGATGCCTCGACGATCGACCAGGTCGCCGCGTTGAGCACGGCCAGATCGATCGGCCCGTGCTCGGCTTCGATGGCCCTGACGCAATCGGAAACGGCCGCTTCGTCGGTCACGTCGAGCGGATAGGGAGAAAGCCACCACTTGTCCGCCGCGAGGCTTTCGAGCGTGTCGGCCGATCGCGCGGATATGGCGACTTCGCCGGCCTTGCCCTCGAGCAGGCAGGCGAGTTCCCGACCGATCCCGGAGCTGGCGCCGGTGATCCAGACGAGGTTCCAGCGTTTCCCGTCGTCCATCGTCCCGCTCAGATACCGGCGAACGGCTGCATCAGGCGGCTGATGATCCCCCGAAACCGGATCCGGGTTTCCGCCGCCACCAGGCAGATACAGGGAGCACCCTCTTCGACATGCGGCTTGTGAACGACATGCTCATCGAGATCGGCGATGTCGCCCGGGCCGAAGACGCCGAATTCGTCACGGTAAGCGCCGGAAAGGATGAGCGTGAGTTCGCCACCGCCGTGGCCGTGCTCGGGAACCGCCTTGCCGGAAGCGACCTGAAGCATATACAGCGACGACGAGTTCGGGTCCTGCGCGATAACGTGTTTTTTGACGCCAGGCGCGATGGTACGCCAGCGCACGTCCGCCAGGCGGTCGCCGATGAACCGGCGCAATGGAAGAGGAACATCCGTGGCGGCGTGCGGCGCGGCGAAGGCCGGCCTGTCGGTCTCCTCGCCGATATCGATGCCGTCCAGTCTCTTCATCAGGCGTTCGAATGACGCCGGGCCGAGGGCCGGAGCATCGGCATGCTCAAGCAACTCTCCGCCCAGTTCCTCGGCCTCGTGGACGGCCTTTCTGCACGTCTCGCACATGGCGAGATGGGAGGCGACGACGACGAGATAGGCTTCATCGAGATTGCCGCTCGCGTAGCGGAGCAAAGTCGCTTCATCCAGGTGATGGGCGATCATCGTATTTCTTCCAGTGTCTGCTTCAGCTTCGCGTATGCGAGGCGCATGCGCGACTTGACGGTACCCAGCGGCAGCGACAGGCGCCGGGCGATTTCGGTTTGCGCGAGGTCATGGATATAAGCCAGTTCGATGACGAGGCGCTGGTCGTCGGGCAGCTCGACCACGGCGCCCGCGACACGCTCCGCCCGTTGCGCCGTATCGAGAGCCTCTTCGGAACTCTCGCGATCGTCGGCGAGCTCGATCGCGTGCACATCCTCGTATGGCAGCGAGGACTGCCGTCTCAGGCGGTCGATCCGCACGTTCCGGGCAATGGTGAAGATCCAGGCGCTCACGGTTCCGCGTTCCGGCGCGAACTGCCCCGCCTTGCGCCAGACGGCGGTGAACACGTCCTGGACGATGTCCTCCGCGAGAGCCGGGTCGGCGCCGCTCTTGAGCATCACCGCCTTGACCCGCGGTCCGAAATGATTGAACAGCCGCTCGAAGGCCGGGCGGTCGCGTTCGCGCACCCGGACCATCAGGTCGGTGAAGTCGATTTCTTCGGCGGGTCTGGACCTATCCACTCGCGTCGCGCTCAACGCCATGGGCTTCACCCTTGTCTAACATACTTTCCCACTACGGTGCGCGGCGGCAAACGGATCACGTGAAAGCCCAATAAAATAAGCCGATGCCGCCTGCGCAGCGGGCAACGGAAGGGATGAGACCGGTGATCCGGTCACGCATGTCGGACGTATCCGCCATTGATCGTTCGAACAGCGCCGAATAATCGCCCCGGTGCCAGCCGGACCGGCAAGCAACAGGAGAACCGATCGGCGCGGCGACGAATAGGGAGAAGAATTTGCAATTGGGATTCGGCCCATTCGGGGGAGGCCTCCGGCCATGACGAGCATCGTCTGGTTCCGCCGCGATCTGCGGCTGTGCGACAATCCTGCGCTCGACGCGGCGATTGCACGCGGCCGGCCGATCGTCGCCGTCTACGTAAACGACGATGCGGACGCCGACCGATGGAAGCCGGGCGGCGCATCGCGCTGGTGGCTGCATGGATCGCTTCGCGCCCTTGCCGCTGCCCTCGAAGACCGGGGGAACCGGCTTGTTCTCAGAACCGGGTCAGCCGCCGATATCCTCGACGACCTCGTCGCCGAAACCGGCGCGACCGCCGTCTACTGGAACAGGCGCTACGAGCCCTGGGCGACAAGCCGCGACGAGAAAATAAAGTCGGCCCTGAAAGACAGGGGCATCGAGACGCGAAGCTTCAACGCGAGCCTGCTTGCCGAACCGTGGGAAGTGGCGACGCGGCAGGGCGGGCCTTACAAGGTGTTCACCCCGTTCTGGAAAGCGTTGCGGACGCTCGGCAGCCCGGACCGGCCGACCCCTGCCCCGGCCCGCATTACGGCGCCTGAAGCCATTCCCAAGGGGGAAGACCTGTCGTCCTGGGGCCTGCGTCCGGAAAGGCCCGACTGGGCAGGCGGCTTGCGCCGGAACTGGGAACCCGGCGAAGACCACGCGCTTTCGCGGCTGACCGACTTCGTCGAAAGCGCGGTCTTCGACTACCGCGACCGCAGAAACCTGCCCGCCCTTCCGGGAACGTCGCGGCTGTCCCCGTGCCTGCATTTCGGGGAGATCGGCCCGCGCCAGGTCTGGAACGCCGTTGTCGGCAGCGCGCTGGAGCGAACCGGCAGCCCCGATCCGCGCGGCGTCGAGGTGTATCTTTCGGAGATCGCCTGGCGCGAATTTTCCTATCACCTGCTGTTTCATTTCCCCGAGCTCCCCTCCTCGCCCCTGCGCGCCGAGTTCGAGGATTTTCGATGGCGGAACGAGCCGGTCGACCTCGCCGCATGGCAGCGCGGATCGACGGGATATCCGATCGTCGATGCCGGCATGCGCGAATTGTGGACCACCGGCTGGATGCACAACCGGGTCCGCATGATCGTCGCCTCCTTCCTCATAAAGGACCTTCTGATCGATTGGCGCACGGGCGCGGACTGGTTTTGGGACACGCTGGTCGACGCCGATCTCGCCAGCAATTCGGCAAGCTGGCAGTGGGTCGCCGGCTGCGGCGCCGACGCCGCGCCCTATTTCCGCATCTTCAACCCGACCATCCAGGGAACGAAATTCGACCCCGATGGCGGCTATGTCCGCAAATGGGTGCCGGAACTCGCCGGGCTGTCCGACGCGGCAATCCACGCGCCATGGGACGCAAAGCCGATCGACCTCGCCGATGCCGGCATCGACCTGGGACGCACCTATCCGATGCCGATGGTCGACCATCGTGCCGCACGCCGGCGGGCTCTGGATACCTTAGCGAGGATCAAGCCATAAGGATTTTGGCGGCGGCGGCGTGATCCTGTGAAAAAGTGCGGACGTATCGGGATTTCAACGAGTGGAACGCGACGATGATCATCACTTCTCTCTATGCCGGTCTGCTTGGACTGCTTCTGTGCATCCTGTCGGTCCGCGTGATTTCGGTTCGCCGTACGACAGGCGTCGGTTTGGGTCACGGCGACGAAATCGCCCTGGAACGCAGAATCCGCGCCCAGGGCAATTTCGCGGAATACGTGCCGCTGGCGATAGTCCCGATCGGAGCGCTGGAACTGGCGGGGCAGAATGCGATTGTCCTGCACCTGTTGGGCATCGGCCTTCTCCTGGGGCGGCTCCTGCACGGCTGGGCTCTGTCCTTCAGCCGTAAAAACGCTTCCGCCCGGATCGCGGGCATGGTTCTCACCTTGGTCATGCTCAGTGTCGCATCGGTCCTGAACCTTGCGGTGTATTCGAGCAGGCTGCTCGATCTTGGCTAGGGTCGTGGGGAGTGGGGATTCGGCGGGCTTCCGGAATGGATCCCCGCGCACCGGCCGAACCGGGATAGCCTGCGGCAACCGCAATAAGTCAGTTACCTGACTATTTTGAGCGATAAAAGCCCGGATTTGCGGGCTCTTATCGCGTCGCGCTGCAAACGCTGCCCGTTCAGCCTCGCGCATGAAGCCATTTCGGCAGGAAGTCGTAGGCGTTCGGGATCGCCGACGCGTCGAGCGCGATGCCGGCGCGTCCGAGAATGTCACGCAGCGATCCGTCGTTGAACGCGTCGAACAGGTCGGTCGCGCCGCCGATCGGCTCACCGCCGACGAAGATCTGCGGAATGGTCGGTGCGCCCGTCCGGTTTCGAAGCTCCTTGCGGACCTCGCCGGCAAAGTCCTGGCCGCCGGAGAACGAGGCGGTATCGAGATCGACCGATTTGTAGCGAATGCCGGCGGATTCCAGGAACTTGCGGACCGACCAGCAGAACTCGCACCATTCCAGCGCGAACATCACCACCGGTTCTTCCGGATCGCGGATTTCGGCCTCGACGAACTCGATCGCTTTCGCGTCCGCCTCCGGAACCGCGGCCGCGGCCACCGGGGCCGGCGCGGGTTTTGCTGTGTCAAAGCGGTAATTGGCGGTCGATCGGGAGATTTCGTGCTCGGCCGCGTTCATCTCCGCGTCAACACCGTCGAACAGCGGCGTCGACAGATAGCGTTCGCCGGTATCGGGCACCATGGCGAGAATATTGGCGCCCTCCTCCGCCGTTTTCGCGATTTCGAGCGCGGCGGCGATCGTTGCGCCGCCGGTGACGCCGGCGAGGATCCCCTCGGCCGCCGCCAGCCTTCGCGCCGCGTCCATGGCGGCGGCGCCGGAAACGGCGACATAGGTATCGACGAGCTTCCCTTCCCGCGCCTCGAGCGCGAACCGGGACAGGAAGTCCGGCGACCAGCCCTGCATCGGGTGCGGCCGGAACAGCGGATGGCCGCCGTCGGTATTGTCGACGCCGCTCGCCAGCATCGGCGCATTGTCGGGTTCCGCGACCACGACCCGGGTCGCCGGTCGATGCCGCTTCAGCATCCCGGCGACGCCTCTCAGCGTGCCGCCGGTGCCGAAGCCCGTGACCCAGTAGTCGAGGCTGATGCGGTTGAAATCCGCCAGGATCTCGATCGCCGTGGTTCGCGCGTGAACGGCGCTGTTGGCGGGGTTGGAGAACTGCTCGGGCAGGAACCAGCCATGGGCGTCGGCCAGTTCGCGCGCCTTGGCCAGCATCCCGGTGCCCTTTTCCGAGGCCGGCGTCAGCACCACCCGGGCGCCGAGGAAACGCAGCAGCTTCCGCCGCTCGACGCTGAAATTTTCGGCCATGACGATGACCAGCGGATAGCCTTTCTGCGCGCAGACCATGGCAAGGCCGATGCCGGTGTTTCCCGACGTCGCCTCGACCACCGTCCGGCCCGGCGTCAGCGCGCCCGACCTCTCGGCCTCCTCGATGACGCTCAGCGCGAGGCGGTCCTTGACCGAGCCCATCGGATTGAAGGCCTCGAGCTTGGCGAAGATAGACACCCGCTCGACGCCGAGATTGTTGATCCGCACCACCGGCGTATGGCCGATCGTATCGAGGATCGAGACCTTCGGACCGGGAAGGCCCGAGAGGTTGAAATCCTCGAAATCGGGATACATGTCCGCTGAGACCGGGACGGCCACGGGCAGATCGGTTGCGATGAGTTCCTGTTCGTACATGGTCTGTCTCCCTATGCCGCGATCGAATTGCCGGCCGCACCGCCTTCGAGGGCGGAATGTTCGGCCTTCATGCAGACGTTCAGCCTGGCGTGGATCGCCTTGAGCGTTTCGTAGTCCCAGTCGAGCGAGGCGAGCTGTTGCGTGGCGGCGAAGAAGTCCGGCGCGAACCGGTCGCGTTCGTACTGGTAGGCGCGAACGTCGCCGGGATTGCCGAGAAAAGCGCGTGCGAGGCGCTCGGCGTCCAGAAACGCATCGGTGATGCCGTGCGCGGTCGCCGGATCCTTGAAATAGCCCGCATCCCCGACCAGCGCCCAGCCGGGTCCGGCGCAATCGCGGATATGGCCGGGCGCGCCCAGGAAGCGCCGCACCGGCTCGGCGGGGGCATGGTCGGACAGGTGTTGCCCGAGATCGGGCGCCCAGATGGCCAGAACATCTGCAATGCCGGGGGCGAGACCCTTGTCGAACCGAACACGGAACGCATCCGGGCTGCACGCGGCGAACACGCAATGGGCGCCGTCATTCGTCGGAATGAGGCCGGCCCAGACCCGGTCGCCGAAATAGAAGCGATAGCCTTCGTTGTCGATGCCGTCCCAATAGCTGTAGGCCACCGCGCAACGGTCAGAAGAGGAAATCGGAGTCCGGGCGCCAGCGAGCTCGGCCGTCTTCGACCGGCGACCGTCGGCGCCGATCACGATATCGGCCGAAACGTGGCGGACGGACCCGTCCATCGACAGCAGCCGCGCGCCGGTCACGCGACCGGTCCCGTCATTCGTCAGCCCCTCGAGGCTGACACCGGTATGCAACTCCGCGCCGGCCTCGACCGCCGCGTCGCGCAGGACCCGGTCGAGCAGCCAGCGCCTCGGGGCATAGAGCCCGGCGATCTCGTCGTCCGGCTTGACCGGAACGTCGACGCATTCCGGTCCATACCAGAACCGCGCTCGGGAAATGCGCGGGGTGCCGGCCGCGACGATCGCGTCGAGGACGCCCCAGCGACCGAGCTGCGACACGGCGGGTCGCATCAGCGCGTGCGTCGACAGGGTGTCGGCCATGGCCGGCTCGCGGTCGACGATCAGGATCCGGGCGCCGCCGCGGACCAGCAGGAGGGCGGTCGCGGCGCCGGCGCAGCGGGCGCCGACCACCACCGCGTCGTAGCGGGAATGGGAGAATTTCTTTTTCATGGTTCTTGTGCCTTGTTTATGCGGCCAGCTTGCGGCCGAGATTTGCAGTCAGGTGTTCTGCCAGCGCGTTCGCGTCTTCGCCGACGCCGTCGATGAAGGTGGATCGGCGCTGGCGCAGATAGGGCAGGCCCATCACGTAGAGGCCGTCCCCGACGACACCGCCGTCATGGACCAGGCGGCCCTTGCGATCGAAGACCGGAAGCCTGAGCCAGCCGAAATCCGGCCGGTACCCGGTCGCCCAGACCACAGAGCGATAGCCTTCGCCGAGAAGGTCGGCCTGAAGCCGCGGGCTTTCGGGAATCCGTACGGACGCGAGGCGCTCGGCGGGCTCGATCAAATCCCCGAGGTCCGACCGGGCGACCCATTCGTCGATTGCGGCGAACAGCCGGTTCATCTTCAGGTCCGCCGCGGCGCAGACATTCGCCAGCGAACCGGAGAACAGCGCCCGGCCGTCCCGGATCGTCGCCAGCCGTCCCGCGATCTCCACACCCATGTCCTGAAGCATGTTCAGGTCGAGCGTCTCGTCGGCGACCAGCGGCAGCGACGGGGTCCGCCGGACCCGCTCGATGTCGTCCACCTCCGTATAGGGAATCCGGGTGGCGCCGATGATTTCCATCCAGGTCAGGATGTCGGCGCCGCGATAGACGCGCGGCAGCCGCAGATGGCCGCCGACGGCGAGCGTGACGTCGCGCCC
>Ga0209475_10004735_pt1 | contig 11560 bp, 11 predicted proteins | sample tdDd471_FD_187128 | JGI IMG/M metagenome (GOLD analysis project Ga0209475, IMG submission 187128) | Marine sediment microbial communities from the Atlantic coast under amendment with organic carbon and nitrate - tdDd47.1 (SPAdes)... | ecosystem: Environmental > Aquatic > Marine > Coastal >...
TTCGCCATTTTGACAATCCGTAAATACATATCACCTGTCGAAACTGATATGGCGGGTTTCGTATAAATAATTGCGTGAACAGTCTCCATATCTGCCATACCTAATGCCGTCTGCAATGTATCCCAAAACTGAATGTCCAGTGCATGTTGTTCGTCAATGTGACTACCAACAAGGTCTGAGAAATGGGCTTCCCAGAATTGATTAGCAGTTTGTTGTTTTAAGTTCTCCATATCGACCTCCCTAAAATATCTGTGCTTCTCAAAAATTCAATCTTGTGACAACCTTTGTGCGCTTAGTAGTAGGGAAATTTAATTGTGCATCTAAATCTCCACGTAGACTTGCTGGCGTTCTGTGATGAATTGCCAGACAGATTGCAAGCCAAATACAATCGCAAATAAGGCACTCATCGTCAGGACAATACTCGCCCCCGATGGCACATTCAGATAATACGAGGCATAAAATCCGATGATACCGCTCACGATGCCGATAAACGTAGCAATCACGATCATATAATGCAGACGCTTGACCAGTAAACGGGCAGTGGCGGCAGGGGTGATTAGCAACGCCAGCATCAAGGCGATGCCAACAGCTTGTAAACTCGCTACAATCGTCACCGCAATCAAAATCAGCAATAAGACACGCAGAAATTCGACAGGTAACTTGAGGGTATGCGCGAGGCTTAAATCAAAGCTGATAATCACCAGTTCTTTATGCAATAAGCCAATAATGACCAACACTATCGCCCCCATACCTGCCATCACCAGCAAATCATCTTGACTGATGCCGTTAATACTGCCGAAGAGGATATGCGTTAAATCGACGCTATAACTCGATTGTGTGCTAACAATCGCAATGCCAAGCGCGAACATCGTCACAAACACAATTGCCACTGCTGTATCTTCTTTAAGGCGATCATCACGGGTGAGGTAAGCGATCACGACTGCTGATAAGATACCTGCCCCCAATCCACCAACAAATAAATTACTGCCGATATTTCCGCCACTAGCGGTATAAGATAAGGCGACACCGGGAAGAATTGTATGGGCTAAGGCATCTCCAAAAAACGCCATCCCACGTATGACTACAAAGCAACCGACGACGGCACTAATCCCACCGACCAAAATCAGAGCCAGTAAGCCCCGTTGGATAAAGGCATAATTGAGGGGTTCAGTTAGCCAGAGTATTAAATCAAATTCTTGCATATCTAATTTCCTACGCCATGTGTATCCGTAAACATCAGCATCGGTTGTCCGTCATTGAAGATACGAATCCCACCACCAAACGCATCAGCTAGAATATCGGCTTGCATGACCTCACTCGCTGTTCCATATGCCAGTTGCCGTTGCTTGACCAACAAGATTTTATCAAAGTAGGTGGAGGCTTTTGCCATATCATGCGTTGCAAGGAGCATCGTAATTCCGTTTTCGGTCAGGATGTCCAGTGTATCCATAATATCTTGCTCAGCAGAGGTATCGACCCCTGTAAACGGTTCATCCATCAATAAGATGTGGGTTTCTTGTGCCAGCGCGCGCGCCACAAATACCCGCCGTTTTTGCCCGCCACTTAATTCACCAATTTGCCGATGGGCTATGTTCGTAAGATTCAGTTGGTCAAGGATGTTATGGACAATCTCACGGTCATGTTTACGTGGTAAACGAAGCCATCCGATATGGCGCGCCCGTCCCATCATCACGACATCATAGACCGACACAGGGAATGACCAATCAATATCCCCTTGTTGTGGCACATATCCCACAAAGCTATGGCTACTATGGCAATCTTCACCGTAAATTGAAATATCTCCCATCGTGAACGGAATCAACCCGACAATCGCTTTAAACAAGGTGCTTTTACCTGCGCCGTTGGGTCCGATGACAGCGACCCGTTCGCCTGCACCAACTGTAAAATTGATGTCATGAATTGCCCGTCGATCACCTGCATAGCCTGCCGCTAACTGATGAACCTCTAAGGCAGGTTGGGTGCGGTCAATATCTTTTTGTGTGAATAATCCAAAGTTGGGTTTTATCATCGGCTTATGTTGTATCCTGTTTGTTTATTGCGGCAAAATAAATCTCAGTAAAGATCCCGTTGTATGCCTCTACAGTTGATAATTAGGTGTAGAAACATACAACGGAGTATCCGAGATTGCAAATATTCTTTGGATCAATTCCTACTGTAACCGACGCGACATTAAATTGACGTATGCGCTACAAACCGCCACCTAGTGCTTCGATAATCAGCGTGTAATTGGTGCGGATATAATCGATATAGGTTGAGGCAGACCCGTTTTCGTCACTGAGTGAGCCACTATGTAGGACAACCAATTGTACACCAGTTTCGTCTGCAATCGTCTGCGCGATATTATCATTAGCAGTGGTTTCGCTAAAAATAGCTGGGATGTTATCGGTTTGAATAAGATCAATGATTCTTGCGATGTCTTGTATACTAGGTTCTGCTAAAGTTGAGCCGCCGGGTATGATTGTTCCGATGGTTTTAAAACCAAAGGTCGTTGTTAAATAGCCTAATGAGTCATGGTTGGCGATGAGAATACGTTTCTCTTGAGGTAATGTATCGACCAATGGAATGATAAAATCATCAACCAGAGTAACCAATTCTGCAAGGTACGAATCCGCATTTGCGATATACGACTCTGTATTAGCTGGGTCAAGTTCAATTAGTGTATCCCGAATCAACATCACCCAATACATTACATTGCTAGGATTCATCCATACATGTGGATCACAACCACCTTCATGATGATGTTCATCCGCGTGATCTTCGTCTGCGTGATCTTCATCCTCATGATCTTCGTCTGCATGGTCTTCGCCACATTCAATGTTAGATAATCGACCTAATACAATTGCATCATCTGAATCAATTTGTTTGTTATGAACCGACAAATTCATCCAGTCTAAATCATGCTGATCGCAGAGGTCTGTCCACACATTATCTTCATGATCGTGGTCGTCTTCATGCTCATGTTCGTGTGCCGACTCATCCACGCCAAACCCTAAAATTTGCACACACGCCGAAACCTCGATTAGTGGGATATTCTCACCAGCATTCTCAATAGCTTCAAGCAAGCCTGCTTCAAAAAATGCCCCATTTATAAATACAACATCAGCTTTAGCAATGGCTGTCAAGTCACTTGGTATTGGCTGAAAGCTATGCGGGTCAGCACCTGCTGGCATAAGTAAGCTCACATCAGCAACATCTCCGACTATGTTATTGACGACATCGCCTAAGATGCTATGGGATGCCACAATTTGCAGTCGATCATTTTGTGACATGACGGATAGGGTTGTGGTAAAGAGCGTAACGAACAACATCAAACGGATAATTACAATCATCGTTCCCTCGATTTCTATAAGTTTATGTTTCTAATTGATACTTTGTCTCATTATACAGACCTAATTTTGCTTGACAAGGGATTTTATGAAGATCATCTGTCAATTTTTCCTGTTCAGGGGCGATGCTTACGAGTAAACTCAGATTCTTAAAGAAAACAATGTGAATGAGTTTATGGTTCAACCACCGTTATTGTCAGAAGATACCCAACCCCGCGTGCCGCGCTGGCATGATACTCAACCGAATCCGACAGTTCTACGGCAACGATGGTGGCAACGCCGTGGACGATGGATTGCACTAGCGGTCATGGGAATAACTTCATTGACGTTGTTGATTACATTGATGATTTTACTGCGTCCTGTTCCAACACAGACCATCACAACCATCAGTGATAAAACCACTAATGATAAAACGATCACGCTTACTGTAGGAAGCGAGATACGCATCATCCAAACGGATGCAGTAACTATTGCTGATATGCTCGATGAACAAGGTGTAGAAATTGCCGCCAATGATGCTATATCCCATCAACCAACAGAACCGATTATCGACGGAATGACCATCACAATTAATCGGGCACGTGATGTGACCTTGACCATTAACGGCATCCAGCAGACCTTACTTACACCGTTTGAATATCCGCTTGATATACTCGAAAATGCAGGGCTCAGTCTATCCGCTAGTGATCAAATTTTGCTTGATGGCTCACGAGCAACCCTAGAGACCTTAGCCATGTGGACAGTTCCTGTCACTACGATAGACATTCGCCAAGCGATCACTTTGACCATCTTAGATGATGGAACCGAAACAACCATCAGCACCACCGCTGAAACTGTTGGAGATGCGCTATTTGATGAGGGTATCGTGCTCTATCTAACCGATACGATTTCACCGTCAGCCGATACAGTTATCACTCAGGATATGCAAATTTCGATTGATCGGGCGATTCCGATACAATTGGTGGTTGATGGCGTAACCGTTGAAGCACGGACGAATGTCGGCACAGTTGATGACGTCTTAACCGAGATGAACGCGCCCCTATTCGGCTTAGATTATGCTCTGCCAGCAGGAGATACACCCGTTACCGAAAATATGACGATTGAGATTATACGGGTGACAGAGGAAGTAATCACCAGTACCGAAAGTATTCCTTATGATGTGACCTACCAAGCAGACGCTAGTATGAATCTCGACCAGAAAGCGACGATTCAGGTAGGGCAAAATGGCACACAGGAAACCTATACCCGCATCCGTTATGAAAATGGTGTTGAAGTTAGCCGTAGTGTGGATAATACGGCGATGACTGTAGCACCCGTCAATGAAGTGGTTGCGTATGGTACAAACATCGTGCTCCAGACGATTGATACTCCTGAAGGCAGTCGTCAATATTGGCGAACCTTCCGTGTATACGCCACCAGTTATCATCCCGAAGCACTAGGGGGCGATAATGTGACGGCAATTGGTGCAACACTCGAAAAAGGTGTGATTGGCGCAGACCCGAATATCATTCCGTGGCGGACAGATATGTATGTACCGGGATATGGTATTGGTAGGATGGCAGATACAGGTGGGGCACGTAGCTCACCGTATTGGATTGACCTCGGCTATAGCGATGAAGATTGGGTAGCATGGCATGAATATGTCGATGTGTATTTACTTGCTCCCGTTCCCGAAGAAATTAATTATCTCTTGCCAGCGTGGACAGCCCTCCGTTAATTCATCCCCTAATTTACCGCAGGGCAATCAGATTCAATCGATCTGGAAGTGCTTAACAGATTATAGACGGTATCTACGAAAAACAAGCACTAGAAACCTATAAGGGTCTATCAAAGCCTTTGAGGAATTTTGAAGTGATGTCCCGTAATTTACCTTCTTTTTACAGCACTCTTAACAAAATAGTGATAACATGAATATTATTACGCTCTAATAGTGGCATAAGGCAATAAATTGCAGGAAAGAAAGATGACACAAACAGTACTCTATATTGAAGATAATGAAGTAAATAGTGAGATCGTCCAGCGTATTCTTGAACGTGAGGGATATATTATTCATATTTGTGATAATGGTCTGGATGGTATTCAAAAGGCACAAGAGCTTACCCCTGATTTGTTGCTTGTCGATTTACATTTGCCGGGAATGAATGGATTTGAAATCACGAAGGAACTCCGTGCTATAGAAGCCCTTAATCAGTCCAAGATTATGATCCTCACGGCAGACATCTATTCACGGGAAGAAGGAATCGCCGCAGGAGCAGATGACTTTATGGAAAAGCCAATCCGTCGTAAAACCTTCTTAAAGAAAATCCACCAAATCCTCGGCTAATTTAATCTGTAATTCATGTCCTCCTCATCAACTTAGCGATATATTTAGAGTAAAATCTAATCATACGCCGTTTATTATATCATTTATAAAGGTGAGCAATCGCAACTGATAAGCGACATAATACGTATATAAGATATAATGACAAACAACAAAGGACAGGATACAAATGTCACTAATCGGAAATATTGTCTGGTTGATTTTTGGTGGTTTTTTCGCAGGGCTTGGTTACATCATCGGTGGAATCGCCTTGTGTATCACGATCATCGGTCTACCACTAGGATTAAAGGCAATAGGGTTTGGCTTTACAGTCATGTCTCCATTTGGGAAATCTGTACAACCCAAGAACGGTGGCGAAGGCTGTCTGCCGATGTTCTTTAATATTTTGTGGTTGGTTCTGTTTGGCTGGGAAATCGCCTTAGTCCATATTGGATTTGGGATTGCATTTGCGATAACGATCATTGGTATCCCATTTGCAAAGCAACATTTTAAACTTGTACCTGTTGCCTTGTTCCCATTCAGCTATCAACTAAGTAAAGTCCAAAACGATTTATAAATCCATTACACGGTACCAATAGGCATATTGCTGTGTGAATCCCAATGCACGATAGAGAGCCATCGCTGTCGTGTTATTGGCTTGCACCTGTAGATAGGCATCAGAAGCACCTTGTGCCATACCCCATGCAAAGAGGGCTTCCATGATCGCACGTCCGTACCCCTTACCACGATGGTCTGAATGCACAACCACATCATAAATCCCCATCCATTCCCCATCAATAACCCCCAACGCCACACCAACCACTTCACCACCTGCCATTAGATTGACGAACCCGCACTGGGTTGGAATCAACGCTAACATCTGCCGTAATGTTTGTTTGTGCTGGTCTGGGATTTGGTTCAATTCAGCGAAGTGATTGACCCACGTTGCGCTCAATTCTGTATCGATATGAGCGTTACCCGCGAGATGACCTTTCCCGCTGAGTGACATGGTATAGACATAGGTTTCGGCTTCTTTGCGATACTCGTTCTCTGCAAGGATCGTATCAAGATCAGATGGGTAGACGGCATCGGTCATCTTAAAAACTGTTGGGCGATTTTTACGTGCATAGAATGTTTCGCACATATGGATTTTGAGGTCAACATCATCGATACCCGCATAGACGGGATTCACAGAGTTCGCGCGCCTTGTATAACCATTGGCATACCGCAGAATCCAACCATCATATTCGAGTTGTTCGAGTGCAGGCAATGCTTTGAACGATAATGTTTCTATCATCTGAATTAGTTCGGGCTGTCCAACGATCATCTATAAAATCCTTGTGTTTAACCATATCACCAGTAATGAGCAATTCACCGGAGTAATCATATAGGCACAGACCCTATTCACGCAATAGTTTGCCATCAATCGGTGTATGTCAATTTTTGGCATGTTAGCCCATCAGTCAGATATTCCATTTTGATAAGTTTCACGATTGTCTTCCATTAAACGGGAACATATAGTCGCCTTTTTTCAAAATTCTCGGTTATCGTATAAGCAGAGTGCAGTTAACAAATCTCAATAACGCAAGGATCAATTTTTATGACCGAAAAAATATGAGCTGTGGCAATGGCTACAACATAGCCACAAAACGCAAAAACTTGTCATATATCTCGGATTCACGATTATAAACCAATGATTTTCGGTCACAAATGGGACACAAAAAACTAGCTTTGCCAATAATCTGAAACTCACCTGTTCAAGAAGATCCAAGTTGCGTAATAATGCGAAATAAAACATACTGTACGTAATAAAGTTTTGTTGAGCGGATTTTAGAATCTGATGATCTCCTCATATCATTAGATAATCCCATATCTGATCTAACACTGGACTAGTGACTATGACGAAAAAGGATAGCGATTAGTTGTTTATTACTATCCAAAATTAACGTTATAACGGACTTCTGATATTCCTCAGCTAGTATTGATGGTAGAATAATTTTACCCATCTGTAGAATACGAGGAATGAGTATGTCGCTTGAGTTGAGAAAAGCCACCATCAATGATATTACGGCATTGGCGGAAATGAATCAGCAACTTATTCAAGATGAACGTAGCCTCAATACAATTAATGTGCGTCAACTTGAATTACGAATGCAAACATGGTTGGATGGTAGTTGGTCAGCAATCATGATCTATAAAAATGCTGATCTCATCGGGTATCTGATGTATCAACAACGCGAAGACGATTATTACCCAGACCAACGCGTAATTTTTGTAAGACAATTTTTTGTGCAACGAGCATACCGTCGGCGTGGAATTGGACGACAGGCATTTGAACAAATTACAGAACAATTTTTCCCATCAGATGCTAAGGTGAGGTTAGATGTACTGGCAACGAATGCCGAAGCGTTGAGCTTTTGGGAAGACCTTGGCTTTACACAATATGCGATGTCACTACATCGTAACGCCCCTACGACTGCACAGGCGTAAGTACAAAAATTGCGCCAAATTGTTGGACATGATAGTCTGATAAGGTGTAGCGGTCTAAGCCTGTTTCATAGGTGATAATATAATCGGCATCTTCAGCCAGACCAATCGGATTGGTATTCTGGTTGTCTAATTCATAATAACTATCCAGTAGATAGTCATATGCCATGCCAATCCGATAACTTTCGTCAACCGTATGCCAAGGCACAATCCACCATTGATTCGCCATCTCTGGCATCACATCATAACTGACGGTAATCGTGTTGCTATCGTCCCAATCATCTGCAATCCATGCTGTCGCTTGATGAATGGACTGATAGAGTGCGATATTAAACGGTGTATATGTTGTGACGTTGTGCGTTGTTACGCGTGTGATACGGTCAAATGCCCCTAATCCCACGAACAACATCACCAAGATCAGCACCTGTAATCCATAATGTCGGGATGCCATAACGCTATAAATACCATAAGCACACATCACAAATTGTAGGCTCAATAAACCGATATAATATGTCGCTTGTTGGTCGGGGCTTGCGCGCACAATAATCAGCCCGATAACGATACCTAATATAAATAACAACAAAATCAGATTGCGTCCTGCTGATGTGGTGATCAGAGTATCTTGTGCCAGATTTAGCCGATGCTTAAGTGTGCTTTGATCTGCTGGCAAGTGACGCAAACCTTCGCGTAATGCCTTTACATAACTGACCAGCGCAAAAACAATCCCACCCCAAAATGATACTTCTAATAACATCCGTAAAATCATGCTGATACTATGAAAAACAGGGAAATGCTGACGTAGCGTTTGTAAATCCGTCGTGAATATCAAACGCAAGCCTGCGATTATCTGAATTGGAATTGATAACACCCACGTGATACCTCGCTCAATCCGTGATGGTTGATACGGTGTGTTATCTGGTATTGTTTCCGATACGGTATCCGATGGAGTAATAGCTGGTTGCGTTGATTTGAACTGATTTTCTGGCTTGAGATAAGCATAGTCGTCTAAAATCGTCTGATCTATCGTTGTTTTACGGGTGAAAAAGGCTTTCAAATCAACAAAGTCTCGGTCAATCTCAAATGCCATATAGGGGGCAAGCATCAACATCGAGGCAATTAAGCCTATCGCTAACCCCTTAAAATGAAACGGCAAGCGTAAAATTACCCAGAACATAAGAATGATGCCATAGAGTAAGATTGCCGAAAAGTGCGTCATGAATGCGGCTGTTGCCAGTATCCATGCCAACGCGATAAAGTGCGCCCTACCATCTGTTTTCCAGCGATAGAGGCAATAAACCACCATCACATACAACCCCGGCAAGAGTAATTGCGCCCATGCAGTATATGCGCTTGAAATCCCTGTATCGCTAAAGGTGAATAAGGTCGCACCAATTAAGCCGACCATCGGGCTAAACATCTCAGTTCCCAACCGATAGACAAACCATGTCGCTACAAAGTTGAATAATAATTGCGTTACGATGAGGATGGTTGATACATCACGGGTGAAGAGCATTACGGGGAGTTGTAACCACACCAAAAATGGCATGTTATATGCCGCCACGCTGGATAATGTTCCTACCGATGGGAATGCTCCACCATCGAGCCACATCTGACCACGCGCAATAACAGGTACATAGTCGGCTTCCCACACTAGCAATTGTGATGCGACGAGTTTTACGCCGATGCTAATCAGAAACATCAGCAAGAAAAGGCGGTAGGTGCGTGATTGGGATGTGTCAAAATCAAGCATAAAATAAAGTTTCCTAGTTGAATGATCAGCGTTGATTATAGCTGATCAGCGACGTGTTTCAGATATTTAGCACTTTTTCACCAACAGGAATTTCAAAGTCGACTTTACTTTCAGGTTGAGCAAGTGGACACACCCAGCGATAATTATACGAACACGATGGATTATACGCATAGTTGAAGTTCATCACTAGCTTGCCCTCACGCATCCCCAAGTCCGCGCCCTTGATCGTATCAAGCAGATAACGACCCGCACCATAAGTAGTGATTTTATTGGTTGCATCCCCAAATGGAATAAAGATACCGCCCCCGTATCCCATAATCCAGAAGACACTTAATGTGCCTGTGCCTGTTGGTAGCGTGAAGGTCACTTCTCCTACGCGCTTAATGTGAACCTCGCCATCATCCCCAACATCAATATGATATTCTTTGGGTTCAACATCAGGATTAAAGTCTCCGACCACATCATAAGCAGGGTCATAATCATAATAGAGCAAGCCTGTAAATTTGGCTTTTTGCTCATCATCTAATGCCGATTGAGAGTGTGTCCCAAATAGGGTATCTCGTGTCTCGCGCCATGTAGAATGGATGGATTCATTGGCATCATGTTGGCGCACTTGGGCATATAATTCGCTGACGGTACGACGGTAATCTAATAACTCTAGCATCGGTTATCCTCTCAAAGTCTATGTGTCTTGCATGATATACTATCATCGAATCAACCACTGTAGGATGGATTACATATGACTGACGAAAATATTATAGAGGATACAATGTCAGAACGATTTCGACTGATTGACGGTAACACACAAGGCATCCCGAGAGAAAATCAGGTACTCAATATCAATGGTCCTTCACTGATTAAAGTACCCGACTGGATACAAAATCCACTGGGACGGTACTATCTGTATTTTGCCCATCATGCAGGGGAAACGATTCGCCTTGCTTACAGCGATGATTTACAGGGGCAATGGACAGTATATGAGGCGGGAACATTACATCTTAATCAAACCATCTGTATCGGACACATTGCATCACCCGATGTTCACATCTTGCCAGATATTCAGCAAATTCGGATGTATTTTCATGGACCAGTTGCACCCGAAGCTGATAATTTGCGCGACCTCGCACAACAACATCCGATAGTCGGCCATCAGCGCACCTTAGTTGCATCGTCAAACGATGGGATTCACTTCACGCTCGATCATGAAACGGTGTTAGGGTCATCGTATTTTCGGGTATGGCAATGGCGCGATAGATGGTACGCCTTAGGGATGCCGGGGATTGTGTATCGGTCACTCGATGGCGGGATGACATTTGAAACAGGTAACACCATATTTTCCGCAGATTGTCGCCATGTAGCGGTAACGCTAGAAAATCATACTTTGTTGGTCTATCACACACAGGTTGGTGATTGTCCTGAACGGATTCTTATGTCACAAATTGATTTGCGGGATGATTGGCAAAATTGGACAGCCACACCTGCTATTGATGTTCTGCGTCCATTAGAAATATGGGAAGGTGCTAACGAACCGCTCGAACCATCGGTGCGTGGTCTAGCCAAAACCCCTGTCAATCAACTCCGTGACCCTGCCATTTATGAGGAAGGCAACCATCGCTATTTATTGTATTCATTTGCAGGCGAACAAGGGATTGCTCTGACGCAATTACGATGATTTTG
>Ga0209475_10004736_pt1 | contig 11559 bp, 7 predicted proteins | sample tdDd471_FD_187128 | JGI IMG/M metagenome (GOLD analysis project Ga0209475, IMG submission 187128) | Marine sediment microbial communities from the Atlantic coast under amendment with organic carbon and nitrate - tdDd47.1 (SPAdes)... | ecosystem: Environmental > Aquatic > Marine > Coastal >...
AAATACCATCTGCCCATGTTCCGGCAGGCATAAAATCACTTCCAGTGCCAGCAATTGAAGTTATCAAGCCCGGATTATCAAGATCAAAAAAACAAGGTCCTTCTGGTAATGTATTTGTAGGATCGTATCCAACATATCCATAAGCGATTAAGCTATCTGTTATCAACACTTCATCAGCCCCAATGTTAGCTACACCCTCTACAGGCCCGGATTGGCCATCGTTGGCCTCGTCAAGGCTCACCTTATAGGTTGGTTGAATGCCCTGTGTGCTGGCATTTTGTGAAATTAGATTTACTGAACAAAATGTAAGAAAAACTAAAAGTAAAATTTTTGTTTTCATAATATCCTCCTTTTTTTCATTGTTAATAACTAGATAAATCATTTCTTAACCACTTTGCCCACCTTCACCGTCCTATCATCCGCTATTTTTACAAAATAGATCCCCTCGGGCAAGCCTGATATATCAACCACAGTTTTTTGTTCCATTATCCGTTGTTTTAGTAGTTGCTGCGAGTTAATACTATGTATGGTCAGGAAGGTGTTCTTTTGTAGTGTGGTTGGTAAATCTATTGTTATATGGGTGGATGATGGGTTGGGGTAAATTAACACCTTATCTGAAAGATGGATCTCATCCACAGAAACTGTGCAAGCCAAATATACTTCATCCTGGCTGTCACAGCCCTGGGCATTGTCATGAATTTCAATGGTTCCGTTTGGACTTGCGAGATATTTGCAAATACTTTGAACTTCACAGCTAACTAAAGAATCGTTATTATCAATGAATAAATTATTTATAGATGCTGCATCTATATTATCCAGACCTTCCAGACTAGTCAATGCTTGATTGCCATAAATAGAAAGGTGTCCTCCAATAGAAGTGAGATTATCCAAACCCGCTAAACTTGTCAGGGTATCGTTCCCATTATAACGCCACTCCCCTGCCTCATAGTCAAAATATTTAATCCCAATTGATAAATTTCCTTCAATAGAAATTAAATTGTCCAGTCCCGTTAAACTGGTCAGGGTAGCGTTGGATCCAACAATTAGGTCTCCCCCGATGGAAGTCACATTTTGCAGACTTGTTAAACTTATTAGGTTTGGGTTACCGTTACCATTAGGGTAATGCTCACCCATACCAATCCAAAGGTTTCCACCTATGTAAGAAACATTGTCCAGGCCCGTTAGATTTGTCAGGGTGCCATTTCCATAAATACTAAGGTCTCCCACGATGGAAGTCATGTTATTTAGACCTGTTAAACTTATCAAAGTATCGTTATAAAAAAAGTTGAGATCTCCTCCTATAGAAGTCAAATTGTCAAGTCCTGTAAGGTCCGTCAGGGCATCGTTGTCATTAATTCTAAGGCCTCCCCCGATGCAAGTCAAATTGTCCAGACCAGTCAGACTTGTTAAAGCAGCATTACGACTGCCTCTACCAGTTAATCCTTGATATCCATAAACAGTTGGGCCTATCCCCAAATCACCCCCAATAGAAGTCACATTGTCCAGCCCTGTCATACTTGTCAGGGCATCGCACTTTTCAATCAAAAGATCTCCCCCGATGGAAGTAACATTATCCAGTCCCGTTAAACTGGTCAGTAGTAGTAGTTCGCCCCCAAACGAATCTCCAATATGTAGGTCACCGCCAATGGAAATCAAACCTTCTAGACCTGTCAGACTTGTCAGGGCAGAACTATCTGAGCCATACCAATGATGGTAAATCCTGAAATCTCCCCCAATAGAAGTCACATTGTCCAGACCTGTCAAAGTCGTCAGAGCATCATTGCATGTAATCTTAAGCTTTCCAACAATGGAAGTTAAAATATTTAATCCGTTCAAATTTGTTATATCGCTCCCTCTATAATGTCCTATTTCAACATCTCCTCCAATTATTGTACAATTGGGATAGTTGGTTGTGAAATTGTCGATATCATCTTGTGAAAAAAAGCAATAGTTGCCGAAGGGCAGACAAGCTAAAGTAATTCCACAGGCATCAGCTACCTCCGGTGGATTGTTGCAGCCAGCAGCGTTATTATATATATTAACACTGCCATTCGGATTCGATAAATAATCACATAACCACTGTGCTTCACAGCTTGATAAAGAATCATTATTTATAATATATAAATCTGTTATGGAATTTGCACTGATATTATCCAGACCTTCCAGGCTTGTCAGGTGATCGTTCCCACCGTAATAACTAGCACTTCCAATTTCAAGGTTTCCCTCTATGGAAGTCAAACCCTCCAGTCCATTAAAACTGGTCAGGGAATTGTTATCATAAATTAAAAGATCCCCACCGATCGAACTCAGATTTTCCATACTCGTAAAACTTGATAGAGCATCGTTGTCTTCAACCCAAAGGTCTCCATCTATGGATATCACATTGTCCAGACCTGAAAGACTTGACAGGGCTTCGTTGGATACAATAGTAAGGTCTCCATCTATGGAAGTCAAATTGTCAAGGCCTGTTAGGCTTGTCAGGTAATTGTTTCCACCGTTATAATCAGCACTGCCAATTTCAAGGTTTCCCTCAATGGAAGTTAGATTGTCCAGACCTGTTAAACTTGTTAGGCCAGTAGCATCAATCAATAAATCTCCGCCAATGGAAGTTAAAACGCTTAACCCCTCTAAATTTGTGATATTGGTATAAAAGAATAATCCAATAGTAACATTTCCCTTTATCTCTGTGCAGTTGGGATAGTTGGCTTGAAAATTGTCTATCTCTGATTGGTATTTAAAATGCAATCCCTCCGGCAGGCAGGGTTGAGCTGATACGGTATATTGGATGAGTACGGCTAATACGATAAATAAGGCTAATTTTTTCATGATATCCTCCATTTCTCACTAATTAATCGATTGAATAATTTCTAACGTAAAATTAATACGGTGGGAACACTTTGTCTAACACCAGGGTAACAAATCCTAGCGCTGATATAACAATTTCAAGTAATTATGCCTATTGGAATGGTATTGGCCTTATGTACCAAAGAATTAGTGAGAAGGTCAGATAGATTGTTAATTGTAGTCGGAAGGCGTTACCCCATACTGCTCTTTAAATGCTTTCGCAAAGTATGAGGGGCTGGAAATTCCAATTTCGTAAGATATCTGGATTACATTTAATTCGCCTTCTTTTAGTAGTTTAGCCGCCTTCATTAATCTCAGTTGACGTATAAAATCACTAGCAGACAGATCGGTAAGACCTTTCAGTTTACGGTACAATTGCATCTGACTCATGGCCATTTCCCCGGCTAGTATTTCAACACTGAATTCAGGGTCGGCCATTTGTTTGCCAATAATAGTTGATGCTTTTTCCAGGAATTGTACGTCAATTTTGCTAATGGCTTTGCCGGTAGCCTCATTAATTATACTTGTTTGAAAAACATCACCGATATGTTTTGATAATAGTTTTCTTAATCTTCGTCTCTGCTCGATCAGGTTTTTAATCCTGATAAGCAATTCATCAGCATCGAAGGGTTTGGTCAAAAAATCATCCGCCCCTGTCTCTAGCCCTTCTAATTTACTTTCCTTAGAAGCTTTGGCCGTTAATAGTATAATCGGGATATGGCTTGTTCTTTCATCACTTTTTAATTGGATGGTCATTTCATTGCCATCTAATTTGGGCATCATCAGGTCGCTCACAATGAGGTCCGGTACATGTTCGATGGCTTGTTCGGCCCCTTCCTTTCCATTTACTGCCTCAATGATATTATAAGAATCAGTAAGGTAGCTTTTAATGTAAGTACGCATATCCTCATTGTCTTCCACAATTAAAAGCAATGGCAAGTTACTGTCCTCAGGAACTTCTTTTTTCAATTCTTTTTTTAAAACTACATCCTTTACAAACAAGTAATCATCGTTAAGTAAATCATCATCCGTATCTGAACCATTCATACTGGTCTCAAATATCTCATCTTCTGAAAGATGGGCTTTACCCATAGGAAGGAAAATGGTGAAAGTCGTCCCCATTCCTGTTTCACTATCGACTGTTATGGTTCCATGGTGTAGTTCTATGAGTTCTTTGGTGAGAGCTAATCCGATGCCTGTTCCAAGATTGGTTTTCATTTGCTTTTCGTCCACCTGGTAAAAACGGTCGAAAACATGTGATAATTCTTCTTTTTGGATACCAATGCCTGTATCGGAGAATTTTATTGTCACCCCTTTGGGTGGGATTTCCTCCCTTGAGGGAGGACTAAGGGGGCTGAGTTGGGGGGTGATGCTAACTTTTATCTCCCCTCCTTTATCCGTAAACTTGAATGCATTTGAAAGCAGGTTATTGACAACCTTTTCGAATTTGATTGTATCAACATAAACAATGTACTCTTCTGCATCGTTTTCAAACTCAAGTTTGATGCCTTTGTCCTCGGCCATTGAATGAAAGGATTGCAGGAACAGCCTGGTTAGTTTGACAATATTTTCAGGATGGGCTTTCAATTTCATCTTTCCCGATTCAAGTTTACTTAGGCTTAACAATTGATTGATCAGGGTTTGAAGTCTTCGGGCATTACGCTTTACCAGGTTGAGTTCCTGCTTTTGATTTTCATCTTTAGGACTCCCTATAAGCCTTTCCAACGGTCCGAGAATTAATGTTAGCGGAGTGCGGAATTCATGGGATATATTCGAGAAAAATTTATTTTTTTCAATATCCAATTCCGCAAGTTTCTCAGCATTTACCTGCTCCAGGTCCAGTTGATGAAGTAAGCGCTGGCGCCTGAGATAAAACCGGGATATGCCGTACAATATGGAAATGATAAGTAATGCATAAATCGTATATGCCCACCATGTTTTCCACATAGGAGGATGAATAACCATTGCAAGACTGGCTCCTTCTTCATTCCAGTAACCATCATTATTGCTGGCTTTTACACGGAAAGTATATTCTCCTGGACTAAGGTTTGTATAAAAGGCAGTCCGCCGATTTCCAACATGTTTCCAATCTTCATCATAGCCTTCGAGCAAATAAGCATATTCGTTTTTATGTGAATTGATGTAATTCAGCGCTACAAAATCAAAATTAAAATCATTTTCGTTGTATTGTAACTCAATAGTTGACATCTCATAGAGTGGCTTATCAAAATATTTTTGTTGACCGGCAACATGTAAGGCAGTAATATAAACTGGGGGAATGAATTTATTTTCTTTTATGCTATCAGGATGAAAAAATGTAAAACCCTTCCTTCCACCAAAATACAACCACCCATCTTCGTCTTTGAACGAACTTTGTTCATTAAATTCCAGGTTGACCAATCCATCAGCAGCATCATAATTCTGAATAGAATAATTTTTGGGATCGATCCTTGAAAGGCCCTGGGTTGATGTGGCCCAGATAAAACCCTTGCTATCAATTTCTATTGCAGCAATGGTATTACTTGGTAGCCCCTGCTCAGTTGTAATAGTGACAAACTTATTGTCATTACGCTGAAACTTGATGATGCCACCCCGGTCAGTTGTCATCCAAAGGTTCGCTGAATCATCCTCAACCATGTTCCAGATACCTGATTTTTCAAAATCCTGAAAAACAATGGAGTCTGAAAAATAATGGATAAAACTGGTATCTTTTCTGTTCAATTTCTCAAGGTAAGTACCGCCAAACCAAAGCTCACCATATGAATCTTCGTAAATTACCCTTACATCCTTACTCGCAATAGATCCCGGATTATTTTTATCAGGAAAAAAATGCAAACACTTTCCGGTTTCTCTATCCATGATATTTAAGCCATTTCTTGTACCCACCCAGAAAATTCCATAGCTGTCTTCAAAAGCAACTTGAACAATACCATTGGTTATACTGGTGGGATCATTTCGATCATACTGAAAACGGGTGAAATCGTTATCCCGTGCATTATACCTGTTTAATCCATGTAAGGTCGCAACCCAGATAGTTTGCTCTTTGTCTTCATTAATACTAAATATTCGATTATCAATTATACTTTTTGAATTTTCTGCTTCAACTACATAAAGTTCAAAATCAGTAAAATCCCTGGATTTTTTTAGCACGGTCTTGTTCAGACCCTTACCACCGGTCCCCAACCACAAATCGCCTTTGCTGTCTCCAAAAATCCTCGTAATATAATTGCCTGACAGGGTATTTTCATCATAGCTATTCATTTCAGCTTTTCGAAATGAATTTGAAAAATGATTAAATTTATTTACTCCATTGTTCCAAGTCAATATCCAATCGTGACCCGAGTGATCATGCATGATTTGAAGAGGAGCATTACCACTTAAGCTGTTTTTGTTTTCAGGATCATTAAGGTATTGCCTTAAAATTAAGTTAGAAGGGTCAAATCTGAAGAAACCTTCATAAGCAGCAAGCCAGAGTTCACCTGCTTCACCTTCAATGATGTCTCTTATATTATTTGATCTGGTATGATCAAATGAATTATGAGGGATTTGATAGTTGGTGAATTGAGCTGTATTTTTGTTTAAATGCGAAAAGCCGTCTTGTCCACCCGTCCAGATATTTCCTTTTGAGTCTTCGAATACTATTGAAAGATTGTTATCTAATAATGAATGTTGGTCATTTTTGTCATGGAGATAATGTTTGAACTTACCGTTTTCCTTATCAATGATTTCAAGTAAACCTCCTCCATGTGTTGCAATCCAGAGGATTCCGTTCATGTCTTCGATCATTGAACTGAACCAATATCCATTATAACTCTCGAGATTAGATGGGTCATTTTGGTAATGAATAAATGTCTCGGTTTCCTTATTAAATCTGCTGAGTACATAATCACCTCCAATATCAAAGGAGCCAACCCAAAGTACTCCTGACCCATCAATAAATATACAAAAAGTGTGGGTGCCATGGATACCTTTTGATGGATTCAATGTATCTTTTGCAAAGGAATGAAACTGCCCTGTTTTTTCATTAAACCTAAATAGATCATTAAGCCAAACTTCAACCCATAAATAATCACCTTCCTGAATCATCTTCTGCGCTTTATTGCGGTCGTTATATAAATCTAAGGTGTCTGGTATGTAATTGCTGAATGTTTGGTTTGCCCGGTCATATTTACTGATCCCTATTGAGGTACAAAACCACATGGTTCCGTCTGGTTCTTCAAAAATGCTATTGATGTGGTTATTATAAATAGATTGGCCGTCTTTTGGATTTGCATTGAATACTTTAACTTCATAACCGTCATACAGGTTCAATCCATTTTGTGTTCCAATCCAGATAAATCCGTACTTATCCTGGTGCATGCAAGTAGCATATCCGGTGGACAGGCCTTCTTCGGCGCCCATCTTTTCGAAGCGAGTGGTTTTATCGAGTTCGCAGGTGTATTGGGCAAATGAATGGGTAATGCAAAATGAAATGGCCAGGAATAAGAAGAAAAGAAATAATGATTTTATTGTTTTCGGGATAGAATTAATCCATGCAGATATTTGCGCAAAAAAAGTCAGCAAACTAGTATGTTTGGGTTGTACTAACAATTGTTATCTATTCGTTTAAAATAAGGTATTAAGGTATAAATATACGATAATTAGGATGGAGGGTCAAGATAGCAGTTGACAGTAGGCAGTAGGCAGTGGACAGTAGGCAGTGGGCAGTAGGCAGTAGGCAGTAGGCAGTGGGCAGTGGGCAGTGGGCAGTAGGCAGTAGGCAGTAGGCAGTAAACAATAGGCAAAACTCAAAACTACCTGGCACCCGGCACCCGGAACCAGTTTCATAATCCTACTACCTATCACTTTAGCGAATAAATTAGTATTTTGCACCTCAATAAGCTTCCCGCAGCCTCATGCATCAAAACTATAAAGTTTTCATAAAGGACAAGCTGTTGATATTCACCGAGAATATCAATCTCCAGCATAAAGAGAAGCATGCCGTGTTTTATCGCTACCAGGGGATGAAACTCCTTGTCCCCGAGTTTGAACGCTTTATAAAATCCAGGAAGCATAGAACGCTGATCATCTACCGGAAGAAAAACATTGACAAGCTGTTTAATAACTTCAGACTTAGGTTTAAGCAGGTCAATGCTGCCGGGGGGGCGGTGATCAACAAACGTGATGAGGTCCTTATGATCCACCGTCACGGGAGGTGGGATCTTCCCAAAGGAAAAAAAGACCAGGGGGAGAAGAATAAGGAATGTGCCATCAGGGAGGTGATGGAGGAAACAGGAATTGAAGGTATCAAAATCACCACAAAGCTACAGGTGACCTATCATTTCTTCCGCAGGAACAAGCGCCTGATCATTAAAAAAACGCACTGGTACCTGATGAGGGCAAAACGCAAGCAGGAACTGGTACCTGCAATCGAGGAAGGCATCCTTAAGGTTAAATGGATACCCTACGAACAGGCAAGAAAAAAAAGCCACAAAGCCTTTCGGTCTGTTACTGAAGTGCTTTGTAAAGCCATTAACTGCAGCGCTGATTAAGGGAATACCATATAAATTAATTATCTTTGATGCACGGACCTTTCTGAATGATGAGGTCCTAATGATTATTGATTAATACTGATTGGTAATTTAGAATTGGAAGTGAAGACTTGAGAATTAATTCATAATCCAAAATTCATAATTCATAATCCATAATCCATAAAAATGGAAAAGATAGCTGTATTCCCGGGTTCATTCGACCCTATCACCGTGGGCCATGAGTCAATCATCAAACGTGCCTGCCAGGTTTTTGATAAGATTATAGTGGCCATAGGTGAGAACTCGGAAAAGACAAGTTATTTCGACATCGATAAACGTATTGCCTGGATAGAAAAAGTATTTGCATCAGAACCAAAAGTGAGCGTAGACAAATACACCGGGCTCACAGTCGATTATTGTAAAGTAATCAATGCAAGATTCATCCTGCGAGGGCTGCGGACATCTGCCGATTTTGAATTTGAACGCAGCATAGGGCAGATGAATAAAAAGCTCCACCCTGAGATAGAAACCGTCTTCCTGCTTACGGCACCTGAACATACAGCCATCAACTCATCCATAGTCCGTGAGATCCTCAGGCATGGAGGGGATGCGAGTCAGTTTGTACCAGATGTGATCAAGTTGACAGTTGACCCTTCGACAAACTCAGGGCAGGCTAGTTGACAGTTGGCTTCGGGCAACGGGTTATAATAATGCAATTGATATCTCGTTTATTCATAGAATTTCTGCCGGTACACTTATGAAAAGAATATTCATTCTAATCTTTACTTTATACTTTCCTTTATTTGCGTTTACACAAACAACAAAAATATACGGTACAGTCTCCGGAGCAGAGGGGCAGTCGGTGAGGGTGATCGCCTTTGACGACTTCATTTCAAAGAAGATCGTCACCCTTGATCAAAGTAAAATAGATGAGGATGGTAACTTTGAGCTGAACTTCGCCATCAAGGAGACCATAATGGCCTACCTCGATATCAACTACCAAAGGGCCGAGATATTCCTGGAGCCTGACAGCTCCTATTCCCTTGATATACTATACGACAAGGAAAATCAGCTAGCCTCATACTTTGACAAGCAGGGCCTGGTATTCGACTTCAGTGAAACAGATACACTCGAACTAAATCACCTCATATGGAGGTTCAACGAAATGTACAATACCTTCGTAATGGTGAACTTCGACTATATCTATAAACTACACGACAGGTCGAGGGTCCTGGATTTTAAGAATGAACTGCGGGCCACATTTCCTGAAACGGATTCAGGATATTTTGCTGATTATGTCACTTACAAGCTGGCCGATATAGAGCAGTTTGCCCGCCTGAAAGGCAGGGCTGTACTCGCCCAGGATTATTTCATCGGCAAAGCCATCCTTATCGACAATGTAGAGTATACCTTTTTCTTTGAGCAGTTCTTTGATAAATACCTGATCACCTCTCCGGAGATCATCACCATCTCTGATCTCATCATCGCTGTCAATGATAACGCCGACAATCAGTTCATTCTGGATGCTATGGCAAAAGAGGCATACCTCAAGGAAGAAAACTTTCGTGAGCTGGTGCTCCTGTATAGCCTCAGGTCGCTCTATTTTACGGGCACCTATAAGAAGCCACAGCTGCTGAAGATGATCAGGGAGATCAGTATAAACACAAGGAACATCGTGCACAAAAGGATAGCCCTCAACCTGCTCGAAACATTGACCTCCTTGAGCCCCGGCAGTCCGGCTCCCGACCTGCAACTGACTGGCATTGCGGGACAAAAGTTCAATCTTAAAAATATTAAGGGCAAGCCCATGCTGATCAACTTTTTTAGAAGTGGACAGAAGGGAACTAAAAATTCCTTTGACGCGCTCACAGAGCTGTATAACCTGTATAATTCCGGTCTGGAGGTCATCAGTATTTCCATGGACCACAATGCCATGGATTACCTGGAACTCGCCAACTCCGGCAACTATTACTGGACCTTTGCCCACTATGGCAACGACCCAATGGTATACGACCTGTATAATATCCGCGACCTGCCCCTCTATGTACTCATCGATGTGGAAGGCAATATTTCATCCTGCCCTGCCCCACCACCAGGTGATGAACTGGAGAAGTTGATATTAAAAGTGATTCATTAAAAGTATTTAGAGTATTTAAAGTACTTCAAGAACTTAGAGTTCGAAGTTCAGAGTTCAGAGTTCAGAGTTCAGAGTTCCCCCCACACCTCGCACCTCACACCCCGTCCCCCAAGAGTGACATTTTCAGCTTTTTGGTATTAATAGAATAGGGACTATTCAATTAATTTGCTTTTTGAAAACAAATTACTTATCTTTGGCGTTAGTAACGCTTTGCATTACTATGATAAAATCTTTTGGATCAAGAGATACAGAAAAAATCTGGCGTGGGACCAGATCAACAAAACTTCCAGCTGAAATTCAACAAATTGCAAGAAGGAAGCTACGAATGATCAATAACTCTATCAACATGAATGATCTAAGGATACCTCCTTCAAACCGATTGGAAAAATTGAAAGGTGACAAAGACGGATATCATAGTGTGAGGATCAATGATCAATGGCGTATAATATTTAAATTCAGAAACGGGCATACTTATGAAGTCAGCATTATTGACTATCACTAATATTTGAGAAATGAGCAAATTGAAAAACATACACCCCGGGGAGGTATTATTGGAAGAATTTTTAGTTCCACTAAAGATCACTGCCTACAGGCTCTCTAAAAATATTAATATCCCCCAAACAAGGACCAGCCAAATACTAAAGGGGAAAAGAAGAATTACGGCTGATACTGCTCTCAGGTTGAGCAATTACTTTGGCAATTCTGCAAAATTCTGGCTCGGATTACAGGATGACTATGACCTGGAGCAAGAAAGAGAAGCTAAAGAAAAGGAATTGAATACTATCAAGAGGTACGATAGTAATGTAGCTTGAAAATTAGTTCGGAGTTCGGAGTTCGAAGTTCCCCTTGCACCCTGCACCCAGCATCTTGCACTAAATTTTATTATCTTTGATCAAAATCCTGCCACATGCCCGAACTATCCGCAGCTACACTTGAAAACCTCCAGGTTTATGTCCATGAACTGGAAATTGAAAGAGGATTTATTGACCAGTCCATATTGCAGAAATGCCTCCTTTTGGGTGAAGAGCTGGGTGAGTTGTTTAAGGCCATCCGCAAGGCTGAAAATAT
>Ga0209475_10004737_pt1 | contig 11558 bp, 5 predicted proteins | sample tdDd471_FD_187128 | JGI IMG/M metagenome (GOLD analysis project Ga0209475, IMG submission 187128) | Marine sediment microbial communities from the Atlantic coast under amendment with organic carbon and nitrate - tdDd47.1 (SPAdes)... | ecosystem: Environmental > Aquatic > Marine > Coastal >...
ACGATGCACCGGTTGCGGTCGATGACCTGTACGACAACGTGCCTGACAGCGACACCTTCGGTTTCAATGTTGTCACGGAAGGCGGCACCAACTTCGAGACAAACCCGGTCAACTACCTGTTGATCGTGGACACATCGGGGTCAATGGGTCAAAACACTGGCCGCATGGAAGCAACCATAGATGCTCTCAATGAAATGCTGGAAACACTGCAAGAGCAAATCAATGCCAGCGGCGGTTCGGTCAAGGTCGGCCTCATCGACTTCGACAGCAACACTGTCACCCGCACATACACACTGACTGACAACCCGACGACAACGGAATATCAGGATGCACTCGACTTCGTTGCGACATTTAATGCTAGCGGCTCGACCGACTACCAGGATGCCCTGGATGCTGCCAACACATGGATGACCAACGAGGCCAACGGTATCGAAACGCATGCCATATTCATGTCGGATGGCAGACCCAATAACACACACAACTGGCAAGACGAATTGGCGACCCTGCACGACAACGCTGAAGTTATCGGCGTGGGTATTGAGATGGGTACTACCAACATGCGGTACATCAACCAGATCAATGAAGTCGGTAACGGTATCGACCTCGACGACCCCAGTGACCTCAACGGCCTGCTGCAAACCATTCTGACCGAAACCAGCACAGAGGGCACCACTGCCACCGGCAACGTGCTGGACAACGACACCGACCCGGACCCGACCGACGATCTGACAGTTGTTGGAATCGCACTCGGCGAGGAATCCAGTCACGGTTCGTTCACCCAACTCACAGATACTGTCAGCGACGATGCCGACACCGCCGTCATGGTGGGAGACTACGGCACGCTGACCATCAATGCGGACGGCACGTATGACTACGCCCCTGATCAACCTCTGTCCGATGCCCTGAGTACCGGCGAAACAGCAACCGAGGCATTCACCTATCAGATCAGCGATGGCAATGGCGGCTTCGATGAAGCAACCCTCAACTTCCTGATCAACGGTGCCGATGACGCTCCAGTGGCTGTCAACGACGTCTACGCTGGAATGGAACTCACTCCCGGCTACTGGCAGACCACGACAACCACAACGAACATCAATGATGCCGATTTCAACGGCGCCATCTCCGGTGGAGATTATGATGGAACTGATTTCACGATCAGTGCTCGATACATGTATGGAAACTCCGATGTCGTTAAGATCAATGGAAACGACCTCGGTGTGAAGAGTTATGGTGGAGACGACACTAACATCGACGGCTATTTTGATGAAGACATGACCATCTCCTTCGATGCGCCTCAGACCTCAGTGACCATTACGCTCGGCGGTCTCTCCAATGATTCGCCTGAGTTCTCCGTGAACGGCGGCACGTACACCTACTCCAACGGTGTACTTACAGCCACCGGTAACATCACCAGCATCACCATCGGAGCTGATCACTGGAGGAAGGATTCCTTCTATCTGGAATCCCTGAGTGCCAGCAGGACAGTGACAAGCTCCGCCTGGATTGCGGCGTACATGACCCCGAACGGCATGTCCGGCAATGTGCTCGACAATGACTTCGATGCCGAAGACGTCGATTATGTCGAAACGTCTGGCGCAAACACCGACCTCGTTGTGCAGGGTGCAACTGGCGTGGACGGCTACGTCTCTCTGGCGGATACCACCAGCGATTCAGCCACCACCGGCACCATCCAAGGCGAATACGGCACATTGACCCTGAATGAAGATGGAACCTTCCAGTACAACGTGGACCCGACCCTGGTGAACAACATCAACGGTCCCGGCGTGGAAACCTTCGAGTATCAGATCGCTGATACCGACGGCATGATCAGCACCGCGACGTTGGAATTCCCCATCACGGTAGCGGGCGACAACTCGGTCATCGTCGGCACATCCAGCAATGACACATTGTACGGCAATGACGACGACAACGTTATCTTCGGCCTGGCCGGAGACGATGAAGTCTTCGTCAGCGCTGGCGACGATACTGTCACGCTCGGCGATGGTGCGGACACGATCACCATTGATCCCGCATACATCAGCGACGATGGCACACTTGAAGTCACCGACTTCGACGTCGAATCCGGCGATCAGCTTGCACTTGCCAATCTCGATAGCGGTGCAAGTCTGGTGATCACTTCGGATTCCGGTAGCAACGATCTCATCCTGACCATTGAAGACGTCGATGGCAGCAATGACATCGTGATTACACTCAACGGAGTTGTATCGAGCCATGACGGCATCAGTGCGAATGTCGATCTTGCCAATGATAACGTGAATGACGTGATCCAACAGATCATTGATTCACCTGACCAGTTCTAAACTCACAACCCCGGACTCGGCCTGAATGGCCGAGTCCGGGTATTTCCTCTGATATGAACGATTCTCCTTGCAAAGGGGATAAATATGACCGATAATGCGACTATGAACGACACAACTATGCTTGGTACGTATATCCTTGATGGAAACGTGCCCATAGAACCGGAAATTGTGCTTGCAAATTGCACGGATACGACCATGCTCGGTCAACTGGTATCCGTTTTTCAAGGCAATCCGGAAATCCGGTTCTTCCTCATTGACGACGTACAGGGAAATGCGATCGACCTCGCAGGCGATCTGCATTTCCTCAAAGACGGCGGAAACTGGGTCTTGGCCAACAACGACTCTCTGTTGAGCGTTCTTTTTGATGATGCAGGCTTCAACCCGAACGGGACGGAAGACACATTTTCTCTCACTCAAGTTGACGACGGCTCTTGGGCCATTGCTACTGACGACCTTGCGGCATTGGCTGACATGCCGCCCAGCGACCAACTCCTCGTCGACCTTGCGGAAAACGATTTGTTCGTGGACGATTCAGTTGCCGCAACCGGCACGGATCACGACAGTTTCTTCATCGATCCATCGGTATTGGAGAACGGCGAAAGCGAAATCGTCGTTTCCAATTTCACTGTAGGCAGTGATACTCTGGAACTGCCTGAAGGCATGTCTGTCAAGGACGTGATCGTAGATACTGAGCACGACCTCACGGAAGTGGTCATTGGTCAAAATGACACAGTCCATGATGACATTGTGGTCAAGCTGCTCGGTGTGTCTCAACCCGACCTGCCCATGCATGATTATGGCATCGATAGTGACCCCTCGACAGACGATCTTATCAACCACCTGATAAATTCCGGCATGAACGTGGATTAAGTTCTACCGACTGCCAATAATTCGCTTCACAAAAGGACCGCGTCATTAGACGCGGTCCTTTTGTGTGGAATAAATAATTTTCTTCGATATAAAGGCGTATTAAAACTCCTTTTAACACGGAAGCAAACAAGAGCGCGAAACAGGTGCAAAACGGGAGATTTTCCCGGCTAAAAAACACTCACAAACCATCGATTAAACGCTATTTTTTCGACTATTTATCTAAGAGTGACGACCTTGCACCCTTTTATCTCAAACGCCTTGACACATTTTTATAATTATGGCTATAAGTCTACCAGTAAGGAGCTGAAATTTAATTAAATGGGGTTTACTATGAAAAAACTGGTTCTCGCTACACTTCTTTTTTCCCTGATTCTTTCCGTGCCGGCCTTCGCCCAAACGGACGGAACCATGACACTGAAAGACAGTGTCGTTGCCGCTGTTAAACAACATCCGAAGATCAAAGCCATGCTGTACAACAGGGACGCCGTATCCAAGGCGCAACTGTCTGCACTGGGCCGTTTCTTCCCGTCTCTTGACCTGCAGGCTGAAGCCGGTTGGCAGGAATACAGCAGCGCTCTCACCCGTTCCACCAATGTGGACAAACACACTCGTACTCCTACGGATGTCACTGCTACCGTTACGCAGCCGATCTTCGACGGTTTTGACCGTTGGAGCGACTACAAGCGTGAAGGCGCCCGCATGACTTCCGCTGAAGGCCGTTTGGTCGACAATGTGGAAACCGTTGCTCTGGACGCTATCCGCGCCCATGTCGATGTTGTTCGCATCCGCAAGCTCGTTGCTCTGGCCGGTGAAAACATCGTCGCTCACCAGCAGTTGCTCGACTCCATCACCGAACGCGTTGAAGGCGGAGCCGGTAACAAGGCTGACGAAATGCAGGCCAAGGGCCGTGTTGCCCGCGCCGAAACCACTTTGGTCACCTATGTCGGCGAACTTCGCACTTCCGAAGCTGAATACACCCGCACCGTGGGTGCAGTTCCCAAGGAACTTGGCGACCCCGAATACAACCCCGAGTACATCCCCGGCACCGCCGAGCAGATTCTCGACGTCACGCTGGATAACAACCCCAAGATCGCAGTATTCAAAGCTGAGATCGAAGTGGCTGAACGTACTGTTGGCGTTCTCGAATCCACCATGTACCCGGAAATTGACGCATACTACGCACATCGCAATACGGACGACCTCGACGGTTCCGACTCTTGGGTTCAGGATGACAAAGTCATGCTGCGTGCCAACTGGAACCTGTTCAACGGCATGAGCGACTACAACGATGTTCGCACTGCCACCGCCCGTGTCCGCGAAGCCCAGTCCAACTTGCAGGATACCACCGATGACCTGATTCGTCAGGTTGCCTCCGCCTGGGCCGAATACGAGTCCAGCATCGGTCAGATTGAAAAGTACCAGGAAGCTCTCCAGTACAGCCTGGAATCCCTGGACATGTACCTCATGCAGTTCAACGTCGGTCAGCGCTCCCTTCTGGACGTGCTTGATGCGACCAACGAAGTCTTCAGCAACAAGGTGCAGCTTGAGACCGCTACAAGCAATCGCAACTTCACCCTGTACAAATTCCTGGCGCTCGAAGGCCAGCTCATGAAGACTCTGGAAGTGGCTTCCAACACCTACGAAGAACTTCCCGCTACCGAACAGTAAGCGACCTTACACGCGAGAACTTCAAGGGGCGCAGCCGACAGGCTGCGCCCCTTTTGTATGGCAAAGCCAATTTATCCCCTTTCCATTTTGGCATTGTCATTGTTTCCTTTGGGATGTCGACGGATTCGACACTCCTGTTATTAACAAGCCCTTTATTTCCATCATTACTTTCGTCTATTTCATGAAAGCCTAGCTCTATGTACAACAAAATAAAGACCGAGCACGAACAACACGATTTCATGAATGCAAAGCGTACGTAAAAGAAGCATGCGAAAAAGCACCAATGGTAAGGGCAAGAAAACCGATGCGGCCACAAAGAGTTTAAAGCCGTTAAAGGTTGCGGCATACGACGAACTCTGTGGAATCACCTTCCTTTCCAGAGTATTGACCGCCCCCCCCTTTTAAGACCTTGACGATTCTTACAGCTCGACCCAACGCAAAAACAAAGGCCCCGGCAATTAATTGCCGGGGCCTTTCAACCAGATGGGTTGGATTTATTAATCTTTGGGTGTCAACAGTTTCTCTCCAACCGGAGTCTTGATGACGTCAGCCAATGCTTGAACCACAGTGCTATCGAACTTCGTAGACTCGCTGGACAGGATATCCAAAGCCTGCTGCGGTTCCTTGGCTCCACGATAAGACCTGGGACGAATCATGGCGCAGAAGACATTGAGTACCGACAGGATGCGGGCAAGCATAATCGTATCGCTTCCCATAAGCTTCTTGGGATAGCCAGAGCCATCCAGACGCTCATTCATCTGATAGATAGCCAGGAGTACCCCTTCTTCAATATCAATATCCTTGAGAATACGATAGGCATGCTCGACATGCTCTTCCATGATCGCCATTTCCTCGTCGGTAAGCTTGCCCGGCTTGGTCAGGATTTCATTGGGTACGAACATCTTGCCTATCTGGGACAGATTGGCCGCAGTCTCAATTTCAGCAACATCCATTTCTGACATATGCATGGCTTTGGTCACTTCCACAGACAGTCCGGCCAAAAGCTTGGTATGCCCGCCGAGGTAAGGATCGGCAGCTTCGATAGTACTGCCCAAAGCCTCCATGGCACTCTTGATAAGTCGCTTATTCTGCTCCTGTGCTGCCACGAATTCGGTTATATCTCTATAAACTTCAACCAAACCGGCACATGCTCCATTGCTGTCACAATAGGGAGACTTTGATATCTGAAACTGATGTCGCTGAGAGCGCAGGAAAATCGGCTCGTTGATAGTTTCCTTGCGATTTTCCCGCATGGCGACCTGGTCAATGGACTCCAGTCGTTTGGCGGTATCGAAACCAAATACGGCAGCGGCATCCATACCGATCAATTCCTCCTTAGTCCGCCCCACGGCAGCCGCAAAGGCATCGTTGACGTAGGTATACCGCCCCACTCCATCCTTGAGAGTAATAAACTCATCAATGTTGGCGTTGATGGAGTCAATGAACCGTTTCTGATCATCAATTTGCGTTGCCAACGCTTTAAACTCTTTGGCGATGCGTTGACTCTGCACACCGGTCAGAATCCACCAAGCCAATCCTGCCACAAGGAAGGCGGTCAGAATGCCCAGTCCGGCCACAATGTACACAGTCCGGGTAAAATCATTGATAGGGGCTACAGCGTCATCATAATCGATCTCCTGAATCAACCACCACTCAGGTCCAGGAACCCGAACACCCAATGAATAGACTTTCTGTTCACTGTCGCCAATACTCACCCTTGCACCAAAGGGAATATTCCCTTCCGGCCCAAATTCAATCTTGGATGAGACTTCCTTGAATCCTTCTGAACTCCAAGGTGTCGCTTCCTTATATCTGTCGCCATCCTTTTGCATGAGACGCGTTTTCTGCCCCTTCGCGGCCAAAGCAGAATTGGACAGCAACTCAGTAATCTTACCGGAAACCAGTCGGGTCATCATCAGGACGCCCACGGCTCCTTCATGGGGGATCTCATCAGTTCCTCCCACGGCATCCGGCGGATAAATGGGGACATATACGTCCATCTCCACACCCCGCACCGTTTTCCTGAGCGGCGAGTACTGTGGCCCATTGGTAGAAATAGCCGCCTGTACAGACGCGATCTGCATTTCATTCATCGGTGGCAAATGCCCATCCGTGGCAATATACGCCTCCCCGCTCTTACTCAAAATGCGGGCGTTGATGAATCCGGCATACGTTGAAAATTCCCTGAGCATGTTCTCCATCATGGGCAACTGCTCAGCCAAAACCGCGCCCTCACTTTCAACATCCTCTTCAGAATGAATTGTCCCGAAAAGAATAGACAGATCACCGTCAAAATCCTCAATCTCTGCGGCATAGAGCCGGAAAAGATCGGATTTGATGAGTCGATCGCCATGATGCGACAGGTTGCCAAGGAAGGTGCTGATAACCTCCCCTCGGACATGGGTCAAAATTTCGAATCGTTTTTGCAGATTCTCCAGTACCCCGACTTCCTTGTCTTTGACCGCCTTGTTGGCAAGAAGCAGGATGCCCACTGAAATGACCAGAACGAAAGCCAGGACAACGCCAATCTTGACGCCTTGTCCGGCTCCCCCAATGGACTTGGGGACCTCTGACGTGGTTTGTGCATTGTGTTCAGCCATAGTCAATTCTCCATCTGGTTTATGGTGTCGCCCTCCCGCGGGAAGGCGTGCCTTACTTTTTCGTCTTCGAGTATGTGGACCTCTTCTTGGGAGCCACGTGCATCCACCGGAACTTCTCGTTCACGGAATATTGCGGAATGTAATGCTTATATTTCGTGTGCGACAGGACCATGACGGTCTGATTGTCGAGGATGTAGATATCGTCATTGGTATACACTGCCAGAACGGCGTGACCAATGCCGCGAATGGCATCCTTGACCGCCACAATGCGCATTTGGTCCTGCGAAAAACCGACTTCCTGGAGCGCATAGAATTTGGCGATGGAATAATCCTCACAATCGCCTGATTTTCTGAGGAATTCCCATGGGGTCGCCCAATATTCGCTGACACCCCAATTGGCCTTGTCCAAACGGTACGGCCATTTATTGAAAAACTTGGTCACAGCCTTGAGCTTTTCTTTGTCGGGCTTGCCCTTAATCTGCGACTTGAGCGAATACCAGCCTGATTTTGAAGGATGATTGGCAGTCTTGGAATCTTGAAAATACCCCTTCCACGCCTGCATCTTGGTCACCACGCGAGACCACTTGGGCAATTTCTGAATTTTGCCCTTGAATTCCATAGTACCCAACAGTTTGGGCTTTTTGTCTTTTTTGGCCGCTGCCGAGGCAGTGCAGGGCATTCCCAAGGCTACAACGATGAAGACCGCACAAAGTGCGGTCATGATCACCGTATGTCTCCCCCAAGTGCACCGCATGGGAATATTAACGCTCCCTGAGAGCGTTCTGCTTTGCCTTGAGAATCGGTTTGAGAAGATAATCCAGCACCGACTTCTTACCGGTCAGGACATCCACTCCAGCAGTCATACCCGGGATAATGGGTAATCGTTGGCCCCGATACACAATGGCATTCTGCTTGGTACGAACTTTGACGAGGTAATGGTTCTCACCCTTCTCGTCTTCAATGGTATCCGCACTGATATTCTCAACAGTGCCCTCAAGTCCTCCATAAATGGAGAAATCATAAGCTGTAATCTTTACCTGAGCCTTCTGCCCCGGATGCAAAAACGCGATATCCGAAGGCTTAATTTCTGCCTCAATCAACAGAGTGTCGTCCAAAGGCACGACTTCCATGATGGATTCACCGGGACGAATAACACCACCGAGGGTGTTGGACATGATATGTTTAACGATACCCCTGACCGGAGAACGGACATCGGTTCTGGTAACACGGTCGCCACCGGAACTCAGATTCTCTGTAATGGAATTCAGTTCAAGCCGTCGTTCGTTGATTTCTTCCAATGACTGACTGCGAAACTCCGCCTTGCGTTGCTCAATCCTGCCAAGAGCTTCCTTTGCAGCCCGCTTGACGCGGGGAATACCCAAGGCCAAAGCCTCTACATCACCCCGAAGTTCAACAACCCGCTGTTCCAAAGCAAGATAATCCAATTCCGAATGAATCTGTTTTTCCACAAGAGGCTTGGCAATGTTGCGTTGCTTGAGAGCCACAGCCAGACTGCGCTGAAGCTGCCGTTTGCGGCCGGCCATCTCATTCACTTCTTGCTGTTTCTGCTCATACTGATCTTGCAGAAGACTCAATTCAATCTTGAGTTGTTGTCGCTGGGCCCTGGAAATCCTGAGTTGATCATTGACCAATTGCGGAGCTTCTTTTTTCAGTTCATCATCAAAAACAGGTTCTCTGTCTTCCACCTCGGCAACAAGTCGGGCAATAGCCGCCCGATGCTCCATGGCCTTGGCAAAGGCATCCCGATAATAACTGGCGGCCTGCTCGTTATGCAGACGGCAGAGGATGTCACCCTTGTTGACGGTCTGCCCTTCATGCACGAACAGTTCGCTCAGAATACCGCCTTCAAGATTCTGAATCTCCTGAATGCGCTGGGACGGGATGACCCGCCCGAAACCACGGGTGACTTCATCGAGCACGGCCAGTTTGGCCCAGATAACGAAAATAATGATCAACAACAGAATGGACGAAGACATGATGTAGGCAAACCGACGCCCCTTGCCATACATGGCCTGGTCCACCTCACTCATGAACAGCAGTACTTCTCTTTCATCTTTATGCTTGCTCATGACGACCTCACAGGGAAACCTTGATTTTACCGGATTTCAATCCATCTAATACGGCCTGCTTCGGCCCGTCCACGACGATTTTCCCCCGGTCCATGATGACCAGCCTATCTACGAGATCGAGCATGGAATGGCGATGGGTGATGACGATAAGCGTTTTGTCTTCGACAAACTTCCTGAGTCTTTCCTTAAGTCGGAACTCCGACTGATTATCCATGTTACTCGACGGCTCGTCCATGATCAGAATTTCAGGGTCGGGCAAAATTGCACGAGCGATGGTCACAGCCTGTCTCTGACCGCCGGACAGGGACGTTCCCCGTTCGCCAACCATCATGCCGAACCCGGCAGGATGATCCCGAACAAAGTCGTTAACCCCGGAGATGTCAGCCGCATAATTGATAGACTGATCATCAGCCTCGGGCAGACCAAAAGCGATGTTATCTTTCAACGTGCCATAAAAAAGCAGACTATCTTGAGAAATATACCCCACCTTTCTGCGCAGATCGGCAACATCCATCTGACGGAGATCAATGTCTCCAACCTGTACCGACCCTTCAACCGGCTGGTACAGACCTACACACAACTTTCCGAGAGTTGTTTTTCCGGCCCCGGTCCGTCCAACGATACCGACTTTCTCACCCGGAGTGAGCTTGAGGTTGACGTCGTGCAACACAGCTTTGTCCGTACCCGGATAGCTGAATGAAACGCCGGTCATGGTCACGGAAGGTTCAACAGTCCCATAATGAAATGTTTCCTTTTCATCAGGACGTTCACTGGGCATTTCCATAAGCATATCCAAGGCATTAAGCGCCATTCTGGACTGCTGAAAACGAGAGAGCAGACCCGCGACAGCACTCAACGGTGCCATGGCACGACCTGACAGGATGTTGCAGGCAATCAACCCACCAACTGTCAACTCTCCTTTGGAAATCAAAAACACACCGATGATGACAACTGCCACTGAAACCATCTGGGTGATAAAAACCGAGAAAGAAATGGAAACGTTGGCCATGATCTTGGCACGGCTGTTGGACATGGCGGACATACCCACCACGCTCTCCCATCGTGCCTGCATACGACCTTCGGCCATACTCGTCTTGATAGTTTCAAGCCCTTGCACGATCTCGAACAAAAGTGCGTGCTTCTGAGTTGATTCCTTATAGTTGCTCTCGATAATGCGCTGAAATGGAATCTGAAGCAACAACCCCACCAAAATAACTACAGGCACGGCAATGAAGATCGGATAGGCGATGGGACCGCCTATGAAATGAATGACAAAGATAAACAGAAACAGAAATGGCAGATCTATAAGCGCCACGAGGGATGACGACCCGAAGAATTCGCGCAACGACTCGAACTCGCGAATGTTGTTTGCCACGGCTCCTGCGGATTCCGGCATATGATCAAGTCGAGCGGACATGAGATGATTCATGATCCGGCTGCCGATAATGACATCTGCATTGCGACCAGCCACATCAACAAAATAACTCCGCAAATTTTTCAACAGGAAATCAAACACATAGGCAATGGCAATACCAATAGCCAACGCCCACAATGTTTCCATTGCGTTGTTCGGAATGACACGGTCATAAACGTTCATCACGAAAAGCGGCGAGGCCACGATAATGATGTTCGTCATGATGGACGCACCCACAACGTGTTTGTAAATTGGCCAGAAACGCCCGATGACGCCCCAGAACCACCGCTTGGTTTTGAGAAGCTTTATGCCCGACACACGCTTATCAAGCTTGGAATTACGATGACAGAATATGGCGTAGCCAGTGTATTCCTCTTCAAGCTTTTCAAGCGGCATTTCTGTCTCGGCCATACCATGACCGGGAACCACGACCCGAGCGATCTTGTCGGTAGTTTCCACGAGCACACAGGCGTTTCCGCCTCGAAGAAGAAGGATACAGGGAAGAATCAACCGGGTAATACTTCGCAACTTTTCACGATAGACAGTCTTGGCCCGAATACCGATGCGGTCTGCTGACCGGACGATGGAAGCGGCT
>Ga0209475_10004740_pt1 | contig 11544 bp, 14 predicted proteins | sample tdDd471_FD_187128 | JGI IMG/M metagenome (GOLD analysis project Ga0209475, IMG submission 187128) | Marine sediment microbial communities from the Atlantic coast under amendment with organic carbon and nitrate - tdDd47.1 (SPAdes)... | ecosystem: Environmental > Aquatic > Marine > Coastal >...
GAATGCAACAAGGTATATGTTGCACTATATAGGATATTACTTTTAAGTTAATAATAAACTTTATATTTGGCGTTCCCAATAGCTGTATAATTCCTTTTTGAAGAAGGGGATAGGGTTTTTGAGTATATGATGGGGTAGTTGAGGTAGTTGAACGTATGTATTAAAGACATGGCTATTGATGTGTATCCTTTTATTTAGAGGGTATATTATAAGAGAGATGTGTAGCATGTTATTACATTTTTTATATTTACAATAAATATAAAGTATATATTTGCAATATATATAAAATATGATATAATAAATGAAAATATAACAATAATATCCAGTTTGATGTCATTTAAAAATTAAGTTGTAATTATATTATTAATAAATCAACTTGTAAAAATGTTATTATAATTATAGTAGAAGTATAATTATATATGCATAAGCAGGTAAAAACTGGAATAATTAGTTAACTAACTACTTAGATTAGGAGGAAATCTAATGAAAAAAAGGTATATGGCTTCAGTAATAACAGTAACTATTCTACTTGCTTTACTATTATCTTCAACTGCATTAGCATTTACAATCTCGAAAAGTACAATTGTAGTAACTGGATTGGTAGGTAAATCAAGCTCTCAGACATCATCAAATGAGTATATGGATTATATTGCTACTCAAACACGCTTATACAATAATGACACATTGAAAAATTATAATCATAAAGAATATTGGGGACATTCAGTATGCGGTCCTATAAGTGCTTATTGGACAGGCATTGGTACAAAGACCGCAAGAGGACAGCATTGGTGGACACAGGGTGGGACAGGTGGTACAGCTTATACGTATGATAGCTAAAGTAATAAACATAAAAAATAGCACTATAATCCAAGATATATGAAAGGACATAAAGATGGTAAATAAGAAAATATTGGTAGTAGGTATAGTGATGATAGTAGTAATCTCCACAATTTTACTTGTTGGAGCTTATGGAAATCCATCGGAGTACTTTACAGATGATCCTTTATTTATTGACACAAACATTGAATCTGTAGACATTAACGAGAAGCTTACACTTAATGGAAAAGAATATGATATTCAAGCATTAGAAGTTGGTGATAATTATTCTGTACTTTACTTTGATGCAGGAAAAGAAGGCGGTATGATAACAGGTGCAGAACTATACCAAGATGGCAATGCGTTAAAGTATATTAGTGCCTGCTCTACTACCTATGATGGTAGTGCAATTGCTTATGCACCAGCGGTTGGAACCAAGAATATAGAATTACGTATAAATTCTGTTAATGAAATCATAGAAAAAGAATATAATTATGATGTAGTATTTAATGGGGATACAGCTGTGATTGATGTTAGCATTGGCGAAGATCGTGGTAGTATAACGATGAAACTTAGTGATACTTTATCAATAGAGTGGAAGGACTTGCCTAATGTTATGAAGACCTCGGTATCAGGATATCCCGTACAACCTGCAAAAATTATTCCTAGTATTAATGGTAAAGAGGTGGAAAGTGAGTTCTCAATTAATAACCCACCTAATATGATTACTATTGTTACTAAAGAATTTATTTTTGATGAAAATGTTATAATAATTAATATATCATAATTATTACAAAAAGTTTATGATTGTAGGAGCTTTCAATATTTGAAAGCTCTTTTTTTATTATATCTTTACATAATTAAGTCTAAGTGTGAAATGCTAAATAACTCAATAACTTACCATGATACTTTTTATGAAAAGGTATACATAAGACATCAAATCAAGATAATATATTTCACTATGAGTTCCTATTATATCAGTATATAATCATTTTAAAGACAGATAGTATTTGGAGTTTTATAACCAAAACAAGTTTAATAGTAAACTAAAACACATATTTTTATTTTTACACCTCAAATACTCGCACAAATCAAAAAAACAAACAATAAAGTTACAAATAGTATTTTATAGCTTGACCACTGTCATGCACACTTTTCCCTCCTTCATATAAATATATGTAGGAAATATTTCCTACACCATTTTACGCTCTATTTTGATGAATTTAGAGAATACATTAAGGGGGAAAACAATGAAGAAATCGATTAAAACTTTTTTTTGGATAATTCTATTTCCATTTATGCTTACATACTGGGGATGGAAGAAGAAAAAGAAGCCGGCAATGGTAATAGGGGCTGTACTTTCTGTGGCAGCTATAGCGGGAGTTGGTTGGTACATAACTCAGGTTGAAGAAGTAAGTATTGGGGAATACATTACAGATGCACTAGAGTCAATTACTGAAAGTGTAGATGAACCAAGTGTTAATGTGCCAAATACTGATATTTTTGATGAAGATTTGTTTGAAGGATATAGTCTGATTGAAGTAGATGGAGGTGATTTGTCGGGGCATAGAGAGGCTAATGTTGTGGTGGATATAGGCTTTGGGGACAGAGAGTACTATGGGTTTACAAATGAATATGGGCAATTGATAAAGGTAGTTGCTAAGGAGATAATATTGCAGGATGATGATAATGAACCTGTTTTATCCACTGGCAGATACTATAGAGATGAAGCGAAAGTTCCAGGAGTTGAAAGCAAGACTTTGGATGAAGGTCATGTGATTGCTGATTCTTTAGGAGGCGTTTCAAATGCCTATAATATTACCCCACAAAACAGTACGCTAAATAGGCACGGCGACCAAGCGTACATGGAGGACGTAATAAGGGATGCTGGTGGATGCACTGACTTTGTAGCAATTATTACTTACCCAAACACTACTACACACATTCCAAGCCACTATAGTTATACATATACTGTAAACGGGAATGTAGTACATGATGAATATGACAATGTAGATCCTGATGAGGCTAATGAATAGCTTTGTAGAAAGTGTGTGGGTCTGGTGTAGGCGAAGGAGATATTACAGTATACAGGACTTTAAAGATACGTTTAATACGTATCTTTTTTTGTACTGAAATGAACTTTATATTAACCAATGGATTGTTTTCACAGAGTGTGCAACTAGTTCATATTATAAGAATTAGATGTGAGTACATATCACACTATGTGCGATATGTGGTAGGAAAGGAATAAAAGAGATTATGAGTTTACTGCATCCAAATGATAAAAAGATATTAGATAGTTTAAGTTCTGTAATGGAAAGAGCATCTGCTGCATATGGAATGACTTATCAAGAGGCAGATGAGATAGGTGTTGCTGTGATTACTGCATATGAAAATAAGGCTAGGGAGATAAGAGAAAGGCATGATGAATTATTAAATTTGGATGACTAAATTGTTATAGATCTTAGTATGCACAAATCCTGATATAATTGCTATATTGATAGAACACATTGCTTTTAAAGGTTTTACAAACCTTCTTTCGTAATGTGTACATAGATATGTGTGTTACTTATATAGTTGTTTAAATATCTGCTAAAGCAGATATCTCTCAAAGGTTTTACAACCCTTCTTTCGCAAATGTGTACATAGATAGCTGTACTGCTTGTCCAATTGTTTTAATATCCGCCATAGGCGGATATTCTTCGACAAAAACTCCTATTTTATGAATATTGTGTTTATTTAATATAAATGTATAATTATAGTAACAAGAGATAGGAGGTTATGAATGTGGGACTATGTCCGTTGATGACCAGAAAGGACGAGCACGGAAGATTCCAGGAAGTTAGCTGTCTAAAAGGTCAATGCGAATGGTGGGATAACTACCAATGCGTCGTAAGAAATTTGAAGTTTGTAGAGAAAAATACGCGTGAACTTCAGAACAAAGCTGTAAGACATATTTAAAAGGGATTTTATTGAGACAACGGGAAAGCAATAAAGTAGTGATATATGAAGTGCCATCCTTACAGATGGCACTTTTGTGATTTATTGCAACTGTGTAGTGGTAGGCGACACATTTATGGCAGATGTTTTTGGAGAAAACATTGAGAACAATGTGTGCCATTTTCATAGTCTATTATTCTCGATTTCAGCAGTAATGCTGGGATAGCCCCTTTCTGTTATTTATCTTAGCTATGTACAGCTTTCAATGCCTCTTACAGAGACATATTTCACCCGTCGCAGCTTTTCCTTGGAAAAACAGCTTGGGTGGTTATTTTTGTTTTATTTACATTTTATGTAATAAGAAGTATAAATCATTATAACTACATCATAATATTATATTAATATAGGTATAACAATATATTAATTCATTTGCTATATGTTGTTATAACAGTATAGTTTAAAGAGGGGTAGATCGTTATGACGGAATCTTTATCTAAAAGGATTTCAAAAAGCATTTCTTTAATAGATAGGCTTTTGATGTGCAAATCAGCGCTTATGTATTGTCCTTTAGTAGAAATGGCAGATGGATTGCTAAATGCAATAAAAGATGATGGTTCAGTATCTTACTTAATTGGTACTGATGGCAGGTATCGTACAACGCCATTAGCAACTGTTATTGAGACACTTTATGATGTGGATATACTGCCCAAAGACGTGCTAAATGTAATGCAGGATAAGCTATATAGTTATCGAGATGAATTTGAACCCTTTAATATTAATGAAGATGATGTGATTATTAAAAACGAAGAAGATATGGATGCTTGGAGTGTAGATGAAGGTCCGTCTGTATGGACAACAAGCAAAGCAGTATATACATTAATTAAAACAAAATACTATAAGCGCTGCAATAATGAACAAAAAGAAGGAATATTAAATGCCATGAATTGGCTTGTTAAGCAAGCATATGAATTAGATGATGGTGCATTAGCATGGGGTTTTCAAAATGACACTACATTGAGCGATTGCAGAGCATCAATTCCTATGAGTGCTTTGGCACTAAAGACTATTGGTATTGCATACGAAAATAGAGAAACAATATATAAAAGAAAAGAATATGGTCATTATGAAGAGTATCTTAAAGGAATAAAATATTTAGTTAAAGAGCTTGTTTCAAATGACTATAAAGTTTACTGGGAGTATGACGATGAACCAAGTATTACTGCTACAGTATGGGCAATTGAAGCCATGGAAACCTTTGAGAGGCTAGAGATAGAGTCTTCAATTATTAGCCAGAATGATTGGAAGGAAATAAAGGAAAAAGCATTAAAATGGATTATGGAAGATTCTTTTCCTTTATTTAAAAAAGGATCATCTGATACCCCATCATCTGATATTTCTCAACCCTTTTTTGATTATACAAAAACAAAATATAAAGTTAAGGAAAAAAAGAGAACATTTTATTCTTTCATACCATTTCATGCAGCATTTTTATTAAAAAATAAAATATCACCTTTTGATCCTAAAATCTGTGGATGTATAAGATGGCTAATAGATAATAGAGCAAAAAACTGGGCTATTAATGATTATAATTCATCATATCCTTGTTCTTTTTCTGCTGCAATGGCAATAAATGTGATAGTTGTTTGGCTTAAAAGCGTAAATGAAAATACATATAAAAACATTACATCAAAAATTATAATTGGAAAATCTTTTGAAGAGATATGCAATAATTGTGCAGTATATGACTATAACAACAAGGATAATCTAATAGAGAAGGATAATGATAATCCAGAAAAAACGGATGACGATAATCACGAATTGATAAATAAGAGAAAAAAAGAAAAAAGGTCTCGATTAGTTAATGCTACTATTTTCATATTTATAGGAATTTTCATAATAATCGGTAGTATATATCTTTTTAAAAACAGTGTGATTAATTTACTTAATAATAAAATCGTTGATGTATATATTGGATGGATATTATTAGCAATTGCTGGTACTTTGGTAGGCTATATAGTGACAGCTTTGATAAAAAAGATAAAAATTTATTTCAGAAGCGATAACAAATAAAGCTTTAGATAAAAAATATTTATAAAATCTAATAAATTGGACATAATAACTGGGACGTTTTTAGATATTATGAATAGTATAAATTGACAGAGATTTATTATAGCAGTTAGCAATAGCGTAGTGGAGGCATATATGTATGCATAATATAGATAATAAAATAAGTGTTTGCTGGGATGTTACATCCAGATGCAATGAAAATTGCCGCTTTTGTTATAGAAATACAGAAGATAAAGAGCTAACATTAAAAGAAAATATTAAGATTCTAAAGAACTGGGTTGATGCTGGAGCTAAGAAAATAACATTTACAGGCGGCGAACCTTTGTTATATAAAAACTTGTTTCAACTAGCCTCTTTCGGCAAGAAATATAGTAGAAAATTAAAGTTGTCTTTAACGACTAATGCTTTATTACTAATAAATTGGGACAAGGAAAAGAATATATATACACCTAATGTTAATCTTATTAATAAGATTTCTAGTTTATTTGACTGGATTTCTATACCTTTAGATGCGTCAAGTGCTGACATAGAAAGCAATATGACGAGAAATCCACAACACTTTGAACGAATTTTATTTTTGATTGACTATATTAATTCAAACTATCCTAAGTTAAAAATTAAAATAAATACTCTTGTATCAAAAGTTAATTATAATGAAATAAACAATCTATTTGAATTACTTAGAGAAAAAGATATAAAACGGTGGAAACTGTTTCATTTTATGCCCTCTAGGGGAGATGCCGCTTCAAACAAAGAACAGTTTTATATTTCGGAAGAATTATTTAATGAAGTATGTAGCAGGCTAGATTTAGAGTTAAAGCCATCTATGAGAGTTACATTTAACTCATATAAATACTTTCAACATGAGTACTTCTGTGTGTCTGTAGATGGTTATTTAACAAAATTTGATGGCAAAAACTATACTAAACTTGTAGATTGCAGAAAAGATATAAAAGAATACTTCAGCTTAAATAATGGACATATATACAATTATTTAGGTGCAATTAAAATACCTTTTATTGTACAAAGAAGATCTATTGAAGATGATAAGATTAAGAGGGTTATAGGATAATATCTGCTAAGGCAGATATTAATACAATTAATTAACAGAAACAATTAACAGCGACACATTTGTGACAGATGCTTTTGAAAAAAGCATTGAGAACAATGTGTGCTTTTATTATCAAGCTTAGCTGCTAGGCTTCAAAAGTAATGTGTCTATTTTCATTGAGTTCTTATTTATTTTATCTTCAGAAGTTTTGTATCCTTTCATTTTCTGGCTTGACCCAGAAAACGAAACAAAAGAAGTCAAGACTTTCAGATGCGCTCGCTTGCCTTGCGAGACAAGCGAATCAAAAATAGCTCATGGCGCATAGGCTAATTGTTGTTGAGGAATGAAGTACGCCCATGATGTAATTTGCTACAATAATAAATGTCTCACGCTTCGTGAATCGCGCTGAATGAGCAATTTTTTTCGCTAGCTGAAAGTCGGTTGAAGTTACTGAAAAATGCATTTCGTAAGAAAACCTCTGCAGAAATTATACATAATTATGTGCTAAGAAAAGTGAAAAGGGGATATACGGGGTTCTACTCCAAACCCATTTTAGGGACTTGTTCCTTTAAAACTTAACTGCTTAGTTTTTACTATGCATTTTAAAGATGGCATATTATGGCACATATATGATATAATTTGTAAAGATAAATAAAGTACAAGAGGTATATAATAAAATATGACTAAACCAAACCAATACTCCCTAGATTACAATGATATTTATAGTAATATTCCTATTTATAATGGTAAGCAAGAATTCTATGGAGAGCCTAGTGTATCAAGAAGAGTTTCATCATATATACCTGGTTTGGTGATGATTAGTATTTATTTTGTATTATTCATAATAAGTGGAAAACCATTTGATATAAAGTACATATTTATAATTGTGATTCTCGCGTTGCTATTATTAGTAGAGGACAATCTCAAGACTCAAATAGTGTAAAAGTAAGTATTGATAGCTTTGGTGTTACAAAATTATATTATGGTTATGATATGTATTTGAAGTGGGATGAAGTAAGTTATATAGAAGTAATACCACGATATAATGGAACAAGAGCAAAAGTAATATATATTAAAAATATTGATTCTGCTAATAAAGATGACAGAAAGACCAATAAAATAGTCATTCCTTATTCACCCAAGGCAGTTCATTGCATTATAAAATACTGGAACAAAGAAATTAAAAATCTAGATGCAATGAAAAGCTGGCAAAAATATACAGAGAGATTGTAGGTGAGATAGAATGGACTTTTTTAATTATAACTTATATGAGGAGCTACCTAAATATGAAGGTGAAGATACGTTTTTTGCAATAAGTGCAGCTACTAGAATACAAGGTACTATATTTTTAATTATCTTTGGTTTACCATTTTTGTTATTAGCCTTTGCTACCTATGATAAAGCAGATATAAGCACCTTTTTGTCTTTTATTGCTTTTGCTCTATTAGAAATTATAATATTTGGTTATGTTGTATCAGTATGCTATAGAAAAATAGTTATAAATGAAAGTGGCATTTCTTTACTTAGCTTTAGAGGAAAAACTATAAAGTTTTTTAATTGGGACAAAATAGAAAATATTCACGTGTTAATAGGTTTAACATCCAGCTATAAATTTTATATTTCTACTGATCCATTTAAAATATATGGATTAGGGAGTAATACTGCTAGTAGCCCTGAATATATAATTGCTCATTACAGTCCAGAGATTATCCATTGCATACTGCAGTATTGGGATAAAATGATAGACAATTATGATGATCCAAAGAGTTGGAAGGAGTATGTAGAAAAACTATAGGAGAGATAGAATGGATTTTTTTGACAATAGCTTATATGAAGATTTACCAAAATATAAAGGTAAAGATACATTTTATGCAACAAATATTGTGATAAGAATAGAGGCTACTATAATTTTAATTGTTCCTACCTTATTTTTTATGATATTAGCATATACTAACTATGATATAGATGATATGTTTGGCTTTTGGTTGTTTATTGCTTTAACTCTAATTGATATCACTGGATTTGGTTGGCTGACAGCTAGATGTTATAAAAAAATAGTTGTAAATGAAACAGGAATTTCTTTGATTAATTTCAGAGGAAAAACTATAAAGTTTTTTGATTGGAATAACATAGAAAACATTCATGTGTCTCTACGTCCATTTCGCAACTTAAAATCTCAATGTTTATTTTACATTTCTACTGACCCAATTAAATTAACTGGATCAGACCGCTATGATGCTAGTAATCCTGAGTATATAATTGCTAATTACAGTCCAGAAATTATCCACTGTATAATGCAGTATTGGGATAAGATGATAGATTTCTACAATTATCCAACTTGTTGGGAAAAGTATATAGATAAACTGTAAGAGGTAGGGACTAGAAGACATGCTTTGGTTTATGTGAGATCACACATTACATTTAAAGCTTTCACCAAAACCTTCTTTTTTCGTAATCTGTCATAAAAGCTTTACTGCTAAGCTATTTGTTTTAATATCTGTCATTGACAGATATTTTTACCCATACAAGAACTTTTTAACGTAAGGAAGAAAGTTTAAAACAACTAATAACAGAAACAAATATCAGTTCCACATGACCTCGAAGATCGTTTACCTTATGTTAGAGCACACATTGCTTTCACAGTTTCTTAAGAAACAGCTGTCGCTTCATTGCATTTTCCTTTGGGAAAATGCTTGTTTCAAAGTTTTTTCAGAACTTCTTTCGAGATGTGTCGCTAACAAATGTACTACTTATATAATTGTTTTAATATCTGCCTTTAGGCAGATATTTTTACCCATACAACCCCACACCAAAATACTATATAATAATAGCGTAGAATAGTATATGCAATAAATAGTATGATTTAAGCATGTAATGTTGCAAAAATGATAGTTGAGTGCTACAATCAGATAAAAAAAGGAGATAAATTTATGAGTTTTATAGGATTGGGTGCAATTGTAATGTTGCTTGTTTGCTTTTTGACTTTGGGGTTATCTATTGCAGCGCTAGTAATAAGTATGAAAGCGATTAATATGGTTAAGGAAAAGAATAAGCAAGATTAGGTAATAAAGTTAATATGGTTTATGAGCACAGAATGATTTCTGTGCTTTTTTGTTGCGGTGAAGGACATATATTGATTCAAGTTCTTGGCACACTTTGTTCTCAAAGGTTTTGCAAGCAAAACCTTCTGCCACAAAAGTGTAGCCATAGAATACACAGCTATAATAGATTTCTGCAACATCAGACATCACACTAGGTGTGATGTTTTTTAGTGTTACCTCAAATTACAGAGCAATAATAGATAACAGCATTTATCACACTGCGTGTGATAAGTGGAAAGGATATGTGTGATGTTGACGTCTAAGCGAGAAGCATATGTAATAGCATTGGCATTAGAGGGCTTGTCCCAGAGGAAAGCGTATAGAAAAGCATATCCTACATCCCAAAAGTGGAGAGATGAAATAGTGGATAGTAAGGCCTGCCAGCTGTTGGCTGTTGAAGAAGTGCGGGCTAGGTACGATGAGCTTCAGATGCAGGTAAGGAAGCAGGCGGAGGAGAGTGGAATGCTTACATGCGAAAAGCTATTGAAGACATGCGAAAAAGTGATAGATGATGAGACGGTGAACTTGAACACCAAGGCAAAGTATATAGACATTGCGGCGAAGATGCTGGGGGCATACAACGCTAAGCTAAGTGTGACTGGGGAGAGCGTTACAACGGTGGAGTATGTGTTTGTTGATGATGCTAAGGCATGAAGGCATTGGTAGAAGAGGTTGGGTATCACTAATCTAGACGTGACTGGAGCAAGTATTACAAAGGTGGAGTATGTGTTTAGCGATGATGCTAAAGCGTAAAGATATTTGGTTGAAGATGCTGGGAGCATACAATGCTAAGCTAAGTGTGACTGGAGAGAGCGTTACAACGGTGGAGTATGTGTTTGGCGATGATGCTAAAGCGTAAAGACATTTAATGGAAAATGATGGGATATACAATGCTAAGCTAAGTGTGACTGGGGAGAGTGTTACAACGGTGGAGTATGTGTTTGGTGATGATGCTAAGGCGTAAGGCATTGGGTTGAAGATGCTGGGAGCATACAACGCTAAGCTAAGCGTGATTGGGGAGAGTTTGACCACGGTAGAATATGTGTTTAGTGATGATGATAAGGCGTAAGACATTGGTTTGAAGATGCTGGGGGAACGCTAAGCTAAGTGTGACTGGAGAGAGCGTGTCCACAGTGGAGTATGTGTTTGGGGATGGTGATGGTGAAACGTGACAGTAGAGTGCAGATAAAGTGTAATCCTATCTATAGGCATATTGCAAAGACGGATGCGGAGATAATAATCTGCTACGGGGGGCGTGACAGCGGCAAGAGCTACTATGTAGGCGGTCAGCTGATACCATCTATGATGATGAAAGATGAGTATTTCCGTGGGGTGTGCGTGAGGAAGACGTACACTAGCCTTAAGGACAGCTGTTATCAGGAAGTGATAGATGGGCTTTTTGCGGCCAGGCAGATGGATAAGTTTAATGCGACTATTAATCCGTTGCGAATTGAGCATATGCATAGTGGAAACAAACTGCTGTTTAGGGGGCTTGATACACCACGGAAGCTAAAGAGTTTGAAGGGAATTAGCTTTATATGGGTGGAGGAAGCAGAGGACTTGACGGAG
>Ga0209475_10004743_pt1 | contig 11540 bp, 8 predicted proteins | sample tdDd471_FD_187128 | JGI IMG/M metagenome (GOLD analysis project Ga0209475, IMG submission 187128) | Marine sediment microbial communities from the Atlantic coast under amendment with organic carbon and nitrate - tdDd47.1 (SPAdes)... | ecosystem: Environmental > Aquatic > Marine > Coastal >...
GAGAACCTTCCGAAAGCCAAGATCGCCGTACTCTATCAGAATGACGACTACGGCAAGGACTACCTGAACGGCTTCAAGGAAGGCCTGGGCGATATGGTCGGCAACATCGTCGCCGAGACGCCCTACGAGGTCGCCGATCCGACCGTGGACAGCGCGATCATTTCGTTCAAGGCTGCCGGCGCCGACGTGTTCTTCAACATCACCACGCCGAAATTCGCCGCCCAGGCAATCCGCAAGGCTCACGAGATCGGCTGGAAGCCCACGCACTTCCTGAACAACGTGTCGGCGTCGATCGGTTCGGTCATCAAGCCGGCAGGCTTCGAGGCCTCGCAGGGCATCATCACGACGGCCTATCTGATGGATCCGACCGATCCGCAATGGACAGACAATGCCGAGTACAAGGAGTGGTCGGCATTCATGGACAAATACTTCCCTGATGGTGATAAGACCTCTTCGTTCACGGCTTACGGCTATGCGGTCTGCAATACGCTGCTGCATGTCCTGAAGTCGGCCAACGGCGACTACAGCCGCGAGAATATCATGGACAAGGCGTCCAGCATTCGCGGCCTGCGGGTGCCGATGCTGCTGCCGGGGATCACCATCAGCACCTCGAAGACCGACTTCTATCCGATCGAGGCGATGCAGCTGCAGCGCATCGAGGGCAAGACCTGGAAGCTGTTCGGAAACATCATCTCGGCCGAGTCCGAATAAGCCAGGCCGGATGCGACACACGGTCGCCGTCCCCGACGGCGGCCAAACCAATACACGCGGCCGCCGTTCCTGACGGCGCCGGAAATCAAAAGACGCGGCCGCCGTTCCTGACGGCGCCGGAAATCAAAAGACGCGGCCGCCGTTCCCGACGGCGCCGGAAATCTGAAAAACGCGGCCGCCGTTCCCGACGGCGGCCGCACTGTGACCGCCTGAACGCGACCCTGTTCGTAGGACTGTCGGTCAGCCGCGTATCCGGAAACCGCGGCCTCTTCCCGGCCTTGACCGTCGCCTTGCAGCGTCCCGTCGACGCTCCCGGCAGGCCGGGCTCCGGGCAAGATTTTACTGGCGATATGATTTTTTGAATGTATGGTAAGTTATCGGAACGGGCATGCGGCCGGGAGGGCCCCGCCGGGTTCCGCGATTTCCGGTCGGACGGCGTTACCAGGTTGTTCCGGCCGGGGAATTATGGTTCCGCGGGAGGAGCCGCGCGCGGCACACGGTTGCGGCGGACGGTCGTTCGTTGCACAGTGGTACGAAGCGGCGAACCCCCGTGTCGGGCCGGATAATGACGAATGTCCAGGCGGCAGCGAACGACATGTCGCCGAATATAGGGAGGACTTCCATGAAGACGCCAATTCGAATGATATCCGGTGCGATGGTCGCCGGTGCGATGATGATCGGCGCGGCCCAGGCCGCCGATCCGGTCAAGATCGCCTTTATCGATCCCCTGTCCGGCTGGATGGGCGCCACCGGCGAGCAGGGCCTGTCGCAGTACAAGTTCGCCGCCGAGGAACTTGTCAACAAAAAGGGCGGCGTGCTCGGCGGACGCATGTTCGAGATCGTGCCCTTCGACAACAAGCTCAGCGGCAAGGAAAGCCTGATCCAGCTCCAGGTCGCCATCGATCAGGGCATCCGCTACATCGCCCAGGGCAACTCGTCGGGCATCGCCCACGCGATCACCGCCGCGGTCGAAAAGCACAACCGGCGCAACCCGGACAAGCGCGTCCTGTTCCTGAACTATTCGGCGGTCGATCCGGCGCTCACCAACGAAAAGTGCAATTTCTGGCATTTCCGTTTCGACGCCAACGCCGACATCAAGATGGACGCGATCACCGACGTCATCAAGGCGAACAAGGATATCAAGAAGATCTATATTATCGGACAGGACTATTCGTTCGGTAAGGCGGTCGCCGCCGCGGCGGTCAAGTTCCTCAAGCAGAAGCGGCCCGACATCGTGATCGCCGGCAACGAGCTGCATCCGATCGCCAAGGTCAAGGACTTCACGCCCTACGCCCGCAAGATCATGGCTTCCGGCGCCGATGCGATCATCACCGGCAACTGGGGCGCGGACATGGTCGGGCTGGGCAAGGCCGTGATCTCGGCCGGCTTCAAGAAGCCGATCTACACCTATTACGGCGCCGGCGACGGCATCACCGGCACGTTCGGCGCCGCCGGCAAGGGCGTTCTCAAGCTGGTATCCGAAGGCCAGGTCAATCCCCCGGCCTCGCCCGAGGCCAAGGCCTATATCGAGGCGTTCGAGGCCAAGTACACGAAGATCTCCTTTGCCCAGCCGCGGATCGCCAATGTGATCGGCATGCTGGCCCAGGCGATCGAGAAGGCCGGCACGGCGGACGACGTCGTCAAGGTCGCCACGGCGCTGGAAGGCATGGAGTACGATTCCATGTTCGGCACCAAGGTGAAGATGCGAGCCACGGATCACCAGGCGATCCAGGACGTGCACATCCTGGCGCATACCGACGAGAACGTGACCTTCGACTACGACAATTCCGGCTTCGGCACGGTGGTCGAGAGCACGGTCAAGATGGCGTCGGCGAATATCGCCACCACCTGCAAGATGAAGCGGCCCAAGTAAGCCGGCTTCCGAAAACCGCCGCCCCGTTCCAGCGGGGCGGCTCCCTGCCATTCCGCCGTGGGGGCGACGGGAAGCGGCCATGTCTCTTATCCTGGTTAATCTGATCGACGGTCTGGTGACGGGCCTGCTCCTGTTCATGCTGTCGAGCGGCCTCACCCTGATCTTTTCGATGATGGGCGTGCTCAATTTCGCCCATGCCAGCTTCTACATGCTGGGCGCCTATTTCGGCTACCAGATCAGCACCTATGTCGGCTTCTGGCCCGGTCTGGTTATCGGACCGGTGCTGGTCGGCGTCATCGGCGCGCTCATCGAACGCTACGGCCTTCGCCGGGTACACCAGTACGGACATGTGCCGGAATTGATCTTCACCTTCGGCCTGGCGCTGTTGATCGAGGAAGTCGTGCAGTTCTTCTGGGGCAAGGGTCAGATTGCGTTCAATGTGCCGGAATCCCTGAAATTCGCCCTGTTCACGATCAGCGGCAACGCCATTCCCGCCTACAAGGTGTTCATGATCTTCTGCTCCATGGGCATTTTTCTCGTCCTTCTGTACATCCTCACCCGGACCCGGGTCGGGATGGTCATTCAGGCGGCGCTCTCCTATCCAAACACGGTGGAAGCGCTCGGGCACAACGTGCCGATGGTGTTCATGGGCGTCTTCGGTGTGGGAACGGCGCTCGCCGGCATCGCCGGGGTGATAGCGGGACCGACCGTCGGTGTGTTCCCTGGCATGGCCATCCAGCTCGGTTCGATCGTCTTCGTGACCATCGTCGTCGGCGGGCTGGGGTCTCTGTGGGGCGCGCTCGTCGCCTCGCTGCTGATCGGCTGGATCACCAATTTCGCCGCCGCGTACAGTTTCAGGTTTTCGACCATCTTCGAATGGCTGGGCCTGGAGCGGCCCGCGAACATGGCCGAAAGCCTGCTGCGCGACGCCTGGACGCTGACCTTTCCGCAGATCGGGCCGATCCTGCCCTACCTGCTGATGATCCTGATCCTGGTCCTGCGGCCTTACGGCTTGTTCGGGAAGCGTGAAGTATGAGTACCGTCGCTCCCTCCGAAGCCGCGCGCAAGGGCCCGGTGAACTGGGCGCTCCTGCTGCCTTGGCTCGCGGCGATCGTTTTCCTCGCCGTCATGCCGCTGATCTTCGCCAGCAATTCGGCGCTGACCATCATGAACCAGATGGCGATCACGATCGTGTTCGCTCTCGCCTACAATATGTTGCTCGGACAGGGCGGCATGCTCAGTTTCGGCCATGCGGTCTATATGGGGCTGGGCGGCTTTTTCTGCGTCCACCTGATGGGCTACGTCGAAAACTATGAATGGCAGATTCCCACTCCGATCCTGCCGATTTTCGGCGGACTGTTCGGATTGATCTTCGCGATCGTGATCGGATTGTTCTCGACCCGCCGGGCGGGAACCGTCTTCGCGATGATTTCGCTGGGGGTCGGCGAACTTGTCGCCGCCTGTTCGCTCATCGTCGTGGCGTTCTTCGGCGGCGAGGAAGGCGTTTCCGGCGACCGGACCATGGGGCCGACGGTGTTCGGCTTCGATTTCGCCCAGAAGATCGAGGTCTACTATCTGACCGCGATCTGGCTGGTGATCTCGGCGCTCGCCATGTTCTTCTTCTCGCGCACGCCGGTCGGCCGGCTAGCCAACGCGGTGCGGGACAATCCCGAAAGAGCGGAGTTTGTCGGCTATTCGGCGCGCTTCGTGCGCTACTATTCGTTCTGCGCTTCGGGGTTCTTCGCCGGGATCGCCGGTGGCTTGTTCGCCATCAATTTCGAGATCCTGACGGAGGAGAATCTCAATCTCGTTACGTCGGGAAGCGTCCTGCTGGTCACGTTCCTGGGCGGTATCGGATTCTTCGTCGGTCCGATCATCGGTGCCATCGTCTTCACTCTCCTGCAAACGGTGATGAGCCTCTACACCGATATCTGGCAGCTCTATCTCGGCGGGCTGTTCGTCCTCACCGTGATGTTCTTTCCGCGCGGATTGGCAGGATTGCTCTTCATGCACTGGCGACCGCATCAACTGGGCAAGCTCGGAACCCTGGTCGTTCCCTATGCCAGGATGTTCGTTCCCGGAGCGGTGATGATCCTGGGATTCGCCGGCTTTCTCGAAACCGCTTTCCATGCGCGCCATGCCGCGCAGGGCAACGAGGTGATGAAGCTCTTCAAGTTCGAGTTTCTGCAATACGATTCGCACTCGGCCCTGCCGTGGATCCTCTTCGTCGCGATGATGGTCGCGGGTGCCTACGGTTGCCGGCGGCTCGCGCCGGGTCTCAAGGCCGCGTGGGACGAAGCCAACACGGCGAGGTCCGCGTAATGCCGGCGGCGATCGAACTCAAGGGCGTCACCAAGAATTTCGGCATGGCCGAGATCATCCGCGGCGTCGATCTTGCGATCCCGCAGGGCGAGCGCCACGCCATCATCGGACCCAACGGCGCCGGCAAGTCGACCCTGTTCAACCTGGTCACCGGCAAATACGAGCTGACCTCGGGCGAGATCCGGCTGAACGGCGAAACCATCTCGGGCCTGCAGCCTTTCGAGATCAACCGCCGCGGCCTCAGCCGTTCCTTCCAGATCACCAACATCTTCCACAATATGACGGTGTTCGAGAACGTCCGCTGCGGCCTGCTCTGGTCGATGGGCTACAAATATTCCTTCTGGACGCCGGTCAATACCCAGAAAAAACTGAGGGCGCGGGCCGAGGAACTGCTCGAGCAGATCAATCTCGCCGACCGGCGCAACGTGGTCGCGGGCGTTCTGACCTATGCCGAACAGCGGGCGCTCGAGATCGCCATCACCATCGCCGGCGGCGCCAGCGTGATCATGCTCGACGAGCCGACGGCGGGCATGAGCCGGTCGGAAACGTCGGCCATGGTCGATCTCATCCGCACGGTCACCGAAGGCAAGACGCTTGTCGTCGTCGAGCACGATCTCGGCGTCGTCTTCGACCTGGCGGACAAGATCTCGGTCCTCGTCTACGGCGAGATCATCGAGAGCGGCCTTCCCGACGCGGTGCGCGCCAGCGACCGGGTGCAGGAAGCCTATCTCGGCACCACCCACGAAATCGAACATTAGGGCCGGCAAAGGGATGCTCGAAGTCAAGGACCTGCACGCCTTCTACGGCAAGAGCCACATCCTGCAGGGCGTCAATCTCAACGTCCAGGCCGGCGAGATCGTCTCGCTTCTCGGCCGCAACGGCGTCGGCCGCTCGACCACCTGCAAGGCGATCCTCGGCGAGGTCGCGCCGATCGGTTCGGTCCGTTTCAAGGGCCAGGAGCTTGCCGGCAGGAAGGCGTTCGAGGTGGCCAAGGCGGGGATCGGCTACGTGCCCGAGAACCGCGACATCTTCCCCGGCCTGACCACGAAGCAGAACCTCATCCTCGGCCTCAAGCCCGGCAAGAAGGACGGCGACGGATCGTGGCGCCTGGAGGACATGTACGAGCTGTTCCCCAACCTGAGGGAGCGCCAGGACGTGGACGCCTCGGTGCTGTCGGGAGGCGAGAAGCAGATGCTCACCATCTGCCGCACCCTGATGGGCGATCCCGAACTGATCATGGTCGACGAGCCGACCGAGGGGCTGGCGCCACAGATCGTCGAGCGGGTCGGCGACCTGCTCAACCGCATCGCCGAGCGCGGCCTGTCGATCCTGCTGGTCGAGCAGAAGCTGACCATCGCGCTCAGGATCTCCTCGCGGGTCTACGTGATGGGCCATGGCGAGATCGTCTTCGAGGGCACGCCCGACGAATTGCGCGCCAACGAGGACGTGCGCCGCGAGTGGCTGGAAGTTTAGGAGTTATATTCGCTCGCGGGAGTTTATCTCGCTCACGGCCGTTTCGCACGGAGTTGTTTCGCTCGCGGCCGTATCGCGCGCCAGAGGCGCGCTGGCCTGCGCGGGCGCGGCGCAGGAGCGCCGGGCCACGGTCGCGGCCTGCGCCGACCGCAGTTCCTTCGGAACGCGGCCGACTTAAGGTCAGCCCCATTCAGACGGTTGCTATTTTATCTGACATTACAACAACTTCCGTCATCCCCGCGCAGGCGGGGATCCACGCTTCTCCGCTTGTTCAGGGCAGGAGGGACGGATACGCCAACGCTGAACAAGCCGGGAAGCGTGGATGCCCAATCAAGTTGGGCATGACGGAGTGTGTGGTGGTGAGGGTGCGCGATTTTTCCGGGCACCGCGTCCGCGGGGGACATCAAACAGCCTACCGGAAAAGACAAGCCTTTCGGGGAACTGCCAGTAAGTCCACTCGCCCCGTAAGGGGCGGTGGACGCAGGCCGCGACGGCGGCCCGGCGCTTATGCGCCGCGCCCGCGCAGGCCAGCCCGCCCTTGGCGGGCGATACGGCCGCGAGCGAAATAAATCAAACCAACATCGCCTCGATGTTGGCCTGCACCGCCAGTGCCTCGGCGGGGGTCGCCAGCTTGTGCGGCTCGCCGGCGAGGCACCTTGCGAATTCGGTCAATTGGTGCTGCAGTGCGTCGCGGCGCGGATCGCCCGGGTAGGTCAGCGCTTCCTCGAAGGCGTCGCCGCGCGACGACCACAGCCGGTAAAAATCGGTTACCCGGTAGCTCAGCGCGCCGCCGGTGACGGTCAGTTCCTGACGGTCGGGCTGTACGCCGCCGACCGAACCGAACACCGACACCGGCACGCCGGCCTCCGTCTCGAGCCGGGCCTGGATATGGGTCTCGCACAGGGCCGGATCGGCGGGATAGGTCGGCTTCGACCAGACGGGCCGCAGGGGTCCGACCACGCGCGCCGAGAAGAACAGGAAGTGCGAGATCACCTCGCGGGTGTAGCCGCCCTCGGCGCGGAAGCGGAGCCAGTCGGCCTCCACCTGCCAGGCGCGGGGCCAGGCCGGGTAGGTGACGACGATGTCGACGCCCTTCAGGTCTCCCATCTCGCCGGCAGCGGCGGCGCGTGTCACCTCGGACAGGGCCGGACTGGCGGCCTGGGTGAAGTTGACCGCCGCCGGTACGCCCGTCGCCTCCAGTGCCGCGACCAGATCGTGGCTTGTCTTCGCGTCGACCCCAAGCGGCTTTTCGAGGAACACGCCCCTGCCGAGGCCGGCCGCCTCGATGGCGTAGCCGGCGCGCGGCACGGGCGGACAGGCGACATAGAGCGCCTCGGCCGCTTCGATCGCCGCGCGGGCGGAGGCCGCCATCGGCACGTCGGGGGCCAGCTCGCGCGCCTTCGCCGCCGCCCCGGCATCCGGATCCCACATGGCGGCGACGGTGAAGCCGGGATGCTCCAGCATGTTGTCCAGCATCCTGCGGCCCATGATGCCGAGGCCGATGATCGAGACGGTTCTTGTTTGCGGCATGTTCACTCCACCCGGGTTCCGATTTTCGTCAATCAGTACAGGACACAGCGGAAGGATCGCAAGCCGGCTTCACAGCGGCGCGGCGGGCCGCTTTCCGGTTCTCGGCGGGCGCGGGCCGAGGCGGACCGCGCCGCTTACCAGCAGCACGCCGGCGGTGACGACCACGACCGCCAGCGCCGCGTTCCAGCCCGGCCATTCGCCCAGCACGACGATCGCCAGCACCGTGGCCAGCGACGGCACCACGCAGGTGAACAGCGAGGCCCTCGCCGCGCCGAGCACCGTCAGGGAATAGCCGAAGGCGACGAAGGCGACGACATTGGTAAGAAACCCCTGAACGAGGAGCTGGGTCAGGACGTCCTGCAACGGCGCGGCGGCGAGCACCGAAAAGCCGCGCCAGGCGGCCAGCGGCGCGAAGAAGACGCTCGACCACACACCCACCAGTCCGGCGACGACGAAGGTCGGAAGACCCAATTGCCGGAACAATACCGTGTAGCCGGCCCAGACGACCGCCGTGCCGATGAAGAAAAGATCGCCGCGCCAGCTCTGGGAAAAGTCGCCGATCAGCGACTCGCCGGCGAGGATCATCATCGCCGCGAAGATCAGCGCCAGTCCGACCAGCCGCGGCCAGGCCAGGCGTTCGCCGGCGAAGACGAACATGTAGAGCGCCACGTAGAGCGGGATCGAGCCGGGCGCCAGCGCGCCGAAATGCGCCACCGGAGCGTATTGCATGCCGAGCGCGGAGAACATATGGACCCCGAAACCCGTGCCGACCACGACGATCGCGAGCTTCCATATCGGCACGCCCCTGGGAAGCAGCCCATAGCGGAGCCACCAGGGCAGGAAGACGATTGCCGGGACGATGTAGCGCACGAAGCCGGTCGCCACCGCGTCGAGTTCGGTGGTCACCGCGTGCCGGGTGGCGACGATCCAGCTCGCCCAGATCAGGGTCGCGAACGCGCCGGCCAGCACCGCCAGAACCACCTGTCGTCGGGAGGGGTCGGCCTCGGCCGCGTCGGAAACGGAGGCCATATCAAGACGCTCCCGGAGCGTCGCGACGCCGCGCAGGGAGGATCAATCTATCGATTTTACTTATATATTCGAGCAGATGAACGGTTCCGGATTTATGCGTCGACATCATAACGCTATGCGATCATCGCGGCTCGGGAAAGATGCGCCGGGCGCATAGCGGCTATGCTGCAATCCGCTCCCTTTCGGTACTCCCCGTATCCGCCGCCGGAAATCTTTTGCGGAATGGAACGGAATTCCCGCCGATGCGTCGACAGGGCCGTCATTCTATCGTTATAATATAGAGTTATGGATCAGGACTCTCGTGAAATCGAACTGAAGTTCGAAGTCGACCGCGCCATGCTGGACCGGCTGAAGCAGGCGGCCGTCCTCAAGCAATGGGGCGTCGGCCGCGCTTCGACCCGGACTCTGAGATCGGTCTATTTCGATACCGAAGACCAGCGGCTGTTCAAGGCGAAGATCGTTCTCCGCGTCCGCAAGGTCGGGCGGCGCTGGGTGCAGACCGTGAAGGCGGGGACCGCGGTCTCCGGCGGACTGTCGTCGCCCGAGGAATTCGAGACCCCGGTCAGCGGCGACTGTCCGGACGTCGCGGCAATCGACGACCAGCCGACCCGCGAACGGCTGCGCGACCTGCTCGACGGCGACCAGCCCGCAGCCCTGTTCGAGACGGTGATCCGTCGAACCACCCGCGATATCGAGACCCCGGACGGCTCGCTGATCGAGGCGGCCTTCGACAGCGGCGAGGTGATCCACGGCAAGACCGCCGAGCCGATGTGCGAGGTCGAGCTCGAATTGAAGAAGGGCAGGGTCAAGGCGCTCTACGATCTCGCCCGGGAATTGTTCGAGGACACGCCGGTGCGGTTTTCGGCGATGAGCAAGTCGGCGCGCGGCTACCAGCTGGCGCGGTCCGGATCCGGTCCGGAAGCAGCGCAGCCGTTGCGCGCCCGGCAACCGGAAATCGACGGGTCGATGACCGCCGAACTGGCGCTGCGGTCGATCCTCAGGGCATCGCTCGAACAGATCGCCGGCAACCTTCCCGCCGTGCTCGGCAACGACGACGCGGAAGGCCCGCATCAGTTGCGCATCGGACTGAGGCGGCTGCGCTCGGCGCTGAAGTTCTTCAAGCCGCTCGTCGACGGACCGGCGGCCCGCGCCCTCAACGAGGAGGCGCGATGGCTTGGCACCGAAGTCGGCTCCTTGCGTGACGCCGACGTGCTGATCGCCGATATCGTCGCGCCGGTCCCCGTTCCCCACGGCTCAATCGACATGGGGCTTCTGACCGAACGGCTCGAGAAGGCCGCGACCCGAACCCGCCTCAAGGTGCGCAAGACGCTCGCCACGCCGCGGATCAGCACCTTCCTGCTCGATCTCGGCGCCTTCATCGAGACCCGCGGCTGGATAAGGCCGGAGGATTTCGGCCAGACCGCGCTGCTCGGCCAGCCGGTGGGGGAATTCTCGAATGCCGGGCTCGACAAGCTGTGGAAGAAGGCCAGGAAGCGCGCCGGCAACCTTGCGCAGATGAGTGTCGAGGAGCGGCACGAATTGCGCAAGCTGTTCAAGACCCTGCGCTACGCGGTCGAATTTTTCTCGGGCCTGCACGGCAAGGAGAACACGAAACTGTTCCTCAAGCAGCTCAAGCGGCTGCAGAATGTCTTCGGCTATCTCAACGACGTGGCGCTGGCCGGCCGCCTGCCCGACGCGCTGCGGGACGAAGCCGGCGACGGCGACGTCCAGCGCGGGATCGGCTTCGTCCTCGGCTGGCACCAGGCGCGCGCCGACGCCGCCTGGGAGACGGTCGGCCCGCTCTGGGAGGAAGCCGACGCGGCCTATCGCGTCTGGCGCAAGCTGCATCACGATCCGACGCCTGCGTGAGGCGCATGGCAAGGTCCGGCCTGTGCTTGTTCTCATGCCGGACGAAGCCGTGTAAGGTCCCGTTCGAGAAACAGGATAATCGGGAGAAACCGGATGGAAGCGGCCGTGGAGTGGGACGGAACGGACAATAATCTCGACGCGTTCCTCGCCCCCACCTATTACATCGACAGCGACAATCCCGCGATCGTCGCCTTCTCGGAGAAGGCGACGAAAGGTCTGACCGACCCGACCGAAAAGGCGATAGCGCTGTTCGACGCCGTGCGCGACGGCTATCGCTACGATCCCTATTCCATGTCCCACGATACCGAGAGCTACCGGGCCAGCGTCGTCGTCGGCACCGACCGTGGCTGGTGCGTCACCAAGTCGATCCTTCTGACCGCGGCGGCCCGCGCCGCCGGCATCCCGGCCGCTATCGGCTTCGCCGACGTCAAGAACCACCTCAACACGCCGAAGCTGCGCGAGGTTATGGGCGGATCGGACCTGTTCGCCTATCACGGCTTCGCGGTGCTGTATCTCAAGGGCCGCTGGATCAAGGTGTCGCCGGCCTTCAACATGCAGATGTGCACCCGTTTCCACACCAAGCCGCTGATCTTCGACGGCGAGCACGACGCGCTGCTGCACGAGTTCGACCAGAAGGACCGCAAGCACATGGAGTACCTGCGCGAGCGCGGCATCTTCCTCGAGGCGCCGGTGCAGGACATCCTCGACGAGTTCGACCGGATCTACCCGAATT
>Ga0209475_10004745_pt1 | contig 11535 bp, 6 predicted proteins | sample tdDd471_FD_187128 | JGI IMG/M metagenome (GOLD analysis project Ga0209475, IMG submission 187128) | Marine sediment microbial communities from the Atlantic coast under amendment with organic carbon and nitrate - tdDd47.1 (SPAdes)... | ecosystem: Environmental > Aquatic > Marine > Coastal >...
CATTGTGTATATTGATACAATCAAATTTGAGAAGGTGGCCAATAACTTGCTTTCGAACGCTTTTAAATTTACTGAAAAAGGAGGTAAAGTAAAAGTTTCGATTACCCTAATTGAGGAGAAAAGGGAGGTGGCAATCAAATTTTCAGACACGGGCAGTGGTATCCAAAAAGAAGAATTACCCCATATTTTCGACCGTTTTTACCAGGTGGACGAAAAACAAATGAAAACCAAGCTAGGAACTGGCATAGGATTAGCCCTAACCAAAGAACTTATTGAACTACACCATGGAAATATAACAGTCGAAAGTGAATTTGAGATGGGGACGACATTCACCGTTTTCCTTCCTACTGGCAAAGACCATCTTTCAGAAGAGGAAATTATTGTCCGTAAGGACTCCAATGGAGAGACCAGCAAGAATGGTTCAGAATCGGATGATGATTTACTTAACGATGATTATTTGTTTGTACAGGATGTTGCTACCAAATCAGAATTAACAACAGAAATACCTGAGGACAGTAATTTGCCATTGCTTTTAATTGTGGAAGACAATGACGATATGCGAGCTTACATTAAAAGTTACATCAGTGGTTCTTATAATATCATTGAAGCTGCAGATGGTAAGGAAGGTGCCGAGCAAGCCATCGAACATATACCCGACCTTATTGTGAGCGACCTGATGATGCCCAAAATGGATGGAAACGCAATGACATCAATGCTGAAAACCGATGAAAGAACAAGCCATATCCCGATTATTCTTTTAACGGCCAAAGCTTCTAAGGAAAGTAAAATGGAAGGCCTTGAGACCGGGGCAGATGATTTTCTGACCAAACCTTTCGATGCTGATGAGTTGCTTGTCAGGATTAAGAACCTGATAGAACAAAGAAAGAAATTAAGTGTAATGCTATCACAACATATTGGTGATGTATCTCAAACCAGGATAATTAAAGAGTCAGCCGGAAAAGCAATGAGCAAAATGGATGAGGAGTTTTTAGGAAGAGCTAAAGACATCATCGATGCTGATATGGCTGATCCTGATTTCAGTGTAGAAGTTTTTGCTGAGAAGATAGCGATGACCAGGATGCAATTGCATCGGAAGCTAAGAAGTCTGACCGATAATTCCGCCAGAGATTTTGTAAGGAATATACGTATGATAAAAGCTGCTGAATTACTTAAAGAAGGTGATTTAAATGTGACACAGATATCCTACGAAATCGGTATTTCAAGCCTGTCTAACTTTGCAAAGAGCTTTAAAGAAAAATATGGAGTAAATCCTTCCGAATATAAATAATCAGCCTGGAAATCCCCGCACCTCGCACCTCACCTCGCCACTCTAATTGTTACATGCAAGTTGAATTTTGTTACACTGCTGTTAGCAAAATCTTTCTTCCAGACATACTTTTATAGAAAAATATTAATCAGTCCATCAACAAGTAAAAAATAGAGGAAATCATGAGAAGAATAGCCTTATCTATTATAATGATCTTTTTCATCCAATTTTCTGGATCAGCTCAATTTGTTGGATCATGCCTACCCGATGGGATTGCATTTCATACGCAAGCACAGATTGACAGTTTTCAAATTATATATCCAAATTGTACGGAGATAGAAGGAGATGTATATATCAGTGGAAATGATATAACCAATTTAAACGGATTAAATGTTTTGACTTCCATAGGGGGTGGCCTTACCGTCAATTACTGTAATGCCCTGACAAGCCTGACAGGACTTGACAATGTGACTTCCATCGGGGGATTCCTTTGGATTGGCATGTTAGATCCTGTTGGTGGTGGTGGTAATCCTTCCTTAACAAGTCTGACAGGTCTGGAAGGTTTGACTTCCATCGGGGGAAGCCTTAATATTTCTCACAATAATTCACTGACAAGTCTGACAGGTCTGGATAATGTGACTTATATCGGGGGAGCCCTTTCTATTTCTCACAATAATTCACTGACCAGTTTAACAGGTTTGGAGAATGTGACTTCAATCGGATTATGGTTTCATATTTCGTTCAGCTTTGCCCTGACAAGTTTATCGGGACTGGACAATGTGACTTCCATCGGGGGAGACGTTTCTATTACAGGCACCCACCTGACAAGTTTCTCGGGACTGGACAATGTGACGACCATCGAGGAAGACCTCTTTATTAGTAGCAATGCTCTGACAAGTTTAACAGGGTTGGATAATGTGACTTCCATAGGGGGTTCCCTAAGCCTTTATAACAACAATACCCTGACAAGTCTAATAGGTTTGGACAATGTGACTTCCATCGGGGGAGAACTTGGGATTTCGGACAATGATGCCCTGACAAGTTTATCGGGATTGGACAAGGTGACTTTCATCGGGGGAAACCTTTGGATTTATGAAAACGATGTCCTGACCAGTTTAACAGGTTTGGATAATGTGGCTTCCATTGGGGGAGACCTTAATATTAATGAAAACTATGCCCTTTCAAGTTTAACTGGTTTGAACAATGTGACTTCGGTTGGGGGAGAACTTTGGATTAAGTCCAATTCTGTCCTGACAAGTCTTGCGGGATTGGATAATATAGATGCAGGTTCAATCGTAGATTTATCCATTTTATATAACTCTTACTTATCTACTTGCGAAGTAGAAAGTGTATGTGATTATTTAGCCAGTCCAACAGGAATTATTTATATCTATCATAATGCAGCAGGGTGCTATGACCAGCAAGAGGTGGAAGCGGCTTGTGGGATTACATCTATTGAAGGGGTTCGTCTTTCAGATAAGGTATTAATTTACCCCAATCCCTCATCCAATCAGATCACCGTAGAATTGCCCTACACTCCACAAAGGAATTCATTCCTGACCATTTATAACATTAATTCTCAGCATTTAATCACACGCCGGATAACAGAACAAAAAACAGTTGTGGATGTATCCGGCTTGCCCACAGGTTTCTATTTTGTAAAAGTAGCTGATGAAAACACCGTGACGGTGGGTAAAGTGGTGAAAAAATAATTGATCATCTAACTAAAAATAATTTATCATGAAAAAATTATTACTTGCAGTAAGTCTAATATTAATGACTTCATTCGTAAATGCACAATACCTTGTAAGTGCAACAGAACTTTTAAGTAAAAATGGTTCTCAAATCAAGAATATCTTGAATTATTGGGGTTGGGAAACCGACACCATGACTTTTAATGGCGCTGTAATGTATAAAATAACCTATAACACCACTGATGTATTTGGAGAACCTACGGTTGCATCCGGCGCCTTGTTTGTTCCCCTAATCTCCTGCGATACCCTTCCATTCGTTTCCTATCAACATGGAACAGAGTTTGAAAAAATAGCAGTTCCCTCCAATACTTATGGATATACTACAGGTTTGTTTTTTTCAGGCAATGGCTATATCGCTACCATGCCTGATTATCTTGGGATGGGGGATAACCCGGGTCTTCATCCTTACGTTCATTGGGAGTCGGAGGCTACTGCAAGTATTGATTTAATTCGTGCGGCAAGAGAATATTTAAATGATATACTTTTGATCAGGGATAACAACCAGCTATTTATAGTTGGATATTCACAAGGAGGTCATGCGACCATGGCCATACACAAATATATTACAGTCAATAATTTGCAAAACGAATTTAACGTGATAGCATCAGCTCCGCTGTCAGGAGTTTATCCTATTTATGATGTGCAATGGCCGGAGATGTTCGACGAGGATTCAAGTTATTACGCGGCAGAATTCCTTCCTTATGGGATGGCTTCCTATCAGATGGTTTATGGAAATTTGTATGATAATTACGATGAATATTATGACCCTCCCTATGACTCGATAATCGCAGACTGGCTCATCTCAGGAATACATACCGGTTATGAATGGAATCAATTGATCCCAGACAATTTTTATGACTTCATGCAGGATTCAGTTTTAGACAATATTAAAAGTAATCCTGATCATCCCTGGAATGTTGATATGAGGGAAAATGATCTGCACAACTGGATCCCCCAGGAACCGGTTCGAATGCTATATTGTGGCATGGATTCAATGGCATTCCCTGAAAATTCAATCATGGCACGTGACACTATGAATGCGATGGGAGCACCTGATGTGCAGGCAATGGATTTAGATCCTAACGGAACACATGAAACTTGCTTCCTTTGTAATATATATTATGCACTTGAATGGTTTGATAGTTTGGCAGCACCGGGAATTATGGTTGGTATATCAATGCCAACAGATATTAAACAGCATGAAATAAGTCTTTACCCCAACCCATTCTCATTATCCATAACCATCGAATACGAGCTTTCCAAACCCAGTACTGCTGATATCACTATTTTCAATCACCTGGGACAAATAGTTGAGCGTATTAGCCTGGGGAATAGTCAGCCAGGCATATATCAGTTTGTATGGAAGGCATCAAGAATGCCTGCCGGTATTTATTTTGTTCAGGTGAGAGCTGGCCAAAAAGCGACAACTCGTAAGATTGTTAAGATGAGATAATCCATTACATTGTCCATTTGGCATTCTGTCGCATTATCGATTTTTCATGTGTGTTCCAAATTGATCTCAATTTTCGCACTTTTGAGCAAAAGGTTATTTGATCTTCTTTATATCTTCTTTGACATTTGGCCCTGGCATTTTTAGAGTACGTTTTTCAAAACCCATGAGTTTAAAGGGTTTTGAGAAGGGATGAAATTTTGATGCATGGATTGAAGAACGATAGTAGGTGCAAAATAAGAAAATATTTGTAAAAGAAAGATCTTACTTGTACACAATTACTTTTATCGTTCATAATGCCCAATAGTATCTTCTAATCAATTATTACTCAATATCTCCCTTGCCTTCAGGTATTGAATTGCTTATCTTTGAGAGTAAGCCCTAAACCAATTGAAGCATGTATTCTCTTAAAAGTAAAGATGTTATTATCTGCATTCTACTTCTATTCCTCATTAATATTCAGTTTGGATGTGGCAAAATTGAGCTTAATAATAAACCACCACATCCCAACCCAGGACTTGACTTTCATCATGGATGGCATGATAGTATGATCGGAATGATTCTTTTTACACAATCATATTATAATCCAGCCCCGGGTTATTTATGTGTTATGGATATACAATCAACCGAAGAAGTTCCCCTGCCTGATAGTTTACATGTTAATGGAGGAATCGAATGGTCTCCCGATGGTTCTAAAATCGCGTTTGGGGATCAACAGAAAGGTATAGTTGTTATTGATAATGAAGGGACTAGTGTTATCACATTAGTAAGTGGGCTTAACTTGAGAAGCCCATCCTGGTCTCCGGACGGATCGATGATTGCTTTTTGCAGTTATTGGGGTCGCTCAGTAAGAGTTATAGATGCAGAATACGGTAATATGTATTATGGTTATAGTTTGGGTACTTATACTGGGCCATTATTTCTGGATTGGTCACCTTCTGGTCAAGAAATTTTAGCTGGCGGTGGTACGGTTTTTACGATATTAGATATTTCTGATAGTACATTTATAGAATTAAGTGATGTTCATGCTGGTGAAGCAGTTTGGTCTCCTGACGGAAAATATATTGCTTACTCTACGAGTCCTGACGGAATAAGAATGAATACAATTTGTACGGTAAAGAAAGACGGTTCCGAAATAATTCAGATTATTAATTTTGATGAGTACAACCTGGATTTTTTTATTCAAGAACTGGCATGGTCACCAGATGGTAAGATGATTGCAGTGGCAACATATTATGGGATTTATGTTGTAGATTTAGATGGAACGATTGTGACATGGATAGAAGCTGAAAATTGTAATAATATTGATTGGCGCTAGTCACAGCATTTTGGCAGGAATCTCCTTCTTGTATTTATATTATCAGCATTAATTACATATAGTATATTTATTTTCATATCCTTGACGTAAACTTATTTGACTTTCTTTACACCTTTCTTGACATTTAGCCCCTACATTTTTAGGACACGTTTTTCGAAACCATTGCAAATAAAGGGGTAGGAGTGGAGGTGAAATTTTGATGCATGTTTATCTACACGATTAGTGATAGCAAATTGCAATTTATATCCCTGCTATGAGAAGAGGTCGATATATGCTCTGAATAAATACTGTTTTCCTCTTTTAGCACCTGTCACTTCTTCAATTATTCCAAGTCCTTCAAGGTCGTCAATCAGCTTATATGCTGATGGTAGTGAAAGCATCGTCAAATCTTTAACTTTTTGCGCATTTATTGAAGGATGCTGGTATAAATAATTTATAATAACATGTGCATTTTTTGACCGGCTACCTAATTTTTGGAGCCTGGTTTCCACATCCTTTTGCAATTTCAGGATAAGATCAAATGTTGTAATGCTACTTTTAGCTGTTTCAATCACCCCTACTAGGAAAAACTTGAACCATTGAGTGAGATCATTATTTTTTCTGACAAAAGTTAAATTGTCATAGTATAAGCTTCGATGTTTTTCGAAGAAGTCTGATAAATACAATACTGGCTTTTTTAAAATGCCTTTCTCTACGAGATAAAGTGTTATCATTAATCGACCAACCCGCCCATTTCCATCAAGGAATGGATGAATTGTTTCAAATTGATAATGGATTAATCCAATTTTTAAGAGTTCTGGAAAAGTATATTCAAGATTATGTGCAAACTTTTCCAAGTCTCCCATGTATGTACTCAATGTTGTATGTATTGGAGGAGTAAAAACTGCATCATCGATACTTGCTCCACCGATCCAGTTCTGGCTTTTCCTGAATTCTCCCGGTTGTTTATGCTTCCCTCTTACGCCCTGTAGTAAGATTTTATGTGTTTCCCGGATCAGCCTTGTTGAGAATGGGAGTTTATCCAGCTTCGTAATTGCCGTGTTTAAAGCTGCAATGTAGTTTTGTACCTCTTCCCAATCATTTCTTTTTTCCAGGTCAACATTTTCTTTTTCCAATAATGCATCTTCAATATTTGTTTTAGTACCCTCAATTTTGTTTGACTGTGTTGCTTCCTTAATGACATGCATACTAATGAACAGGTCAATATTTGGGATATATTCAGAATACATGTCAAGCCGACCCAATTGTCTGTCTGCCTGACTTAAAAGGTTTAACAATTCCATATTGTCCACTTCCCATTTTCGGTTAATCTTCTCAGGTTGGAAACTTTTATATGATCCCTGATTAATATATTTGCCGGGCTTGAAGTTTTTCATAATACAACTTATATATTTTAACAAAGATAGTTGCTATTTAAGAAAAATACAAATATTTTAATTAAGGGCAACTCTTATTAAAGATAATGTGAGTGAAATTAATTAGAGGGGTGGTATTCTAAAGATTATTGTTCAAGGAAAAGTCTTAGTTCAAAATACAAGTTGGCCTTAATATTAGATAGAAATTCTTATAATTTTTGTGTTTAGAACCATAATTCTATTTGCTTTTCTTTATATCTTCTTTGACATTTACCCCTGGCATTTTTAGGACACGTTTTTCAAAACCCTTGCTTATTAAGGACTTCAGGAGGTGGTAAAATTTTGATGCATGAGGCCTGGAGTACGAAATACAGTACAAATAAAAGAATTTATTCGGAAACTGATTCCGACAAGATATTCAAAAACCTTTTTGAATGAATAGTGATTATATCCTAATTATTAGTTAAGATTGATAATGAAGAAATGCGAGTATCCTGAATTCACCTACTCAATTAACTCCGATATTAGCTGTTCAACATCACCGTTAATTGCAGTCTATCCTTTAAACCGCTCAAAGAATTCAAATATTTCATCCCTTCTACCTGATGCAACAGGAATTTCAATATCGTCAGTTAGAATTACTTTTCCACCTTCCGATTTCTCAAAACGTTTGAAATGCTTCAAATTGATCAAATACGAGCGATGGATTCGAAGAAAATCGGAACCTTTCAAATAGGTTTCATATTCCTTGATCGGTTTTGATATAATAATTGATTTCTCTTTTAAAAGATGAAATTCAGTATAATTGCCATCGGATTTGCAGTGCGTTATTTCGGATAAATCAACCAGGAAAATATTATTAAGATCTTTAAGTATGATCTTGTCAAATTCTTTTGATGAAAAATTGGCAGCAGCATTGTTAAGCTGTAATTTAAGCGATGGAATAATTTGATTTATTGCTCTATTCACTGCAACAATCAATTCATCCGGGTCAACTGGCTTCAGCAAATAATCAAGTGCGTTGAAGCGAAATGCTTTTAGGGCATATTCGTCAAAGGCAGTAATAAAAATGATTTGAAAATTTATTTCACTAAATAGTTTTAATAAGTCAAATCCCGTGCCGTCAATCAATTGTATGTCTAACAGGATAAGATCAGGATTTTTTTGCTGGATCAAATCATAAGCACCTTTAACACCGATTGCATCTCCTACGATATCTATTTCGGGGCAATGCTTATTAAGAAGATTTACAAGGCGATCTTTGTTTTGTTCTTCATCTTCTATGATAATTGTTGTGATCAATAAGAGTGTATTTAAATATTAAGGATAAATTTAGTCAATTTTCTTTTATCCTCTATATCCCTAATTTTTATATATTTAAGATTCCTAATGCCAAGCAATTGAATAAAGAAATAAAATATAAAGGAATAAAAATTCTTCTGATTGTTTTATTAGCTTTTTACTATGGATCAGGATATTGTCAGATTCATGACAAGTACCAAACTGTTAATACAGACAGTCTGAAGAATCTTATCTCTGAAAACAATCGTTCTGAAAATATTAGTACCTATTTTCAATTGGTTGATGCATATTTAATAACTGATCCGGATTCCTGTTTAAAGTATTCTAATATAGCGTTGGAAATCGCTGTGGTCACGGGAGATGAAGCATTGATAGCCGATGCAAAATCCTACATGGGTAAGGCATGCTATTTTAATGGATTATATGAGGAAGCAATACAGCATTATCTCCTGGCATATGATTATTATAATGAGTCAAAGAACATGAAAAAAGTGCTCTTATTGGATGAGTTAATGGTCTTCGCCTATTTCTATTCAGGGAATTATGATATTACTGCAAAGCATCTGGAAGAGATAATATCACACTTAAAATATATTCCTGATACCAGTAATCTGGCACATTTTATTATTGGTATTGGATATTTTTATAGGTACATGGAATATTATGAAGAGGCCATTCCATTCTTTTTACAATACCTTGAAATAAATAATTATCATCCGTTGCCCCCACCTGCTATAGCATTGAACTGTGGTCACCTTGGATATTGTTATGAACAAACAGGGTTCAATGATAAAGCCATCCAATATTATTTGGAAGATGTAAGGATAAGTAAAGAATACAATATGAGTTCCAGGAGTTACTTCCATCTTGGCAGGATCTATGATAAAATGGATAGTCTGGACAAAGCAGTAGAATCCTTCAACAATGCCCTGTTATTTTATGAAAAGCAGGGAAACGTTTATCATGCTTCACTGGCACACATAGGTCTGGGAAAAGTTTATTTGAAGATGGGCAAAAATGCTGAAGCTCAAAATTTCCTTAATGAAGCACTGATTTTGGCTGAATGGGTTTACGATAATAAATTACTATACAATACACTGAATACTGAGATTAAAAATTTCTATATGTTATTGCAGATCGTGGAAAAGTATAAAGAAGAAAAAGCATTGGATTTGATTTCCCAAATTCATTTTCATTTATATCATCTGTATGACAGGCAATCAGAAATTAAAAAGGCCTTAAATCACTACATTCTATATCATCAAACTCTTGATAAGTATAAAAATTTTGAATTAATCGCGGCCGTCGAAGAAATACAAAACAGCTATGAATCGGAGAAGAAAGAACAAAGAATAACTTTTCTCTCGCAAGAGAATACAATGAATGAGTTGCAATTAAGGCAATCACGGATTATGACTTTATCCTTAATAGGTCTCTTTCTATTCACCATATTAATTGCCATATTAGTAATTCGCATGATTAAAATCCGTTCGGAACAAAGATCACTTATCCTCGAACAAAGACTTTTACGCTCTCAAATGAATCCCCATTTCATATTCAATGCCTTATCTAACATCACCAATCTGGTAGAAAATAAGGATCATTCCTCTGCATCGAGGTTTCTTAATCGGTTTTCAAGACTCGTTAGGCATTTTCTTGAAAGCTCCAGAGAGGATTTTATTCCATTAAATGATGAACTTGAGAACCTGGATAATTATATTGAAATACAAAAACTCAGATTTAGTGATAAATTCAGCTATTCCATCTCTTTTGAGGATGAAATTAATCCTTCAGATTATATGATACCACCCATGTTGATACAACCATTTGTTGAAAACGCTATCGAGCACGGGATCAAACCCAAAGAAGACAAGGGACATATATCTCTCCTGTTTCGCCTTCAGGATAAATCTATTGTTTGTGTTGTTGAGGATGATGGTATTGGAAGAGAAAAGTCATTTCAAATTGAAGAAAAATCCCACCCTTACCGTTCATATGGAATGCAAATTGTAAAGGACCGTTTGGCAGTAATACGCAAAAAGACCCGTATAAAAATGAAATTTTATATTATCGATTTAAAATCTGATAGCGGTGCACCAGCTGGAACCAGGATCATTCTCAATTTACCTTATCGTATGGCCTTATAAATCAGAAATGTAAAAAAAGAATCTCTTTCCAATTAATTCCTTTTATACAAGGACAATGCTTTTTTATACATTTCCCATAGGCATTAATGCATCTTTCCCCCAAATCCCTTATTTCTTAATTATCTTAGGTCATAATATTGAATCTGGTACTTAAAAAATAATACATCATGAAAAATTATACAGTTATCCTTTTTAGCCTCTTCTGTGGTTTTAGTATTAACATTAATGCCCAACAAGGTATCAAGATGGATACTTCCTTCTATAGCCAGGCTTTGGATTCAATTAGAATGGTGGATATCTGGTTGCCATCAGACTACGATTCAACTGATGTAGATTATCCTGTTATATTCTACCTACACGGAGCTGGTGGTAATCAAAATGAAGGTATGGACTTTGCAAATACGTACTATGATAGGTATTATGAGGACACTTTGCATGCAGACAGTGTTCCCCCGGCTATTATTATATCTCCGGATGGTAGTTGCCAACCTTACCTTGGGAGTTTTTGGGTTAATTCAGAATTATATGGAAATTATGAGGAATATATTACTACTGATGTTATCAATTTCCTGGAATCTAACTTCAGGGTTATGAATGATAAAAATTTCCGTTTTATCACAGGCTATTCAATGGGTGGATTCGGTTCAACATACTTGGCAATAAAACATCCGGAATTATTCAGGGGCTGCGCTCCTTCTTCAGCGGCGCATTTGTCCTATCCCGATACATTAATGAATGAATGGATATATAGGTTGCATAATGAAAATGGGGGATATCATTTTAGCTACATTGCAGGACCGGTTTCAATGCTATTCTTTACAGTTAGCGGTGGATTTGTACCCAATTTGAATATAGAGCCTAATCACTTTGAATTATTATGGGATACTTTAGGAAATTTTGCAGATACGGTGTTCACAAAATGGCAGAATTTTAATTGTTGTA
>Ga0209475_10004746_pt1:7500-11535 | contig 11535 bp, 4 predicted proteins | sample tdDd471_FD_187128 | JGI IMG/M metagenome (GOLD analysis project Ga0209475, IMG submission 187128) | Marine sediment microbial communities from the Atlantic coast under amendment with organic carbon and nitrate - tdDd47.1 (SPAdes)... | ecosystem: Environmental > Aquatic > Marine >...
CTCGGCAACGGCCTGCAGGGATCACTGCTTGGCCTGCGCGGATCCCTCGAGGGTTTCGACAATCAGGTGCTCGGCCTGGTCATGTCGGGCTACTTCGTCGGGTTTCTGGCCGGATCGCTGTTCGCCCCGAGAGTCGTGGCAAAGGTCGGGCACATTCGCGTCTTTGCCGCGCTGGCCTCCCTCGCCTCCGCCGCCGTGCTGGTGCATTCGATCTTCATCGACCCCTGGGTCTGGTTCGGCATGCGCGTGATCACCGGCTTCAGTTATGCCGGTCTCTATATCGTCGCCGAAAGCTGGATCAACGATCTGAGTGACAACCAGAACCGGGGACGTCTGCTCGGCACCTACATGGTGGTCCAGCTCGGCGCGTTGTCGGCTGGCCAGTATCTGCTGGGCGCGGCGGACCCGAGCGGAGCCAACCTGTTCATGATCGTCGCGGTTCTGGTCTCGCTGGCACTGCTGCCGGTCTGCCTTGCCGCATCCCGCGCACCGGACTTCACCGCACCGGAGACCCTCAGTTTCAGGGAGCTCTACCGGCTGTCGCCGCTTGGCTCCATCGGCATGACGCTCAACGGCGTCACGAATGGTGCGATCTTCGGATTCGCCGCGATCTACGCGCAACGCATCGGCCTCTCCGTCACGGAGATATCGACATTCATCGCCGTCATCTTCCTCGGCGGCATGCTGTTTCAGTGGCCGATCGGGCGGATCTCCGACCTGGTGAACCGTCGACTGGTCATTACTGTCGTGACGTTTGCGGCCATGCTGGCGGCGATTGTCGCGATCCTGCTGCCGGAACCGGTGACAGTGCAGCCGCCCGCCATGATTGAATCACGCAGTGTCTGGCCGCTGTTCATCGCCATGGCCATCTTCGGTGGCTTCTCCATTCCGATGTATTCGCTGTTCAATGCCCATGTGAACGACCGGGTGCCCCTGAAGAAGATGGTCGCCGCCTCCAGCGGTCTGATCTTCCTGAATGGTACCGGAGCCATCCTGGGCCCGAACCTGGCTGCCCTCGCCATCGACCTGACCGGCCCCAACGGCTTCTTCATCACCTTGGCCACGATCCACTGCATCATCGGTCTGCTGACCCTGTTCCGCATGCTGCGCAAGCCCGCCGCGACGTCGAAGCAGCATGTCGATTTCGTGGCCATGCCGGTACGCGGGACATCCTATGCAGTGCAGCTGACCGTGGAGCAGGACGAGAACGGCGAAACACCTCCGGACGATGGACAAAAGGGCGCGACACCGGAGGCCGAGTCACCCCCGGAGCCTGAACCCCGTTCCGAAGCAGCAGATGCAGAACACGGCGGAGACACTGATGGAAACCGCTGACGCCGTTGTCATCGGCGCGGGCGTTGTCGGTCTCGCCATTGCGCGTGAACTGGCGATGGCCGGGCGCGAGATCATCGTCCTGGAACGGGAATCGCTGATCGGTTCGATCACCAGTTCACGCAATTCGGAGGTCATTCACGCCGGGATCTACTACCCGAAGGACAGCCTGAAGGCGCTGACCTGCGTCCAGGGCAAGCAGTTGCTGTACGCGTTCTGCGAGAGCCATGGCGTCGCGCACCGGCGCTGCGGCAAGGTGATCGTCGCCACCAGCGAAAGCCAGATCGCCACCCTGGAGGGCATTCGCCAGAAGGCCATCACCAATGGTGTGACCGACCTGCGCGACGTCGACCGGACCGAACTGGCGGAGCTGGAGCCCGCCGTGACCGGCGTGAAGGCGCTGCTGTCCCCCTCCACCGGAATCATCGACAGCCACGGCTACATGCTGGCCCTGCAGGGTGACGCGGAGGCACACGGTGCGATGATTGCCTTCGACACGCCGGTTGAACAGATCACCGTTTCGGACGACGGACCGCGCGTCCGCACCGGCGGCGCGGCCCCGTTCGAGATGCGCTGCCGCACCCTGGTCAATGCCAGCGGACTGGATGCTCCCGGACTGGTGCGCGACATCGACCGGCTGCCGGAAACCGGCCGGCCGCAGACCTGGTTTGCCAAGGGCAACTACTATGTTCTCGCCGGTCGCGCGCCGTTCAGCCGCCTGATCTATCCGGTGCCGGAGCCGGGTGGCCTGGGCGTTCATGTCACGATCGACATAGGTGGCGGCGCCCGTTTCGGCCCTGACGTCGAGTGGCTGGAAACGCGGGATCCGAGCCGGATCGATTACACCGTGGATCCCGCGCGCGCCGAGAAGTTCTACGCCGCCGTCCGCAGCTACTGGCCCGACCTGCCGGACGGCGCGCTGCTGCCCGGCTATTCAGGTGCGCGACCAAAGCTCACTGCCCCGGGCGCGGAGGCCGCCGATTTCCGCATCGAGGGCCCCGACGACCACGGCTGTCCGGGACTGATCAACCTGTTCGGGATCGAATCTCCGGGCCTCACGGCCTCCCTCGCGCTGGCAGGGATCGTCGGCCGCAAGGCTGGCTCCAGCGCCCCCTGACCCCGATGCCCGCGTCCGGCGCTTGCGCGCTGGACAGCATTCACAACACTCTGCTAAAGCCGCCCGGCGCGGGACAGGTGGCCGAGTGGTTGAAGGCAGCGGTCTTGAAAACCGCCAAGGGTTAACCCCCTTCGTGGGTTCGAATCCCACCCTGTCCGCCATTAAATCTTTGTTTTTGTTTTTATATTTCCATTTTCCGGGGCCGCCTCGCAGAGCCCCCGGCTTCCGCCGGGCTCCGCGCCTTGATGCCCCCGACTGCGAACCCGAGAGCGCTGTCGCGCGTCGATTCTCCACGCGCCCGGCCCGGTTTTCTCTACCGGCGTTTCAGCGGTTCGCTTTGGTGTTTGGGGGAATGCGGTTCAGCTGAAGCCCTGCAGTGCCCTCTGATCATCCCAGTGCAGTGGCAGGTCGATGCGCTTGATCAGCGTCTCGGCGGTGAGTTCGGGTGGCTGTCGCCCGGCCAGGATCGCCTCGGTGATGTCGGGTGCGAGGAAGGCCAGCGGCAGGACCTGGCTGATTTGGTGGTCACTGACGCCTTCCTTGCGGGCAATGTCCAAGAGGGTAGCTACCCGGCCCAGCTTCAGGTCGTTGAGCCATGCATGGGCCTGCACCACGCAGCGGATGAGGCGCGGGTCCGGATTTGCCGGTGCCTCTCCCTTGTCGGGCCCATCAAGCACCAGCCGCATCTCGACGCCGCGTCTGCGGATGCAGGTCGGGATGCTGTGGGTGATTCTTGTGTCGGGTGTTCTCGTCATTGACGACAGGTCGAGCATGATCTCTATCTGGTCGGTGCCCAGGACAACGCGTTCCGCGAGGTTCAGTATCTTGGTCGTGATTTGAGATGAATTCGGGTGGAAGACGTTGTCGGCGTTTGCATCTGCCGAGACCCTGCTCAGCAACTCACCAATCTGGTCTGCGGGTATGCCGCTGTCCCGTGCGGCCTCGGCCAGGCGTGCCGGGTTGCTGATCAATGCCGTGATGGCATCCGCCGTGATGCGCTCGATCTCCCGTGCCGGCAATCGCCAGCCTGTATTGGCATTGCTCTCACCCACAGTGCCATTCACCAAGTGCCGTGAGACGTAATAGCGATACCGCCTGCCTGACTTCACTGCATGACTGGGTGTCAGGGGAAGACCCTCCGCATCGAACAGCTTGCCCATCAGCGGACTAGGTTCCGTCCTGCGGGTGGGAATGCTGCGCTTCCTGCCGCGGTTGCAGATCAGCTTCTGCTGGACGGCGTCCCACGTGGCCCGGTCGATGATGGCCGGATGTAGCCCCTCGTGTATCTCGCCCTTGTGGGCAATGCAGCCGACATAGAGCGGATTGCCCAACAGCTTGTAGATGTAGCCCCGCGACAGCGGACGCCCGCGAGCGGATCGCTTCGTGACAGGGGAATTGTCTCTTTCGTCGGCTCCCTTGTCTCGGCCTCGCTTTTTTGTTCCCCGTTTCCCGCTCCCTCGCCACCACTCGGTCTCCTGACCTTGGAAGGGCATCGGCTGCTTGCTTCACAAGCCTAACATTCCCCAGTTCGAGATAAAGGTCGAAGATCTTTCTGACGGTCTTTGCTTCCACCTCGTTGATGGTGA
>Ga0209475_10004747_pt1 | contig 11529 bp, 10 predicted proteins | sample tdDd471_FD_187128 | JGI IMG/M metagenome (GOLD analysis project Ga0209475, IMG submission 187128) | Marine sediment microbial communities from the Atlantic coast under amendment with organic carbon and nitrate - tdDd47.1 (SPAdes)... | ecosystem: Environmental > Aquatic > Marine > Coastal >...
TCTGGGCACGATTGCAAAATCCGGTACAGCCGCCCTAATGGAACAAATGGAAAATGCTGGCGATAATAAAGACAAACTCAAACTCATCGGTCAATTCGGCGTAGGTTTTTATGCCGGTTTTATGGTCGCAAATAAAATTCAAGTAATTAGCCGTGAGGCTGGCAGCGATGAAACGTGGCAATGGGAATCTAACGGTCTTGACGGTTTCACAATGCGTGAAGCAAGCCCAACCGAAGCTGCACGTTTAGATGGACAGCGCGGAACTGCTATCACTCTATATATTAAAGATGAAGCTTCAGAATTTCTACTCGATCAAAAAATCGAGATGACAGTTAAAGAATACTCCGATCACATCAGTGTGCCCATATTACTAGGCGCTCCAGACCTTGTTACACAAGACAAAGACGCAAAGCCAATCAACAGCACCTCGGCACTATGGATGCGCTCTAAACAAGATGTCAGCAAAGAAGAATACGAAGGCTTTTACAAAAACATATCCGGTGGATTTGATGAGCCCATCATGACATCACACTGGAAAGCGGAAGGCGCTATAGAATTTAGTTCACTACTCTTTACGCCAACGCTGCGCCCTTGGGACTTATTTGACCCAAGCCGCCGCAACTTTGTAAAGCTTTACGTGCGCCGTGTCTTTATTACAGACAATCTGGAAACTCTTATGTTCCCGTGGCTACGCTTTATGCGCGGAATAATCGATAGCGAGGACCTACCCCTAAATATCAGCCGTGAGTCTTTGCAGCACAACCCGACAATTGACAAAATCCGCAATGCCGTAGCCCGTCATATGCTGAGCGATTTAGACAAACTATCCCGTAACGACCCTGCTGCTTTTGCAACATTCTGGGGGCAATTTGGCCCGGCCCTTAAAGAAGGTCTATATGACGCAACAGAGCACCGCTTGGGATTACTAAAAGTCTGCCGGTTTTATTCCTCCCATGATGATGGGGCCGAGCTAACTTCTTTAGGCGATTACGTAGATCGCATGCAAGCTGGACAAGATAAGATTTACTACTTAAGCGGCGAGTCTTTGAATAACATCAAAAACAGCCCTCAACTCGAAGGGTTCAAATCCCGCGGCGTCGAAGTATTACTTTTCACTGACACCATAGATGATTTTTGGCTTCAAAGCGTACTGGATTATAAAGATGTTCCTTTTCAGTCAATTACCAAAGGTGATGTCGACTTTGACAATCTGGACAATGGTAATAAAACCAATAATAACGATGAAAACAAAGAAGACACTAAAGACGACAAAGAAACAAATCCGACTGTCAGCGCTCTAATCACAAAAATGCAGGAATTGCTAAAAGATAAGATCCATAACGTACGTAAATCCAAACGTCTTACAGATTCTCCTGTTTGTCTTGTTGCACCAGATAGCGGCGTAGACATGTATATGGAACGTGTCTTACGTCTACACCAAAAATATGCAACAGAAACTAAGCCAGTGCTAGAAATTAACTCCGATCATGCTCTTATAAAGAAAATGGCTGAACTAAATGACAAGGGCAAAGATATCAGCAACGCTACTTATTTGCTGCTAGATCAAGCAAAGATTATTCAAGGAGAGCCTATCGATAACCCTAGCTCCTTCGCAAAGCGTATGTCCGAGTTTATGAATAAAGCCCTGTAACAAAACTCTATAAAAAACACCAAAACTATGGAAATAAAAGCAACTGAGCGCCTTTAACGAGAACAGCGCCCAATCCCTACCATTGTATTTGGCGCCGTAAAGAAGCACCCTGGATTTGGACATACGGCGTCATAATATTGGCTATCCTCACGCACAACAACAAACCCCGTACGAATGGGAGGTGAGCAAACAAGGGCCGTACCCGAGACTAATCCCAAATAGTGATTATAGGCATCTCCAGACCCTGCTGCCCCGGCCACAGGATTAGCGGCATTATGCGCAGTAGCCCAATCCGGCCCCGCCCCTGAGTAAGTCCGCCCGGGAATCCAAGCAAAACCACCAACACTAGCCGACCATACCGCATTATTCGACCAAACAGGCATACCAATCTTACCATGGATTTGTTCATAACACAGCAAAGAGCTAAAACCAGGAACAGTTATTAAAGTTGAATTAGGAGCGCGGCACATATCAGGCTCCATACGATAATCTTGACCCGCAGCAAACGCAACGTAATCATCATACGTATAAATCCCATCATGGTCTATAGCACCTGTATACGCTGAGCCAGAATGATAAAATTCATTATCCTCTGTTGCAAAATCATAACACTTTGTTCGCTCCCAAACCTGAGCCATCATATTACAACTATACGAGCTTGAATCACTAACACCATTACCAAGTCCTGCAAAAATCGAAGAATACACCGGATCTGAATTCTGATTCTTTGCCCGGTCGCCAATCATTAGATCTGGGAAAGAATCTCTTATATAACGATCTTTCCCCCCCCCACACACAGCAAACCCTGGGAAATCCGCAGCCTCCCCTGTTATACTGCTCACATCTTCCAACTGATCCAAAACCAGTATCTCAAGTATACCATATTGCACATACCCAACCGTCTTATTGGGATCTACTCCCGTAATAATATCATCAGGAAGAACAATAGTGAGATCGGTCATTATTCCGCCAAATAGCTTTCCCTCAGATTCGTCTGGATCCACCGGAAAGTGATTTGCCGCATACGTAGCCTGATGGTTCAACCAGGAATCAAAGCACGTCAAAGACAACACGCTATCTGGCCGTGTATATATATTCGCGTTTTGCGTAATCTCCCGCTGCCCAGCTTCCCATGCTTGATTTTTAATGACCTCCATAACACTTGGGTCACATGTACCTCGCGTTTCAACAGCTATCGTACCACCGAAATCATACTCACCCGTAATAGGCACGCCTTGCGCGAAACCAACACAGGTCCAAGCCAAAGTAAAACAAATTGTTAAAGAAAAGCTGCGGATTATACGAAACAAACTACTATCCCAATTATCATCACAAATTACTACGATTCAAAATATCGACATTAACCACTATACCATAACACAAAACCATCTGCATAGTTATCAGTCACAATGTTGTGGTTTTTTTCAAAATTAAAACTACCAGCGACAATACACAGTAACAACAAATTACAACAACCCTTGATAATGGCGCCCCGTCATCTCTTCAATATCTTCCTCAGAAAATTCAAAGTGCCTTCCCAATTCTTCTATCACAACCTGCCGGATTAAATTTTGCAAATCTTCCTGCATTTCACACCACATATCCAAAAGGGGTCTGCGATAGAGAACTAAAACATCATCTTCACAGGCCACCTTACGTTCAACACCAGGAGAAATCTCTTTTCCATCTTTATATAACGCCAACAACTCAAACGAGTCATCAACATCCAGATCACCAAGCGTTGTTTCATCGGCCACCTCTTCGACAGCAATCGCCAGATCATCACACCGCGAGATCAATTCCTCGGGCAGACTATCCCATAAAAAGCTGGTCAAATCCTCCAAGTCTTCGGCCGCCGGAGGAACCGTATAATTCATAATAATACGTTTACATTCCATGCAAGTATTCCTCTCTTACCAACATATCCTTTATTCAGAAATATGCCTACGAACGTCACAACGAAATAGTTTACGGAATATACTACGGTGAGTCGTACTTAAGGACAATCTGTGAATTAAACAATTACACGCTCTTTAACATAGTTTTTTTCTTGGCTTATCAGAGAATGTGTTCAAAACAGCATATACTAAGACCTTAGCATAAAAATTGTGAAATTTTTTACCATACTTATTTTTCCTATCAACATGCGGTAGATACTATGCTATCTTCTTGACACACAAAAGGTGGGCATCATGAATATACAATCGTCAATACACACTGATATGGGCTTGTCGCGTGAGAGCGTGGCACTATCTCCCGTCAAACAAAATATTGATCAAGCCCAGCAAATGAGCAAAATAGCGCAACAAACCGCACAACCAGCCCCTAACGGTGAAACCCGCGGTACATTATTAGACATTCTTGTATAATTTCCAGATCATTGGCTTCAATTGCAAAATACCGCAATCAAAGCACAATGGATTTTGCACTAATGCCACAAAAGCACTAGCTAACTCTGCCCCATTAAAATCAACAACTTCCTATAATGTTACAATATGACAATTGTTAACACATTATTTACTAATATACCCTATCATCAACAATATATAATTGCACAAGATAACTAAAGACCCACGAGTGCTACGTAATATATTAAAGGGGAGGCACACATAATGACTGAATATGGTGGCGCAGACAGCTTAGTAAATACATCTACGTACGAATTATCTACATTTGATAAATCACTAATGGAATATACCGAAAAAGTATTCGAGGGTTTTGATAAAACAGATCCTGAAGTAATAAATGACATGTATCACTACATGGGAAAAATTAACGCTGCAGAAATCACAATGAGTAAATGTGAAGAAGCAGGAGTAACACCGTCTCCACGGCGAGATTACGGACATCATACTTTCAGCTGGGGTGATTTAAATCCTAAATCCCCTCAAAATCGTTATGATGAGTTAGCTGGTAAAAATCAGGGGGGCGTCCCCAGTAGCATAGGCCCTATCACTGGCACTTTTAATAAAGCTGTAGGTTACGGCCTTCACGACTTAAATGAAATTCCATACAAAATTGCTTATGACTTTTCAGACGAAAAAGTAGATTTTAATGATAAATATGACATCATGAATCAAACAAAAAAACAAATGGCAGAAATGGACATTGATACCAGTTCAATAAATTACAACGTCAACGCTGGCACAACAGGACAAATGTATAAGTCTACCCTCGAAAAAGCAACCCACGGAGTAGAATCATACTCAAATTATGGAGCAGGACACACGCATCATGGAACAGGCCGCATGTATGCCGAAGAAATTGCCGAAAAAGGAAATATTGACGAAACAGGAAACTCTATTTCCGAAGGAACAGCAAGACTGGTCAAAATGCTCCATCAAGGCATTGTACCGGGCACAGAGAACGAAATGACCAGCGATGCGTTTGTAGCCTTCTCTGAAGAACAACGACAGGAACAGGGAATGGCTTTAGACCCATCATACGAAACTATAGGATCAATGAAGGAAGCGGAATTCGGCACAAGCACTGCTCCACAGCCAGATGAACCAGAAGCAACAGCCGCTGTAGGGATGGGACTTAACTAAATAAGAACTCTAACCACTATCATTTTATAAAAGCAGAGAGACACATCAAAGCTCCCTGCTTTCTTATTAAGATACTCTGTTCAATATATTACCATCAATATTTATGTGCTATAGCTGATAAAACAAACAAAAACAGAGCGCCATGATTCACATTATAGGTAATATCGCAATAAACATCGATACGCAGCTTGATCAACCGCTAAACCCCAATATACATAACAAAGCCACTTCTGCCCCTATGCTTGATCTGGCCGGACACGGCGCTTTGCAAGCTATCAGCGCAGCGCGTTGCGGCGCCAAAGTTTCGCTAATCAGCAAAATAGGTACAGACCTTCTGGGGAAATATGCTCTAGACATTTTACGCAAGGAAAGCGTTCAAACCTCATCCTTAAGCAAAGAAACTGAGCAAAGCGAACTAACCATCGCCCTAAACTCACCAGATCAAAAAACGCATATCAGCGCTCCCGAATCACAAACACATTTACAAACAAATATTATTCCGGCTGAACACTTCAACGCCCGCAACCTGATTGTTATTTCCAGCGACCTTCCTGCTAACAGCGAATCCGCAGATTGGCTGAAAAAAGTAAAAGATAACGGAGCGCGGATAATGCTCTGCCTGCAACCGGGAAAAGACATCAATCAAGATCTTACCCCTTACGCTGACATTATTATATGTGATGAAACAATCGCCCTTCCCGCTTTATGCGAGAATACACACATCATCAATACGAAAGACTTTGGTGCTGAAGAAAATCAAGGAAGCACCGTAAGCTTTGATATTTTTTGCGGATATTTTGCAGCCTGTTTGCAAGCTGGCCTGCCACTAGAACGCTCTTTAAAAATTGCAAACAACGCGGCCGCACTCAGCACACAACAACGCGGCACCTATAGAGCCATTCCACATCTTGGCTATCTGGAAGATATCTTGGAAGAAGAACCTATTTAAGAAGAACAAAGTCCAAAGCTGTTAATCACAGCCTCGCCATGCCCCAACGCTTTATCGAGCGCCGCCATGGTCTTTGATAGATCAATGCTTTCATCATCCATCCATACCTTCAGGCACCTTATATATAGCCCCGTGAGACCTGCCACTTTCAAAGATCCGGCAATACCTGAAGTTTCAATCCCTGCACCTTCCAACACTAGGCTCATAGAACGACAGACCTGCGGCATTGATAAAACTGCTTGCTTAGGATCACTCTTAAATGAACCAATAACTGAAAGTAGACCAACACGGTACTCATTCAAAATATCGTAGCGCTCCATTAATGCATCAAATATCTGCTCTCGCGCAGATGCTTCCCCGCCGCCAGAAAGTCCAGCCAACATCTTTTTATCAACCATACGCTCAAATAAAACCAAGATGTCATCTTTATTAGAGATCACCTCCTGAAGCTCTTCTATAGACATATCACAGGCCGCCGCAATCTCTGGAAAATACACGCTCTCCCAACCGATATCAGCTGCCAGCGCCAATGCTGATAAAACAATCTGCTCATTTGTAACAACTTTTTTACTCATAATGGCATGGCCTTTCATACCTGTTTGGTATAGAAGATTATAGTGATAATCAACAAAGAAGCAAATCGAGCAAAGCATCCCTTTAAGGATGCGCGCGACAATTTGTTAGTAATTAAAATAGTCAAGAAATGGATTGCAAACACATGTCTAATACAAAATACGGCGTCGTAGCCCTTGGAAATGCTCTAGTAGATGTTCTCTCACAAGTGCCAGACAGCTTTATCGAAGAACAAAACCAGCAACATGGTATGGAAAAAGGGGCTATGACCCTAATTGATGAAGACCGCGCTGTTGAACTTTACGTCGAGATGCCTAAAGGCACAGAAACCTCGGGCGGCTCAGCAGCAAACACCATGGCAGGCTATGCTTCATTTGGCGGCAAAGGCGCTTTTATAGGAAAAGTTGCAGACGGTGAATTAGGAAAAGTATATGCCGAAGATATCAAATCACTAGGCGTTCACTATGCTACGCCCCCCCTAACTGGTGGCACACCAACCGGACGCTGTATGGTATTGGTAACACCTGACGCCGAGCGCACAATGAACACATTCCTTGGTGCCAGCGTTCAACTAAGCGCACTAGATATTGATCAAGAGCTGATCGCTGATGCGACAATTACATATCTTGAAGGATATCTTTTCGACCGTGACGAAGCAAAGAAAGCGTTTAAAGTCGCCGCGCGTTATGCTCACGAAGCGGACCGCAAAATTGCTCTTACACTATCCGACCCATTCTGCGTAGATCGCCACCGGTCAGATTTTCTCAAACTTGTGGAAAACCATGTGGATATCCTGTTTGCTAATGAGGATGAAATCAAATCTCTCTTTATGCAAGAAAACTTTGACGACGCCATCAGCGCTATAAGCGAGCATGTGGAAACAGCAGTTATTACATGCGGCGAGAACGGGGCTGTGGTTGTTCAAAACAAAAAAACTTATAAAATTGATGCCCTGCCCGTGGACAAAGTTCTCGACACAACCGGCGCAGGCGACCAATTCGCAGCAGGCTTCCTATACGGCTATACACTAGGGCTTTCCCCTGAAGATAGTGGAAGATTAGGCGCTTTAGCTGCCAGCGAAGTGATCTCGCACATCGGCCCACGCCCTGCGGTTTCTTTGGCCGATTTAGCTGCAAAGCTAGATATTAAGGCTGCTTAGACGATCATCAAAGGCTTGGAAAGATTTTCCATCCTTAGCAACAAAACGCACCTCTTCTACCGCGTCATACATACGATCCATGACACCCTGTACGAGGAGGCGCGCTGCTTTTTTCTTGGGAAAGACTTTACCACCGGAAGCGAGCGGCGGAAATGCAATGCGGCTCACCAACATACAGCGCGCAAGCTCCATAATTCGGCGCGAAATATTGCAGATATCCCTGTCTTGGCGATCAATGTCCGAGCGATAATAAGGCATAATGCCAACCAGAATATTCTTTGCCGGCAAATCACCACCGGGAAGAGCATAAACCTCCATGGCTTTGGGCTTATAGATATTCTCTAAAATAAAGCCATCAACATCATATCCTGCAGCTTCAGCTATGGCTCTATTAATGCCCCCGCGAAAATCCAGATTACGCGGAACAACCATGGCTATGGCATCCACATCTTGATCTACAATATTACCTTGAAGCAAGGTAACTCGCTCAATAAACGGTTTGGCCGGAGCTTCAGATTCTGATATCACTATATTCATGAAAAAACTATACACCTATATACTTAACAGCCTCTTTATTCTCATCCTTTTACCTGCAAATGCAATGGCTGAAACGCTGCCCACACCAGATACCCCCATACACAGCCTTCATACACTCGCCATGCACGGCCAAAGCCAATATGATGAGACTAGCAAGCACTTAAGCTATGTTAACCCGGAAGCGCCAAAAGGCGGCTCGATCAAAGTTGCCGCTATCGGAACTTTTGATACGCTCAATCCCTACTCTCTCAAAGGGCAAGCGCCGCAAAATATGAACCTCATATACGACCGCCTCATGCGTCGTGTCTGGGATGAGCCTTTTACCATGGTTCCTCTGATTGCCCAAAGCGTGGATGTGCCCGATGATCGCTCTTCAATTACATTTCACCTCAACCCCGCAGCCCGCTTTCATGATGGCAGCGCGATTACAGCGCAAGATGTCTTATTCTCCTTTGAAACACTCAAAGAGCATGGACGCCCGAATATGCGCCGTATCTATCGGTTGATTGATGCAGTTGAAACATACGACGATCTCACTATTCATTTCAGGCTCGGAGAGACATTTGATCGTGAAACCATCATGATTTTGGCGCTTATGCCTGTGCTATCAAAAGACTGGTGGCTGACGCGTGATTTTGATTCGACGTTACTTGAGCCTCCACTAACAAACGGCCCTTACCGCATAAAAGAAGTCGATCAAGGCCACACCATTACTTATGAACGCGTGGACAATTACTGGGCCAAAGACCTTCTAGCCAACAAAGGGCAGTATAATTTTAATACCGTTACGTATGATTACTTCCGCGACGACACCATCGCTCTGGAAGCCTTCAAAAAGGGAGACTTAGATCTACGCCGCGAGTGGGATGTCGGCAAATGGCAAAGCGCATATAAAGATATGAGTACTGATTTAGTCCGGTTATCCGCCCCACATAAACGCCCCGAGCGCACTCACGGCTTTATCTTTAATCTACGCCGGAAGCCCTTTGATGATCTCAATGTACGCAAAGCTTTAACGCTTGCCTTCGATGAAGACTGGATCGGAAAAAACCTTTTCCACAGCGAGTTCAAACGTATCGACAGCTTTTTCTCTAACTCCGTCCTGGCCGCGCCGAAAAAAGACGCACTGGAAGGAAATACAAAAACACTGCGCACCAAGCTCCGGGAAGCAGGTACGCTATTAAAAAGCGCTGGCTGGATTGTTAAAGATGGTAAGCGCGTTCACAAAGATACAAACGAGCCTATGCGCTTTGAGATACTACTCTCCAGTGTGCAAGAAGAGAAAATCGCTCTAACCTATAAACGTACATTAGAACGTCTAGGCATCGATCTGGATATTCGTATGGCCGATAGCGCAACCTTCCAAAAACGTAAAAATGTCTATGATTACGATATCCTAACCCATTATTGGCAAAACTCTCTGTCTCCAGGCACTGAACAAATGCTGTATTGGTCTTGTGATGCTGCCAAGAAAGACGCTGGCTTTAATTACTCTGGAATATGCTCCAAAGATATCGATGAATACGCCACAAAAATAGGTAATGCCAAGAGCTATGACGAGCTTACCCGCTATGCTCATCTCATTGATAGCACTGGGATTTCGCAGCACATACTCGTGCCATTTTTCTATAAAGGTGTTGATTATATTGCTCACAAGAAAACTCTAAATTACCCAGAAAATACCGCTATATATGGTGTTGTTTTTGAAAGCTGGTGGACTACCTCTAAAATGCAAAGATAACTTTTATTCAGCTATTTACATTATTTTATTGAGACGAGCGGGTATTTTTGATATTATTCCCTCTGATTTTAGTAACCAAAAACGAAAAGTTTTTCGATATGATTATGCGTTCTTTTCTAGTCTTGGCCTTCGCCTTGACATTTTCTCTTCCATCTTATGCCGGTATAAACGACGAAGTTGAACATAAAGGCCAATATTGGCAGCGAATTCACTCAGCTTCGGCATTGCACCTACGCGGTCCTAAAGCACAGCAAATGCTTAACCGGGACATTGCTCGTTGCGTTGTTGAGCTTCGCGAACTAGAGCGTTTAGGCGCTGTTCGTGATGCAATCCCTGCATATGTTGATGGTGTTGTTCTTAACGATACAGAAGCCCGCATTGCCGGATGGGATACTCCCGAGCGTGACAAAGAGCTTTTTGCTGAACATTCCGATTACATAGACTTTGAAGGATGTATGGTAGCAAGCGGATGGGAACGAATCAAATATGTCCCCTACGATGTCGCTGAGCAAGCTCATGAGAACTATCTTGATACGCACACAAATTACAGATACCAAGCCGAGAAAATCAAGCACTACGAAAATCGTAGAAGCGATTATGATCACTTGAACAACTAGTTCGTTACCCATAATAAGAATTTTTAAGACTGGCCCTTTTTGTGGCCAGTTTTTTTTAATGAGACTTAGGCTTGAAAAAGCCTTAGACGAGATTATGCACTGCGCTAATGAGACTTAGGTTTGTCAAAGCCTTAGTCGAGATTATCCTGCGTTAATGAAACTTAGGCTCGTAAGAGCCTTAGCTGAGATTATCCCCGTAGGGGATTGCTATGTTTTGGTGGTAAATGCTAGCCGAGACCAGTTTTCTTTAATGACATCCTTGACTTGATCAACACTAAGCGTCCCCATCAAGCAACCGCATGTTTTAGAATCATACCCCTCATACCCTGTCAGCTCATAGACTGTTTCAGGCGTATGGGCGATGGCAGTATGTTCACCCCATGGGCCATATATATCAGGATATCCCGGACCAAATACACCAAGCGTAGGCGTTCCAACAGCAGCGGAACAATGCATCAAGCCAGAATCATTCCCTATATAGAAATCGCAGCGCTCTAGGCACGCAGCAGCATCCCCCGGAGTTCCCTTAGCGATAATATCCAAACGCTGCCCCTCAGGTACAGCAGCCAACACACGGTGAGCTACATTCTCCTCACCCGGAGCGCCAAACACTGCCACGCGCGCATCTTCCATTAAGCCGCCTTTACCGATCATCCAATTGATAATTTCAACAAACCGATCTTCTGGCCAAGTCTTACCAATCCAATTGGAGGTAGGCCCAACACCAAATACTGCCCTGCCATCATCAGGAATA
>Ga0209475_10004750_pt1 | contig 11524 bp, 6 predicted proteins | sample tdDd471_FD_187128 | JGI IMG/M metagenome (GOLD analysis project Ga0209475, IMG submission 187128) | Marine sediment microbial communities from the Atlantic coast under amendment with organic carbon and nitrate - tdDd47.1 (SPAdes)... | ecosystem: Environmental > Aquatic > Marine > Coastal >...
AAACGTTAAATGAAATTCCCGTCTTGGTAAAGAAGGTTGAAGATGCTTTGGATCACTTTAAGTTCCGAGAAGCAGTTAAAGAAGCCATTAATTTATCGCGTTTAGGAAATAAATATCTGGCCGACACAGAACCTTGGAAATTAATTAAGACCGATGCAGAGCGAGTGAAGACTATTATGAATATAGCGCTTCAAATCACAGCAAATGTATCCATTTTGATTGAGCCATTCTTGCCATTTACGGCGAAGAAAATGCAAAACATGCTTAACCTTGAAGGATTGGAATGGGATGCATGTGGTAAATTGGATTTATTAACTGAAGGGCATGCGGTAAATAAACCAGAATTATTGTTTGAAAAGATTGAAGACGAAACAATACAGGCGCAGCTCGATAAACTAGCACAAACAAAAGAGGATAATGAGGCGGCTAATAAAGTTGCAACTCCAGCCAAGGACAATATCGAGTTCGACGATTTTGTAAAGATGGATATCCGTGTAGGTACCATTATTGAAGCTGAGAAAGTAGCGAAAACTAAGAAGTTACTTCAATTAAAAGTAGATACCGGAATTGATCAACGAACAGTTGTTTCTGGTATTGCCGAGTTTTTCAAACCTGAAGAAATCATCGGTAAGCAAGTAAGTATTCTGGTTAATTTGGCTCCGCGTAAGATTAGAGGCATTGAGTCGCAGGGAATGATTCTAATGGCTGAAGATGCCACAGGCAAGCTAGAGTTTGTTGCACCTGACTCTGCTGTTAAAGAGGGATCAGAGATTAGGTAATTAAATAATTTCGAATAAAGGCTTTAAGTTGATTCTTAAGGCCTTTATTAAGCCATATATTCATTTCCTTTCCGCACTTTTTACCGTAACTTGCACGCCACTATGAATTGGCTTTCTAATAGTTGATAAAACAACCTATATTTTATGTATTTAAAATATGTTCTTACAGGAGTTGCTCTATTAATAGGGGGGCTTCTTGCTGTTCAAGGCAGTATCAATTCGCAATTGGGAGGGATACTAAAAAGCCCTTATCTGGCTGCCTTTGTTAGTTTCTTTGTAGGTACCTTAACCTTATTTGTTCTTAATGTTTTAATGCGGACAGAGCTGCCAACCAAAGCTGCGGTTGTTGAAATGCCCTTGTATTTATTTGTTGGAGGAATTATGGGTGCTATTTACGTGAGTTCGGCCATCATCCTAATCCCCAAAATTGGCGTAGCCACAATGCTAGGCGCATCCATTGGAGGTCAAATGATTGTAGCATCCATTATTGATCATTATGGATTCTTTAATTTGGCCGTTCACAGCATATCACCTGGCCGTATTATTGGCATTCTTTTATTAATTATTGGCGTCTTTCTTATTCAGCGCTTTTGAGTTATTAAAGAAAATTAGCTTTAATAACAGACTGATTAAGTACATGTTGTGATGAAAAAGAATATGCGATGTATTGATATATGTACATATGATATTGATTATCATGCTCTACAACACCTTTAAAAACAGTTAAAATTTATATTTAATATCAACAAAAGGTTTATTTTTGCGCCTTGGAAAAAAACAAACAGTTACATTATGGCAGATAAAACAAATCAACTGTTATTTAGTGATTTTCCGCCCGTATCTACTCAAGAGTGGATGGATAAAATCACGGCAGATCTTAAAGGAGCAGACTTTGAAAAGAAGCTTGTGTGGAGAACCAATGAAGGGTTCAACGTACAGCCTTTTTACCGTTCTGAAGACCTTGAATCATTAAATTACCTGGAAAGCCAACCTGGCGAGTTTCCGTATGTACGCGGTAACAATGTAAAAACCAACAAGTGGTTTGTGCGTCAGGATATCGTTGTAAAAGACGTGAAGGCAGCTAACGAAAAAGCACTGACTATCCTTACTAAAGGAGTAGATAGTCTTGGCTTCATCATCGAAGAGAAAGCGCTTATTACCGAAGCTAATATCGAGGCTTTATTGAAAAACATCCTATCGGATGATGTGGAAATTAACTTTGCTGCGTGTTGTGGTAATAAAGAGTTAATTGAAGCTGTTGTTGCAGTTCTTAGTAAGATGAATCGCAACCTTGCAGAGGTGAAAGGTTCAATTAGCTTTGATCCAATTGGTAATTTAACCATTAATGGTAAAGCATGCTGTGCAATCGAAAAGGCATTAGATCGTACAAAAGAAATTGTTGAAGCAGCTGCAAAGCTACCTCAGTTTAAAACGGTTGCTGTTAATGCTAAAAACTTTAACAATGCAGGTTCTTCAATTGTGCAAGAATTAGCATTCGGACTTTCAATGGGTAACGAGTATTTGTCTCAGTTAACCGCAAGAGGTCTTTCTGTAAATGAAGCTGCTTCTGCAATCAAATTTAACTTTGGTGTAGGTGGTAATTATTTTATGGAAATTGCTAAGCTTCGTGCTGGCCGTTTATTATGGGCAAAGATTGTTGAAGCATACAAGCCAACCGGTGTTGAAGTATGTAAAATGCATGTTCATAGCGAAACTTCTGAATGGAACAAGACTATTTTCGATCCAAACGTAAACATGTTACGTACACAAACTGAAGCAATGTCTGCTTCATTGGGTGGAACACAATCATTAACTGTTCAGCCTTATGATGCATTGTACAAAGATTCGGATGAGTTCTCTGAGCGTATTGCACGTAACCAACAGTTATTGTTGAAAGAAGAATGTCATTTCGAAAAAATTGTTGATGCTTCAGCAGGTTCATACTATATAGAAAATCTGACAAATAGCATTACTGAGCAAGCATGGGCTTTATTTGTTCAGGTTGAAGACAAAGGTGGTTATTTAGCTGCGTTGAAAGAAGGCTTTGTACAAGGTCTTATTACAGAAACAGCAGATAAGCGTCGTAAGGCCGTAGCTACGCGTCGCGAGAACTTATTAGGAACCAATCAATTCCCTAATACTGGTGAAATCATTTCTGGTGATATTGATGCTTCTAAATTGGTTAAAGCAAATTGCTGTTGTGGTGATGACAAAGAAGTTGAGCCAATCACGTTATTCCGTGCTGCTAACGAATTTGAAGAATTACGTTTAGCTACTGAAAATGCTACTAAGCGTCCAAAAGTATTCATGTTGACTTATGGAAACTTGGCTATGCGTTTAGCTCGTTCTCAATTCTCAGGTAACTTCTTCGGATGTGCTGGTTACGAAATTATCGATAACCTGGGCTTTAAAACCATTGAAGAAGGTGTTGAAGCAGCTAAGGTAGCTAATGCCGACATCGTAGTACTTTGTAGTGCTGATGATGAGTACACGGAAGCAGCTCCAAAGGCATTTGAATTATTAGGCGACACTCCATTGGTAATTGCAGGTGCTCCTGCTTGCGCTGATGAGCTGAAAGCTAAAGGCATCACAAATTTTGTGAATGTTCGTTCAAATGTTCTTGAGACATTGAAAGGTTTCAACCAATTGCTAAATATTTAACTAAACACAGAGACATAAAGACGCAGAGTTTTATGAATGAGGAAGAATATAATAAGCTATCGAGTTCGGTAATAGGTGCAGCAACTGAGGTGCACAAGGAGCTTGGGCCAGGTTTATTAGAGACTGTTTACGAGGAATGTTTTCTTTCTGAACTAAAGGAGAGAGGCATCAAAGCAAGCAGTCAAGTGAAACTTCCAATCATTTATAAAGGTAAAGAACTGAGTAAGCATTTTATTATTGACATTATAGTTGAAGATAAATTGATAATAGAACTAAAAGCAGTGGAGAATATTCTATCTGTACATGAGGTTCAATTGCATACTTATCTCAAGCTTTCAGGAATGAAACTCGGCTTATTAATCAATTTCAATGAGACTGTTTTAAGAAATGGGATTAGAAGAAGAATTAATAGTTAATAATCTCAGCGTCTCCGTGCCTCAGCGTTAAAATTAAAAAACATGCGACCAAAATTTAATAACATAGATATTAAAACCAAGCCTTGTGGTAGCAAGGATGCCAAAGCTTGGGAACAAAAGCATGGGGTTAAAAAAGACTGGGTAACACCAGAGCAAATCCCTGTAAAACCAGTTTATAGCAAGGAAGACCTTGAAAATATGGAGCATTTAAATTATGCTTCAGGTTTACCACCATACCTACGCGGACCATACTCAGGTATGTATGCCATGCGTCCATGGACTATTCGTCAGTATGCAGGTTTCTCTACTGCTGAAGAGTCAAACGCATTCTACAAGCGTAACTTAGCTTCTGGTCAGAAAGGTTTATCAGTAGCATTTGACTTGGCTACACACCGTGGCTATGATTCAGATCACCAACGTGTAGAAGGTGATGTGGGTAAAGCTGGTGTTGCTATTGACTCTATCTTAGATATGAACGTGTTATTTGATGGTATTCCATTGGATAAAATGTCGGTATCGATGACAATGAATGGTGCTGTATTACCTGTATTAGCCTTTTACATTGTTGCTGGTTTAGAGCAAGGTGTTAAGTTGGAGCAGATGGCTGGTACCATTCAGAATGATATTTTGAAAGAATTTATGGTGCGTAACACTTACATCTACCCACCTAAATTTTCGATGAAAGTGATTGCTGATATTTTCGAATTCACATCACAAAAAATGCCTAAGTTCAACTCTATCTCTATCTCGGGTTACCACATGCAAGAAGCAGGTGCCACTGCTGATATTGAGTTAGCTTATACTTTGGCCGATGGATTAGAGTACTTACGTGCTGGTACTGAAGCAGGATTAGACATTGATGCATTTGCACCTCGTTTATCTTTCTTTTGGGCTATTGGTATGAACCATTTTATGGAGATTGCTAAGATGCGTGCCGGACGAATGTTATGGGCGAAAATTGTAAATAAATTCAACCCAAAAAATCCTAAGTCACTAGCGTTACGTACGCACTCACAGACTTCAGGATGGTCATTAACAGAGCAAGATCCGTTCAACAATGTTGGACGTACTTGTGTTGAGGCCATGGCTGCTACAATCGGTGGCACTCAATCGTTACACACTAACGCATTGGATGAGGCGATTGCACTTCCAACTGATTTCTCTGCTCGTATTGCTCGTAATACACAGATTTATATTCAGGACGAAACACAAATTTGTAAAGGCGTTGATCCTTGGGCTGGTTCATACTATGTAGAGTCATTAACCAAAGAATTGGTTGACAAAGCATGGGCACTTATCGAAGAAGTTGAGTCGTTAGGTGGAATGGCCAAAGCTATTGAGTCAGGTATTCCTAAAATGCGTATCGAAGAAGCTGCGGCACGTACGCAAGCTAAAATCGATAGTCAGAACCAAACAATTGTTGGTACTAACAAATACCGTCTTGAAAAAGAAGATCCTATTGACATCTTAGATGTTGATAATGTAGAGGTTCGTCGTTCGCAGATTGAGCGCCTTGAGAAACTTCGTGCTAACCGTAACGAGGCAGAGGTTCAAGCTTCTTTAGAAGCTATAACTAAGGCAGTTGAAACAGGTGAAGGAAACTTACTTGAATTAGCTGTTGATGCAGCACAAAAACGTGCTTCACTTGGTGAAATCTCTGATGCTTGTGAAAAAATCGTTGGTAGATATAACGCAGTAATTAGATCAATTAAAGGAGTGTATAGCGCAGAAGCAGCAGACGATAAAGAGTTTGCAAAAGCAACCGGATTAGCAAAAGAATTTGCTGAGAAAGAAGGTCGTCAGCCTCGTATCATGATCGCTAAAATGGGTCAGGATGGCCATGATCGTGGTGCTAAAGTGGTAGCAACAGGATATGCTGATATCGGTTTTGATGTGGATATGGGACCATTGTTCCAGACACCTGCAGAGGCGGCGAAGCAAGCTGTTGAAAACGATGTTCATGTGGTAGGTGTTTCTTCACTAGCTGCTGGTCACAAAACATTGGTACCTCAAATTATTGCTGAGCTTAAAGCGCTTGGTCGTGAAGATATCATGGTGATTTGTGGTGGAGTAATTCCAGCTCAGGATTACGATTTCCTTTACGAAGCTGGTGCTGTGGCTATTTTTGGCCCTGGTACATCAGTTGCTAAAGCAGGTTCAGACATTCTTAACTTGTTAATTGAGCAAGCTGCTGAGTAAATGTAATTAGTGCACGGTGTTTTAAGCACAGTGTAATAAGATATATAAAAGCCACCTCGTTTTTGGGGTGGCTTTTGTGTTATTACGGATGCCATCTTTATGAAGATAAACCTACCAAGTCTTAAAGACCTGGCAGGTTTAATGAGGTAATTATCTATTGTTAGCTCATTAATGACTTAGTTCTGAATAACTGTAAAGCGCTTATCCTTATTGATATCAATTAGTTCGCCTGTTAAACGGATCGGTGGTAGCTTTTGGCCTTTTTTTGTGTATATGGTGCACGACACCAAGTGTCCATATCGCCAGTCGATATCCACTGTATAGGCTCCACGAGCAATTAAACCTTTTACTTTACCTGCCGGCCACTCTACTGGTAGAGCAGGAAGCAGGTGTATTTCACCTTGATGTGATTGTAATAGCATCTCCGCCATAAACCCTGGTGTTGACATGGAACCATCTAATTGCATATTGCCACTCTCGTGTGCCAGAAGATTCTCAAAGCCAACATCGGTTACCATGTCGTTGAAGATACGGGCTGCTTTCTCACCATCACCCAGCCGTGTGAAACACCAAATGCGCCATGTTTTGTTCCAGTTACCTCCCATGTGTGGCCATTTAGGACCGTAAAGGGTGTGTCCACGCATGTTTAACGATTTGGTAGCTGCCTTGGCTAGTTCGGGTGTTTTAATTGGGTCAATCTGTCGTCCCGGCATCAAGGCATAAAGATGTGATATATGGCGGTGATGGTCACGAGGGTTATCAACATCCCTGGCCCATTCTTGTATTTGTCCGTATTTACCAATGCGCATAGGCAGTAACTGTTCGCGCATTGTCTTTACTTCTTTTATAAATTCGGGATCAATATTGAGCACCTCTTCTGCTTGTATTACGTTCGAGAACAGGTCGTATACCATTTGTATATCTTGATAGGCACCTGGCAGGTTAAAAAGCTTACCCTTGCGTGCTTCGCCATTAGTAATGGCATAGTCAAGTGCTTTACCGTCTTTAAAGTCTACCCCATGTTCTGATGAAATAGTTGGAGCGATGATTAATTTACCTTCGTATTCAACCAGATTTTGTAACCAGAACTGTGCAGCCTCCTTCATAATAGGATAGGCTTCCTTTTGCAGGTACTTACGATCCATAGTGTATTCGTATTGGCTCCAAAGGTGTTGGCAATGCCATGTTCCACCATTAGGATACATACCCCAAAGCATGTCAGATCCGGGAGATGCGAATCCCCATATGTTTCCGGTAGTGTGACTCACCCATCCATCAGTCCCATAGTAGGCTTTGGCCACTTTCCGACCTGGCTCAACCAATGTTTTGATATGATTGATGTAGGCCACTTGACATTCGGGTAAATTCAGTGGCCCGGCTGTCCAATACATTTCTTGTATGTTGATATTGCTTTGATAGTTGCCAGCCCAAGCAGCTGTGCGTCCCGGAACCCATACACCTTGTAAGCCTGATGGCTGGGTCTCGGCACGTGAAGCACTAATCAGTAGGTATCGCCCCAGATTAAACAGCAGTACTTTTAGGCCTGCATCGTCAGTCATGCCTGTCTTCAACATTTCGTAACGCTCATTGGTTGGCAATACTTCCAGTGTTGGGTCGCCATCCATCTGCAGCGAAACACGGTCGTATAGATGTTTGTAATCAGCAATGTGTTCAGCTTTTAGCTTGTCATAACCCAGTTTTGTTGCCTTGTCAATAATTTTTGTAGTGATGGCATTGGCATTGGCTCCTTTGTATAGTGGTGCAATGGGCTTATATTCGGTAGCGGCCGTGTAAAGTATGGTTGCATTGTTGGCGTTGGTCAGTTTTAAGAAGTCACCATCTTTAGCCAGCTGTCCACCAGTGTGGATAATTTTAATTTTCACACAATATTGGCGGTTATTTCCATCAATCAGCCCGTCGATATTAATTTCGTTGCCATCAATGGTAATTTCATTTTCCTTCTGAGTAAATGCATGACGAAGAGAGAAGCCAATTGCGCCAGGTGTATCACTTTCGAAACGAAAAGCCATTACTCTATTAGGGTAACTAGCAAAATATTCACGCTGGTAGTTAACATCATCCATCTCGTATGTTACCGAGGCTGTCGCATCAGATACATCAAGCGCCCGTTTGTAGTTTTTCGCTTCTCCATCATGGTTTTCCATCTTAATGTAAAGCTGCCCGATGGAAGTTAAAGCCCCAAAATTAGACATGTCGCCTACAAAGTGCTCGCCCACAAGTTGGTCAGCCTTTTCTATTTCACCATCAACAATGGCTTTACGTATTTGTGGTAGATAATCTCGTCCCCCTTCGATTATACCATAGTTATAATCCGCATTTTGTCCCGGTCCGCCAAACCACATCGTTTCTTCGCTTATATCCAGGCGCTCTTCTTTAATGCCGCCATAGTAAGAGGCACCCATGTAGCCATTACCAATGTGTAAGGCTTGTGTTTTCCAATCTTTAGCGGGGTATTTATACCACATGATGGAGTTAAAGTCATCTGCCATAGTATTTTTAACTGTACCAATGAGCAGACAGACAAGTAATGTTAATGGAATTAGTTTCATAAGGACATTCTATTTATTATGAGGATTATAAAAATACATTGCCAAGCCCTACAAACCTAATAATGATTTATAAATATCCTTAAGCCATTAATTAATCACACCTATTGAATGTGAAGAGCGATTAACAGAATATTTTACATTCCTATACACCAAAGGCAAGTGAAGTCACGATTTGTGATTACGAACTTGAGTACTCTATAATTAACATCAGTGATGAATAATTGAGAATTATTGCTTTTATTTTTAGCACTTGTAACCAAAACTCACATAATAAGTGTTATCTATTTAAAAACTATAAAACATGAAACACAGAATACTTTTGGTGATTGTGTTAGTGCTTGGAGCTAATCAATTCACTCAATCTCAAATTAAAGACTTAAAGGCATGGTTAGAACAACCTGTTGATCAACGACCTCACCTTGGCCAAACTTCGTTTGCTAATAAATCATTATCTAAAAAAGAGGCCATGGAAGCCAGTGAGTTGCTATATGCCGATGCGCAAAAACAGTTTGCCGCTCGATACAATGAACAATGGGAGCAGCGTGAATTGAAATTTCAGGATCATTCGATGCCATTTTTTTACAATGTATTTGGAGAAAAGCCGGAAGATGGCCGCGCTTTGTTTTTATCATTACACGGAGGAGGCGGGACCGCACCTGAAGTGAACGATAGGCAATATAACAATCAAAAACACCTATACGATAAAACCATGGAAGATCTGGAGGGTGTCTATTTGGCTATGCGGGCACCAACCAATACTTGGAACATGTGGCATCAGGATGATATCGATGACTTTATTAACATTCTTATCCAGATGGCGGTGATTAAGGAGGGAGTAAATCCAAATAAAGTTTATCTTTTGGGGTACTCGGCTGGGGGAGATGGTTTGTATCAGTTGGCACCTCGTTTGGCTGATCGCCTGGCTGGAGCATCGATGATGGCAGGGCATCCGGGCGATGCTTCACCCAACAACCTTTACAATCTACCTTTTGCATTGCATATGGGAGGTAAGGATGCAGCTTACAATCGTAATGGACTAGCTCGTGAATGGAAAATGACATTAGATAGCCTGGCAACGGCCAACCCTGGTCATTACTTGCATCAGGCGGTGATACATGAGGAGTGTGGCCATTGGATGAATAGGCAAGACGCGATGGCGTTGCCGTGGATGGCGCAATACGAACGAAATCCCTATCCAGAAAAAGTTATCTGGCAACAAGATAATCGTTATCATGAGCAGTTCTATTGGTTATGGTGCCATAACTTTCAACCACGCGCCGGCAAGCAGATTGTGGCCGAATACAGTAAAAAAGATAACTCCATCAATATTATCAAACCCTACCTGGATGCGATTCAGGTGTTGATAAACGATGAGATGCTGAACCTGAATAAACCCGTTGTGTTTATGAAAAATGGTGAGGTGTTAAAAAAGATAAAGCTGGATCGCACTATTCAAACGATATATCAATCATTAAGTGTCCGCATCGACCCTTATTATATTTTTAGCACAAAGGTGGAGTTGAAGTTGTAAGAAATACATCAAATTAAATTAGATAGCTATCTCGTATGAGATGGCTTTTTTGGGTTACTATTGCAATACAAATTGAAAGGTGGCTGCAATAATCGCATACATTTGCTATGCGCACAAGATCAATTATTTTGCCCATACCTGCTCTTAAATAACAAAAATCTTATGGTTTATCAATAGATTCAAATACTTTAATTTGAAAATCTGATGCTTGATATAAAGTTGTATTTGTATTGATATAAGATGTCTATGCTTTTTCATGAGTTGCTCAGCTTTCCCCATAGCAGAGAATGTTTCACTCATAGATATTAATGCGTGAATATTCATGCCAAAAGCTCAAGTCGTCGATGCCCTTGTTTACTCTCATTGCCAACTTAATAAACAAAACTATAGCGCCCTATTTCTTCATGAATATTTATTGTCATTTCTTCATATTTATGAAACTTAACAGGTGTGTAATAGTAGAAGGTGCTATAACCAAGAAGAACGAGTATTATTTATCGAAATTTATTCAATTGTGGCTTGCCGCGGGTGAAAATTTAAAAGGAGATATCGGCTTGTTTGACTTAAAATCATAAAGATGAAAAAAGTAGTGTTGGGAATGATGCTGGGGCTATTCTGCCTTTCAGCAATGGCTCAGAAAATTGAAGAATTCGAAGCCGAAACATCGTATTTAACGTATCCGCGTATTCCGGTTAAAGATATCAACTGGAGCCAGATTAAGGCAGAAGTTGCACACACAGATTTAGCCATGGGTGAAAAAACGATGCATAAAGGTGCTAACTTGTGTAAAGCCAAAGGTGCCAGTATTAAAGATGCTAAAGTGCTAGAAAACTATTATTACGAAGTAAAGTACAAAACACCTGCAGGTATACTCAGAGTATCAGATAATACTAGCAAAGTGTTATTTAGCAAAAAAACCACCGAAAGCCTTGGCACAAGCACAATGTTTGGAAAAGAGGAGTGCTATTTTTTAGAAGCCATTTTAGTTGATGTATGGAAAAAACAAGAAGCTGAGTATAAAAAAGTTGTTGCTGAAGATGAGTTCAAGGCTGTAGTAACAGACGCTCAAGAATTTATTAATTCTGCTGTAATGTTTCGTTATATCCCAGAGCATGTTAGCGTTTTTAGTCCAAAAACAAATAAAGATCATAATTACGATGCTTTAACTGCAACGGCCAATGAGGCGGTTAAAGGATATACGTTGCTTAAAAATGACTATAAAAATGAGGAAGGGCGTGCGATTTTAGAAAAATCTATCGCTGCTTGGGAAAAGGAGTTGGAACAAACCAATCTTAATGATCGCAAATCACGCATGAATAAAAAGGTATCAGGAACGTTGCGTGCAAATATTGCCTTAGCCTTAGCCTA
>Ga0209475_10004757_pt1 | contig 11510 bp, 10 predicted proteins | sample tdDd471_FD_187128 | JGI IMG/M metagenome (GOLD analysis project Ga0209475, IMG submission 187128) | Marine sediment microbial communities from the Atlantic coast under amendment with organic carbon and nitrate - tdDd47.1 (SPAdes)... | ecosystem: Environmental > Aquatic > Marine > Coastal >...
CGTCCACGGCGTTCGGGTGGCGCAGCGTCGCGGCGACCCGGGCCTCTCGCTCGAAGCGCGCCCGCGCGGTGGGGTCGGTCGCGATGTGCGCGTGAAGGAGCTTGAGCGCCACCTCCCGGCCGAGGTTGAGCTGGACGGCGCGCCACACCTCGGCCATCCCGCCCTCACCGAGCATCTCGACCAGCTCGTACCGGCCCGCGATCACTTGCCCCGGCTCGTTGAAGATCGGCCTCATCCGCGCACCTCGTACAGCTCGATGGTGGTGCGCCGCCCCGCCAGCTCGCGGCTGCCGGCGGCGACGACGTCGTAGTTCGCCGCGATCACCCGTTGGACCTCCTGCGTCACCAGGATCTGCGACGGGCGCGCGATGGCCTCGAGCCGGGACGCGACGTTCACGACGTCCCCGATCGCCGTGTACGCCATGCGCGACTCCGACCCCACGTTGCCCACGACGGCCTCCCCGCGGTGCACGCCGATCGCCAGCTCGATCCGGACCCCGAAGCGAGCCTCCCAGGACGCGTTCGAGGTCTCGAGCCAGCGCAGCATCTCCTCCGCCGCGGCCATGGCGCGCTCGGTGTGGTCCGGCTGGTCCTCGGGCGCGCCCCAGATCGCCATCACGCAGTCGCCGATGAACTTGTCGACCATCCCGCCGTGCCGGAACACGATCTCCGTGAGGATCGTGAACAGCTCGTTGAGGATCCCGACCACCTCCTCGGCCTCGCGCTCCTCGGCCAGCGGCGTGAACGCCACCACGTCGGCGAACAGCACGGTGATCTCGCGGCGCTCGCCGCCCAGCGCCATGTCCTGCTCTCGACGCACCACGCGATCGACGATCTCGGCGGGCAGGTAGCGCCGCAGATCGTTGCGGATCGCCTCCTCGTGGCGGATGCGCCGCTCGCTCGCCTCGAGCTCGCGCGACGCGCCGCTCATCGCGTGGCCGAGGGTCGCGAGCTCGTCCGAGGTCGCCACGTCGACCGTCTCCCCGAAGCGGCGCTCGCCGAGCGCCGTCGCGAGCCCGACGAGCCGGCGGAGCGGCTGGGTGAGGCGGCCGGCGAAGAACAGGCCGAGCGCCAGCGCGATGACGATCGCGGCCCCGATCGTCCCGGCCACGATCAGCCGCATGCGGCCGACCGATTCGAACACGACCTCGCGGGGCTGCTGGACGGCGACGGCCCAGCGGAAGCGAGGCACGGTCCGCAGGGTCGCGACCACCGCGCCGGCGTCGGTGGGGCGCTCCCCCTGACGCAAGAACTCGGAGCCGAAGGTCGCGGGATCGAGCTCCCACATCGCGGGGACGCGGGTCGGGGCCAGGGTCGCCTGGGTCGAGCCGCGGGGCGCGACGAGCGTCCGGCCCCGGTCGTCGATCACAAGCAGCGCGTCGGGCAGATCGTGGAAGCGCTCGTCCGCGGTGTGCTCCACGTGCGCGGAGAGAGGCTCGAGCGAGAGCTGGGTCAGCGCGTAGCCCGTGATCGGACCCGCGAGGCGAGCGCGCAGCGGGACGAGCAGCGGGACGCGCGGCGCGAGCTCGGCCGCCGCCGCCTCTCCGACCGCCGTCCCGTGCTCGGTGGCGCGCTCCCGGAGCTCGACGTCGATCCGCTCGGGCAGCTCCACGCCGGCCGCGGCGCGCTCTCGGATGACGTCGATCAGCTCGCCCTCGACGTCGTAGATGGCGACGTGGTCGACGGTCTCGGCTCCCTCGACGATCGCCCTCGAAGCCGCGAGCGCCGCGTCCGGCCCCACGTCGTCGCGGGTGAGCAGGCGACCGACCGTCTCGAGCGTGTCCTCGGCGGCGCCGAGCTGCGCCTCGATCTCGTGCGCGGTGTCCTCGAGCACCGCGAGCTGCACCTCGAGGGCGAGCTCGTCGACGGTGTCCTCGTTGACGTCGATCAGGGCCACCCCGACGGCGACCAGCGGGACGATCACGAGGGCGAGCGCGAACACCGCGAGCTTCAGTCGCAGCGGGAAGCGCACCTTCGCAGGCGCTGGTTCGGTGGGTTCGGTCATGCCCGAGGTTCTCACGACACAGCTCGTCGTGACCTCCGGCGCAGGGGACGTGCCAGCGGAGAGTGTGGGCGGGTCCGCGCGGCGACCGTCGGCCCCGCCCCACGACCGTCGGGCGCAGCCCTCAGCGGCGGAGCACCGTGGCGTAGTCGCTCCCGCTCCCCTCCTCGTTCCGATCGGTCGCCGGCGGGGGCGCGGGGCTGAGCGCCGCGATCTCGGCGTACAGCGCGTCGTCCATCTCGAAGTCGGCCGCCGCGAGCGCGGGCTCGAGCTGCTGCACGTCGCGGGCGCCGACCAGCGGGCAGGTCACGGCCGGGTGGTGGCCGACCCACGCCACCGCGAGGGTCACGGGGTGCACGCCCCGCTCGTTCGCCAGCGCCGTGAAGCGCTCGGCGACGTCGAAGACCCACGGCGCGCCGTAGCGCTCGGCGTACATGTCGTTGTCGACGATGCGCCCCGAGTCGGGGCGGCGGTCGGCGCCGTAGCGGCCGCTGAGCAGGCCCCCGCCGAGCGGGCTGTAGGGCGTGACCGCGAGGCCCTCGGCGCGCGCCATGGGGAGCAGCTCGATCTCGGCCGTGCGCTTGACCAGGTTGTACATCGGCTGGATGCCGGTCATCGGCGCCCAGCCGTGCCGCGCCTGGATCCCCATCGCCTTGGCGGTCTGCCACGCGCTGAAGTTCGAAACGGCCGGGTAGAGCACCTTCCCGGTCGCGACGAGCCGCTCCATCCCGCGCAGCGTCTCCTCGAGCGGCGTGTCGTCGTCGAAGCGGTGCAGGTAGTAGACGTCGATCCGGTCGGTGCCGAGCCGGCGCAGCGACGCGTCGACCGCGCGCTCGAGGTGGTAGCGCGAGCCGCCCCTCGCGTTGGGCGCGTCGCCGGTCGGGAAGTACGCCTTGGTCGAGATCACCACCTCGTCGCGGTGGTCCGCGATCAGCGCGCCGAGGATCTGCTCGGACGCGCCGTCGGCGTAGACGTCCGCGCAGTCGAAGAAGGTGATCCCCGCGTCGCGCGCCCGGGCGTAGAGCGCCGCGCTCGCGTCGCGGTCGGCCGCCTTGCCGAAGCTCATGGTGCCGAGACCCAGCGCCGAGACGCGCATCCCCGTCGAACCGAAACCCACCTGCTGCATGACGGCCGTCTATCACGATCCCGTGCTACATCGCCCGCCGTGATCTCCCTTCGCTGGCAGACCCCCGCGCGGTGGGTGGACGTCGTCGAGGACGCGCTCGTCGACTTCTTGCAGGACCACGCCGCGAACGAGCACCGGGTGTCCCGCGCCGCGCTGACCCTCGCGGTGCAGCACCCCGAGCGCGAGGAGCTGGTGCGCGCCATGATCGACGTGTCGCTCGAGGAGCTCACGCACTTCAAGCAGGTGCACGGGCTGCTCGAGGCACGCGGCGCGACGCTCGGCCGCGACCACCCCGACCCGTACATGCGCTCGCTGCGGAAGGCGATCAGCGATCCGGACCGCGAGACCTGGCTGCGCAACCGGCTGGTGCTGTTCGGGATCGTGGAGCGCCGCGGCTACGAGCGCTTCGCGATGCTCGGCGAGCGCCTGTCCGACCCCGAGCTGCGCGCGATCTACCAGGAGCTCGCGCGCAGCGAGGCGCGACACCAGGGGCTGTACCTGCGGCTGGCCCGGGCCTACTTCGGCGACGCGGTGGATCCAGTGCTCGACCGCTACCTCGATCTCGAGGCCGAGACGATCGCCCGCCAGCCGCTCGGGCCGGCCCTGCACTGACATGAGCGCGGGCGTGGCCGTGGCGGTGATCCCGCACCCCGACGACGAGAGCTACGCGTTCGCGGGGACGCTGGCCTGGCTCGGCGCGCACCGCTGGTCCCTTCGCGTGCTCTGCATGACCCGGGGCGAGGCGGGCCAGGATCTGCGTCCGTCGCCCGACGGACCGCTCGGCGCGGCCCGGGCGGCGGAGCTGGCCGCGTCCTGCGCGCACCTCGGCGCGACCGCGGAGCTCCTCGATCTCCCCGACGGGGGCATCGCGCGCCACGACGTCGACCTGTCGCCGCACCTCGCGGACGCGGACCTGGTGCTCACGCTCGGCGACGACGGCGCGTACGGACACCCCGATCACCTCGCGACCACGCGGCTGGTCGAGCGCGCGCGCTTCGACGCGACGCTGCTGCACGCGGCCTTCCCCCGGGGCCTGTTCGCGCCGATCCACCGGATCATCGGCCGGCACGTGGCGCTCGAGATCGGCGTCGACGCGCTCGGGACCGATCGCGAGGCGGTGGACGTCGTGGTCGACGTGCGGCCCTACCGCGACGTCAAGCTCGCGTGCGTCGCCGCGCACCGGAGCCAGGTCCCCGACGGCGATCCGCGGCGCTTCCTGCGGCGCGGGTTCATCGACGCGCTCCTCGACGAGGAGTGGCTGGTCCACGTCCGCGGTCCCGCGTTCGAGGGCCCGTGACCCGAGCGCTCCACCTGACGCGAGACTTCCCCCCGCGGGTCAACGGCGGGATCTCCGTGGCGGTGGGGGGCGCGGTCCGCGCCTGCCGCGCCGCGGGGATGCAGATCGCGGTGATCTCGTTCGACGGCTGGCGGCCGAAGGGCAAGCCGGCGGCGGGCCTCCCGAGCACCGACGACGTCTGCCGGGTGACCGGGCCCGGCGACCTGCCCGAGGCGCAGCGGTTCGCCGAGCGCTTCGCGCCCGACGTGGTGCACGTGCACGCGGGGATGCTGTGGGACGCGGTGACGCTGCCGCGGGTGCCGCGGGTGCTCTCGGTGCACGTCGCGCAAGAAACCTTGCGGCGGATGCGCGGGCTGGAGTCGCCGACGAAGAGCGAGGCGGCCCAGGCGGCGGCGATCGCGGCGGCGGACCGCGTGGTGGTGCCGTCACGCGCGGTCCTTCGGTCGCTCGCCCCCCCACCCGGCCTCCCCCTCGGTGGGGGGGAGGGGAGCGCGCGTCTCGTGCCGTGGGGGGTCGACCCGGCGGAGCGCGCGGATGGCGGCCAGGACCTGCTCTACGTGGGGCGGCTCGCGGACATCAAGGGGACGGCGGAGCTGTTCGACGCGATGCGGCGCGTCGACGCGACCCTGCACGTCGCCGGCGGGCTGCCCGACAGCGCGCGGGCCGAGAAGAAGTGGCGCGAGCGCGCTCCGTCGAACGTGTCGTTCCAGGGCTGGCTCGATCGCGACGCGCTCGAGGACCGATACCGGAGCGCGGCCATGCTGATCGCGCCGAGCTGGCACGAGACGTTCGGGCTCGCGGTCGCCGAAGCGATGGCCCACGGGGTCCCGGTGATCGCGGCCGACGCGGGGGCGCTGCCCGAGCGGGTGACGCACGAGCGCAGCGGGCTGCTCGTCCCGCCGCGCGACGTCGACGCCCTGGTCGCGGCGATCGAGCGCCTTCGAAACGACGACGCCCTCCGCGATCGACTCGCGGAGGGCGCGCGCGACGCCGCGCAGGCCTGGACCTGGGAAGCCTGCGCGGCGGGGTTGTCGCGGGTGTACGCCGAGCTGGAGCGCTAGCCCGTCACTCCTGCGGGTCGGTGGGCGCTTCGGACTCGTCGAGCGCTTCGGCGCCCTCGGTGTCTTCGGGGTCCACGGCCTCGGGCGCTTCGGCCTCGGCCTCTTCCGGCTCCTCGGCCTCCGGCTCGGGCGCGGGCGGCTGCTCGCACTCGGGGCACGGCTCGGGCTCGGGGCAGACCGGGCACTCGGCCGCGGGCTCCGGCTCGGGCTCGGGCTCCGGCTCGGCCGCCGGCTCGCCGTCGAGGTCGAAGTTACCGACGAGGTTGAGCGTCGCGATCAGGTCGAACATCTGGGTCGGCTGCCTGCCCTGCTCGTCCCACGGCGACTCCTGCCCAGGGGGCTGGCTGTCGAGCCGCGCGGTGATGTCGAGCGAGAGCTGGAACCAGTCCTCGATCGTCGAGCGGAACTGGTTGATCCACTCGAAGCGGAAGTGCGCCGGGTCGATCTCCTGCGGCGTGCGGGCGAACACCCACAGCACCTCGAGGCCGCTGTTCCAGGTCAACACGTCGTTGATCTCGTTGCTGTACCCGAGGAACCCGCGCGCCGCGAAGAGCGCGCGGTCGTTGCTCGTCAGCATCGAGGCCGCGTTCAGCACGATCGGCTCGCCGAAGTTGTCGTAGGTGACGTCGGCGCCGAGCTCGAACCAGAACCGGTGCTTGTCCTCGCGCATCAGGTTGTGGAGCCAGCCGGCCTGGGCCTGGATCCGCGGCTGGAGCAGCGCGAAGGGGTCGGCGCGAACGCGGCCGACGACGAACACCGAGTTGTCGGGGTCGGCGAAGAAGTCGTACCGCAGGCGGCCGGTGAAGTTGTTCGAGCTGTCGACCCAGTCGAGGAAGTCGTTGGTGTCGCCGTCCATGTCGACGTCGTCCGCGTCACGGACCGACTGCAAGCCGTAGATCCAGCCCACCTCCGCCAGGAAGGCGTGCTGGTCTTGGCGGAGCGTGAAGTTGGCGCCGAGATTGACGGCGAAGTTGCGCGCGTTGCCGTAGTTGAGCGCCGCGCCCGCGTTGACGGTCAGCGTGATGTCGTCGTCGGCCCGCTCGCCGACGGTCGCCGTGTGCTGCGCGGCCTCGGCCGGCGCGTCCTGCGCGAGCGCCGCGGCGGGGACGAGCCACGCCACCACGACCGCCGTGAGGAGGTTCGTTGTCTTGTTCATCGTCGTGCTCCTGTCGCCTAGTTGGCGTCCTTGGACAGCGCGCCGTCGAGGTGCACGTCCATCTGCGGGAACGGGATGCCGATGCCGGCCTCGTCGAGGGCGTACTTGGTGCCGCGCACCAGCTCCTGGTGCAGATCCCAGTAGAGGTCGTTGGTGGTGAACGCGCGCATCTGCCAGTCCACCGAGGAGCCGCCGAGGCCCTTGAGGAAGACCTGCGGGGGCGGCTCCGCGACCGCGTGCTCGAGGTTGCTCATCACCGCCTCGAGCACCTTGCGGGTCTCGTCCACGTCGGCGCCGTAGTCGCAGCCGACGTCGACGTCGACGCGGCGCACGTCGTTGCCCATGTAGTTCTTGATGACGCCGCCGAAGATGGCGCTGTTGGGCACCACGATCTTGACGTTCTGCGGCGTCTTCAGCTCGGTGGTGAACAGCTCGATCTCGACCACGGTGCCGAGCTCGCCGCCGGCGCTGACGAAGTCGTCGACCTTGAACGGGCGGAAGATCAGGAGCATCACGCCGGCGGAGAAGTTGGCGAGAGTGCCCTGGAACGCCAGGCCGATCGCGAGGCCGGCGGCGCCGATGACCGCCGCGAAGCTCGTGGTGTCCACCCCGAACACGCCGAGGCAGCCGAGCACTGCCGCGATCAAGATCAGGTAGCGGACGATGTTGGAGAAGAACTTCGCCAGGGTCGCGTCGAAGCTCGCCTTCTCGAACGCGGCGAGCATGGAGCGCTTGACCGCCCCGGCCACGATCCACGCGACGAACAGGGCGACGAGCACCCCGACGACCGCGGGCCCCTTTTGCACGACCCACTCTGCGGCGGGCTCGGCGTACGTGTTCCAGTCGAAATCCATCGGTCAAATCCTTTGCTTGGAAGCTGGCGCGTCCCTGAGCACGAGGCGTACCACCGCGGGTACCGGACTGGCCGGGTCCCCTCCCCGTAGGCGACTCCCGACGTCGTATAGGGTCGAGCCCTCAGGCGTCCAGAGTTTCTTCCAGGGCGACCCAGCCCCGGGCCCGCGCCATGGCCGTGATGACGTCCACGAGCTCGCGGAGCTGGATCGGCTTGCGCAGAAATCCGTCGATCCCGAGGGCGTCGAAGCGCCATCGCTGGGCCTCCCCGGCCTCTCCCGTGATGACGAACACGCGGGCCGCGCGGGCCCCCGGCAGCGATCGCAGACGCGAGAGCACTTCGACGCCGTCCATGCCCGGCATGCGGTAGTCGAGCAGCACGAGCTGCGGGGGCTTGATCGCCGCGTTCTGTAGCGCCTCGGCGCCCGAGCGCGCCCGCGCGACCTTGGCCTGCGTGCCGAAGAAGGCCAGTCGGGCCGCCCGCACGGCGAGCTTGGCGAAGTCGTCGTCGTCGTCCACCACGAGGATCCGCGCGGACACCGACGCCGGGAGCCCCTGGACGACCGAGTCGGAGCTGGGCGCGCTCTCGGGCCGCAGCCACTGCTGCCCCGCCATCTCGAGCGCGTTGGCGAGCTCCGCCACGCTGGCGTATCGGGCCTCGGGGTCCTTGGCGACCGCGCGCGCGATGACGCCGTCGAGCGGCTCGAGCTCGGGGCGGATCGACGACAGCAGCTCGGGCTCGACCGACGTCTGCAGCCGCATCATCGCGCCGATGTCCGAGGTCGGGAACACCAGCTGGTTGGTCAACATGTGATACGCCGTACAGCCCATCGCGTACACGTCGGTGCGCGAGCTGATGGGCGCGTCGCCCAGGACCTGCTCGGGCGACATGTACGCGGGGCTGCCGACCGTACCGCTGTGCCGAGCGGTCTCCGCCGGGACCGCGAGCCCGAAGTCGACGAGCACCGCCCGCCCCGTGCCGCGCTCGACGATGACGTTGTCCGGCTTCACGTCGCGATGGACGATCCCGGCCGCGTGGACCGCGGTCAGCCCCTTCGCCATGTCGCTGAGGATCACCAGCGTGCGGTGCACCGGCAGGTAGGTGTCGTTGTCTTCGTGCTGCTCGAGGATGTCGCCGCAGGAGCTCCCCTCGATGAGCTCCATCGCCATGTAGAGCGTGGCCGAGTCGATGCCGAACCCGAAGACCTGCGCCACGTGGCTGGAGCGCACCGAGGCCAGCGCCGCCGCCTCGCGCTGGAAGCGTCGCACGGCGACCGGCATCCGCGCGAAGCGCGGCGAGAGGAACTTGAGGGCCACCGGGCGCTTGAGCCCGACGTCCTCGGCCTCCCAGACGACGCCGCTCGCGCCCCGCCCGAGCTCTCGCTTGGTCAGGTAGCGCCCGTCGAACAGCTCCTGCGCGGCCAGCTCGAGCGGCGCGTCGCACACCATGCAGACCACCGCGTCGTCTCGGCTGACGCAGTCACACTCCGCGCAGCGCTTCACGCGCTCCCCCTGCGTTCGGACCCCACCTCGGCATGCTCTCGCACGCGTCCGCGACGCGCAACGGTACGGTCAGCGCAGCCCGTGCCGCCGCAGCAGGTCCCACAGGTGCGACCGGTCCATCGCGCAGTCTCGCGCGGCCTGCGAGACGTTGCCCTCGGCGCGCTCGAGCGCATGCGGGAGGTAGGCCGCCTCGAACGAGGCCAGGATCGCGGCCCGCGCCTCCTTGTAAGGCAGCCCGAGCAGGGGGCTGACCGCGATCCCCCGCGCGTCCGAGACCTCGGCCGCGCCGCCGCCGAGCTCGAGCCCGTCGTCGAGGGGCTGCGACTCGCCCATCGCCACGGTCGCCTCGACCCAGTTGCGCAGCTCGCGCACGTTGCCGGGCCAGTGGTGGCGCGCGAGGCCCGCCATCGTGGCCGGCTCCACCACCTCGCCGACCGCGCGCGTCTCTCCCGCCTCGGTCAGGAAGTGCTCCACGAGCAGCGGGATGTCCTCGGGGCGCTCGCGCAGGGCCGGCACCGCGAAGCGCACCACCGCGATCCGGTAGTACAGGTCGAGCCGAAAGGCCCCAGCGTTGACCTCCTTGCGCAGGTCGCGGTTGGTCGCGGACACGACCCGCACGTCCGTCTCGATCTCGTCTCGGCCGCCGAGCCGCCGGAAGCGACGGCGCTCGAGGACGCCGAGCAGGTTGGGCTGCAGCTGCTCGGGCAGCTCGCCGATCTCGTCGAGGAAGATCGTGCCGCCGTCGGCTCGCTCGAACGCGCCGGCGTGGCGGCGCTCGGCCCCGGTGAACGCGCCCTTCTCGTGGCCGAACAGCTCGCTCGCGATCAGCGTCGGGCTCAGCGACGCGCAGTCCACCGTGACGAAGGGCGCGTCGGCGCGAGGGCTCTCCGAGTGGACCGCGCGCGCGACGAGCTCCTTGCCCGTCCCGGACTCCCCGACGAGCAGGACCGGGATGTCGCTGGCGGCGGCCTTGCGCAGGCGGGCGAAGAGCCGCCGCATGGTCTGGCTGGCGCCGCGCAGCGGTCCGAGCTCGGCCTCCTCGGCGATCTCGACCGACACCCGCCCCGCGTCCTCGACCTCGAGGACGCTGCGGCCGATCTCGAGGGTCGTCCCCGGGGAGACGAACCCGCGCTCGATCCGGACGCCGTTGGCGAACGTCCCGTTGGTGGACCCGTGGTCGACCACGAGCACGCCATCGCCCGTGCGGACGAGCTCGACGTGGAACCGCGACACGGTCTTATCGTCGAGGACGAGCTCGTTGGCCTCGGCCGAGCCGATCTGCAGGCGCTCTTCGTCGGTCTCGACGACCGTCCCCTTGCCTGGCCCCTCGATCACCGTCACCCGCAGGGCCTGCACGGGCAGGCTCCCGTCCTTTGGGTGCTGGAGCGTCTCTGTTCCGCGCTGGCCCACGATGGTCGACGACGATATCGCGGCACCCGACCCCCGCACAACGGGTTGGGGCTCGCCCCCACGACTGTGGGCTCCCGCCCACGCGCCCTCTCGCGCCACGGTCGGCGGTCACCCAGGCCGCGCGCTGGCATGGATTCTGATACTCAGGAGGGGGGGAGATCGAAATTGAATCGAGTCGCGCTCGTCGAGGACAACGAGGACAACCGAATCCTCCTGTTCGCTCTGCTCGAGGAAGAGTACGAGCTGCTCGAGTACGAGGACGGCCCGAGCGCGCTCGAGGGCCTGCCCTCGGCCGACGCGGACGTCGTGCTGCTCGACATCTCGCTGCCGGGGATGGACGGAACCGAGGTGCTCCGGCGACTCCGCGCCGACGCGCGCACCGCCGAGCTCCCCGTCGTCGCCCTCACCGCGCACGCGATGGCAGGTGATCGCGAGCGCTTCATCGCGATGGGGTTCGACGCCTACGTCACCAAACCGATCATCGACGAGGACGCGCTGTTTCGCGTCATCGCCGACCTGTGCGAAGCGGGGCGCGCGCCGTGAAGGTCTCGAAGGGCCGGTTCTTCGATCTCTCGATCGAGCTCCTCTGCGTCGCGAGCTTCGAGGGCTACTTCACCGAGCTGAACCCGCGGTGGAGCGAGCTGCTCGGATGGACGGAAGAAGAGCTCATGGCGAGCCCGTTCATCGAGCTGGTGCACCCCGACGACCGCGACGCGACCCTCGCGGAGGCGGCGAAGCTCGGCGCGAGGTCGGCCGACACGGTCAACTTCGAGAACCGCTACCTCTGCGAGGACGGCAGCTACCGGTGGCTGCGATGGAACGCCACCGCGGACCCGGAGGTCGGGTGCATCCTCGCGGTCGCCCACGACGTCACCGACGTGCACGTGACGCGCGAGCAGCTGGTGCAGGCGCGCGAAGAGGCCGAGCGCGCGAACCTGGCCAAGAGCCAGTTCCTCGCCAACATGAGCCACGAGCTGCGCACGCCGCTCAACTCGATCATCGGCTTCACGCGGGTCCTCGGGCGAGAGCGCCACGGGCCGCTGAACGAAAAGCAGCGGGACTACCTCGCGCGCGTCCAGCGCAACGGCCACCACCTCCTGTCGC
>Ga0209475_10004758_pt1 | contig 11510 bp, 10 predicted proteins | sample tdDd471_FD_187128 | JGI IMG/M metagenome (GOLD analysis project Ga0209475, IMG submission 187128) | Marine sediment microbial communities from the Atlantic coast under amendment with organic carbon and nitrate - tdDd47.1 (SPAdes)... | ecosystem: Environmental > Aquatic > Marine > Coastal >...
CTCGCACTGCTCATGCCATGCTCACGGCAAAGCTCCGCAACCGGCGTGCCTGCTTCGGCTTGCTTCAAAATGCTGATGATCTGGCTGTCTGTGTAACGGGACTTCTTCATTGGGAATCTCCTCAAATAAGGCTACGAGAAAATTCTACTTTTGAAGACCACTAATTTCCGGGGGGATTACCTGATGACATCGGTAATAACCAGATCGTAGGGGGCCGCATTTTGGTACTCAATTGCTTGTAGCCCGTTCTCGGCTTCCTCAACGTCGTGCCCCTGCTCCTCAAGAATTTCCTTTATGGCAAATCTGGCTAGTCCTTCATCGTCGACTACTAAAATCCTAACCACACGCTCACCGCTTATTATCGCAAATCGACATCAATACAACTTATTATGGCTTATTTTTCTTTAAAAATCAATTAGATAAACAAAACTACAAAACACCTATCGGCCTTTCTTAGCCACCGGAAAGAAAATCTCAAAGGTCGTTCCTTTTCCCTCTTGGCTTCGCACCGAAATACCCCCCTGGTGTTTGTCGACGATATTTCTGACCAAAGCCAGGCCAAGCCCAGTACCAGAGCCAACTTCTTTTGTCGTAAAAAATGGGTCGAAAATTCTTGATATAATCTGAGGTGGCATCCCTTGCCCACTATCCTTAAAGCGGATAAACGCGTACTTCTCCCCCTTTTTCAACATCGGCAGTGATTCCGATAACTCTCGGGAGACTTCAACCTCTTTCACTCTGACAGAAATTTTTCCTAACTCCCCCCCTAATGCATCGGCAGAATTGCTGGCGAGATTCATCAGGAGAGAATGCACCTCACCGTCCATTATGTTCACAGGGATAACGACGTCTGGGCAGTCGATATCGATATGAATCGTTGTCGGAATTGTCGCCCGAATGAGATCCATAACTTCGAGTATCGAGGCAACAATATCAATTATTTGCGTCCTGACGGCCCCTTCTTTGTGGCCAAATGCCAGTATTTTTCTAACCAGCAATTTGGCTTGGTTTCCCGCCTCAAGGACCTTGCTCAAACGTAAACGCCCGCGACTATCTTCGGGCAATTCTTTTAGGGTCATCTCACTGAGCGAAAGGATTGGTAAAAGCATATTATTGATATCGTGCGCAATGCCACCTGCCAGATTACCAAGAGATTCCGCCTTTTGAGCCTGCCACAATTGCTGCTCCGCTTCCTTTCTCTCAGTAATATCGAGAATCACGCCTTGATAATGAGTTATCTCTCCCCGCTCATTTCTTCTCAGCCATATCCGGTCATCGAGCCAACGAACCTTACCCTCCTTTGTTCTAATTCGATATTCCAGCGTAAAACTATCGACATTGTTTTTTGTATACTCGGCAACTTCATCACCGACCCTTGACACGTCTTCTTCATGGACGAGGTCTATAAATTTTAGCGAGTGATCGTAAAAATCTTCTGGCAAAAAGCCCCAATCCAAAATATTTCGCGATACATATTCAACCGGCCAACCAGGCTCATTTCTCCAGAGGATGGCAACGGCAGGACTACGATTGACAATATCATCCAATTCCATCCGAGCCTTTATCTCTGAATTTATGGCAATTTCAGCAGCCTTCCGCTCTGTAATATCCCGAACGATACCCAGGGCGTGTAACTTCCCCTGTCGGTAGATTGGCGTCACCGACAACTCAACGTCGATTTGACAGCCAAGGTCATTTATGGCTTTTAACTCCTGAATTTTACCGATTATCGCCCCCTTGCCCGTCTCCCTAAACGCGGCAAACCCCGCATCGGCTGTGGCTTGGACCTCTCTCGGCACGAGAACAGAGTGTACCTTTTGTCCCAATACCTGGTCCTTCGAGTACCCGAAGATTTTCTCTGCAGCGGAGTTCCAAAATAGGATCCTGCTTTCTTCGTCGACCAAAACAATGCCATCCATTGCCGACTCGACAATCGCACTGGTCAGAGACATTGATTCTCTCAATCCCTCTTCGGCGCGCTGTTGAGAAAGATGACGCCAAAGGTTCTCAGCAATGTATTTCAGCTCATCGACATCACGTTGAACATAGTCACCAAGTTTATTGCCGACGCCAAAAATGGCCTTTACCTCTCCCTTTTCAATGATCGGCAACGATATCAACCGTTTGATCTCAGCATGACCGTCAGGTAAGCCTTTTTTGTTATCGTTCTTATAGTAATCGTTGAAAATGATGGCTTGTTTTTTACGGAAGGAATCTGCCCATATGCCAGCCTGCCGTATGGGATAATGCTCGTCATGCTTATCGGTATCGCAATAGTCCCTCAATGTTCGCTTCGACCAGGCGGTAAGAGAAATTGAATTTTGATCATCATTGATAAAATGCATGAACGAAATTTTGCTGTCGGTAAGTATCTCGCACCACTTTAACGCCGTTTCGATGAGGCTTTTTTCGTCTTTTTCCTTAGCATGGAGCAGCATTTCATACTGCGCCTTGTCGCTGAGTTCAGACATCACCCTATTGGTGATATCTTGAATCGTACCCTGCATCTCAACGGGATTACCATCCTCGTCAAAACTCAATTCACCTTGCCCATAAACCCATCTGGGCTGCATATCCGATTGCCTGATAATCCTATATTTTTTGTTGAAGGCTTTGTGTCGGCCAAGAACGGCCTCTTGAAGGTAGTCCCGCATCTCTTCTTTTTCATCGGGATGAACTAAGGATAACCAACCTGCGGCCGATGTGTCGTAAGTACCATCAATACCAAAAATGTCGTCCAGAACTTCAGAGGATTTCCAGTTATTGCTCGTTACATCAAAACTATAACGACCGATTTTCGCTATTCTTCTCGCGTTCTTTTCTGCCTTATCCGCTTCTTCAAGCGATTTCTGCGCCAAGACTCGATCCGTTATGTCATGAACCGTCCCGGTCATCCAAACGAACTCGCTGTCCTCCAACTGTTCGTTTTCAAAGCGTCCATGGATGTAGCGCTGCGCGCCATCCGATTGTCTTGTGATCCGATAGATAAGTTCCTCGGTCTGCAAATGACCGGGGGGCATTTCAAACTTTTTCTGTACGCTTTCTTTGTCGTCCGGATGGACAAACTGTAGAACGGTCTCAATGCTAGGTTTTCTATTCTCTCCTGTTTTCCCGAAAATCCTGTACATTTCAGGGCTCCAGGTCATGGCGCCACTTTCTTTGTCCAGTTCCCAGCTTCCCATTACCGCAATTCTTTGCGCATTGGCCAATTGTCGCTGTTTTTTCTCGATCTCCCTTAGCGTTACTTTCTCTTGTGTCACATCGCGGGCAATACCGATAACACCAATAACCTTGCCACCGATATCGGTTAAGGGTGACAATACCGTAGAATAAAACCTCTCCTGGTCATTGACATTGGTGGTCGCTTCGCTAATTCGAGACACCTTTTTCGAAAGAATTTCCTCCTCTATTTGGTCAAATTTCTTAGCCTGACTTTCCGAAAAAATATCGCTGTTAGTTTTACCGATCAAATTCGACTTCGCCTTACCCAAAACATGTGTCCCGGCATCGTTGATCGTTAATAATCGTCCCGAACAATCTTTGGCGAAAACGAAATCTGTGGTGCTTTCAAAAATCCCCCGCAGTAGTATTTCGTTTTGCTCAACTTCTCTAATTTTGGGCAGAGTGGCCTTAAAGAAAAGACCTGCCCCGACCACGATAACAACGATAGAAAAGGCAAAAGACACAAGCCCCACTCGTACAAACGGCGACCTGATTTCCTCCAAATCAATTTTGGCCACCAAGCCTATTTCAAGTGTAGGGATGTGCCGATAAGCGGCAAGAACCTGTTCCCCCCTGTAATCATATCCAACAACTATGCCCGATTGTTTTTTAAGAGCTCTACGCATTGGTTCGGCCAGCTGACTTGACCACGGCACAGACGGAACCAAACCGAGGCCATTGAGGCTGTGGCTTAAAAGGAAAAAAATGTCATCACCAGTTCTCTTGGCTAGCGCAAACTCACCCGTCTTACCGAACCCCCTAAATTTTTCATGTGCCTCCAAAACTTGAGCAAGCGTCCAATTCTCTCCGGTTCGCTCCGTTTTCCCCATACTTAAAGCTTGCGCTCTATCGTGCCGAGCCACAGCATCGATTAAGCTCGCCCTGCTACTAGCAATTTCATTGAGTCTTGCTTTTTGTTGTTCAAATGAAACCTGGTAGAGCCAATAAGTAGCGGTTCCAATAAGCATGGAACCGATAGCAATCATGATTCCGACTAGAATGAGAGCCGTTCTGACCGATACGCTCAAATCTCACCGCCTTCCAGACCAAGTCGCTGTAGGCAACCTATGCGCGATGATGGTGAACCCATTTCCATAAAAACTCAAGGTTTCAGCCCATAGACAGGCCCTGACACAGGGAACACAGAAAACTTCGATTATCGTTGCTGCTGAACAGCCGCACAAAAAAAGAAAACACCACCAACTTGGTTGCAGGTCCTGCCTCTTGATGACATTGGTGAATCTTGGCCAATGCTATTGGGGCGAATACTTTTCATTTTTTTTCGGCGGCAACAACCCTGCCATAAAGGCTGGATTCTGAAATACGCTGCTATGAAGGCGGCAATATGGCGATTCAGACTACCCAGTGATCTAGCTGGCGAGCCACGTCCTATGACACGGGAAGGAATCGCAAATAGCCGCCTATCAGGTTCAAGTACACGGGGTGGGGCCTCCCAGGCTCCCCCACATGGCGCTCCCGCCTTTCGACGGTGCTACGGCCGGGAGGTGCATATTCACCGTGTCGCCCGCGAATAGTAAGTTTACTCAAACACAATCGCTCAAGCAAAATTTTCTACTGAAAATTCAAAATATCTCGTACTGCAGAAACAACCGTCCCGCTACACCCAAGCATGTTCAATCTGGTTCATGGCTGCTTACCTGGCGCTTACCCGGCCTGATTTCGGCCTCGTTGCCCCAGAATCGCAAAGCCCGCTAGAGTGTTGATCTAGCGGGCTTTTTTATTTGGTTGCGGGGAGAGGATTTGAACCTCTGACCTTCAGGTTATGAGTTTGTTTATATCAAGATATCCGGAATTGTCTGGAGATGGATTGTTTAACTATCATACTGTTTTATATTGATTTTATAGGCACGTATCGCTATCCCTTGTTATCACAGATTGGAGGCGAACGCCTTCCGAGAAATTCCGAATGAATTCCGAAATGGTGATCCATGCCCCACCTCACCAAGCGATCCGTCGACGCCCTTCTTGTTCAGGACAAAGAGTACTTCGTCTGGGACGATCAACTGAAGGGGTTCGGCGTGCGTGTCTACCCGAACGGCGGCAAGCGCTATATCGTGCAGACCACCCGGCACGGAAAGACCACGCGGGTTCAGGTGGGCCGGCACGGCGCCCTCCCCTTCGACGAGGCGCGCAAGCGCGCGGGCAAGATCATCACTGACATCGATGACGGCAAGAACCCGAACGAGGAAAAGAAGTCCGAACGCCGCTCGCCGACCATCAAACAGTTGGCGGAACGCTTTCTCGACGAATACGTTCCTTCCCACTGCAAGGTGCGCACCCAGGTGGAATACAAGCACGCGCTTAATACTTACATCCTGCCGGCCATGGGGGCCGTCAAGGTGCTGAAGCTCAGCCGCGACGATGTTGCGGACCTGCATCACACCATGCGCGAGACACCGTATCAGGCCAACCGGACCCTCGGCGTATTGTCCAAGATGCTGAATCAGGCGGAGGCTTGGGGGTACCGTCCGGATCGCTCCAACCCTTGCTATCACATCAAGAAATACAAGGAGCAAAAGCGGGAGCGTTTTCTCACCCCGGAGGAACTGATCTGTCTGCGCAAATCCCTGGACCAGGAAGAGGAAACGGCCCCCTCCGCAGCGGCGGCTTTCCGGCTGTTGATTTTCACCGGGGCGCGCCTGTCCGAAATCCAGACCCTAAAGTGGAGCTACATTCAGGGCGACCGGGCTTTCCTGCCGGACTCGAAAACCGGTGCCAAGGTTCTGCATCTCGGCAAAGGCGCTTTGAATGTCCTGAACGCGGTCAAGCGGATCGACGGAAACCCTTATGTCATTACCGGCAAGGAGGAAGGGGCGTATCTGACCGACCTGCAAAAGCCCTGGCGGCGCGTCCGCATACAGGCCACTGTCCTCTACTGGCGGGACTACGGCGGTGAAAAGGTGAGCGCCCTAATCCGAGAGCTTCAGGACAAGTTCGGCTATATGCCGTCATGGGAAGACTGCCGCGAAGCCGCCGAAGAAGTCGAACTGGAACTGCCGACCGGACTGGCCGACGTGCGCATCCACGACCTGCGCCACACCTTCGCGTCCGGCGCCGTCATGATGGGCGAGAGCCTGCCGATGATCGGCAAGCTGCTGGGCCACACCCAACCCCAGACCACCGCCCGTTACGCCCATTTGGCCGACGATCCCCTGCGCTCCGCCGTGCAGCGGATCGACGCCATGTTGGAAGAAACGATGATGGGGCAGAAATAATCACTGGCTCGCTCCGCTCATGTGGCCCGCTCAGGCATGCGGAGCTTGGCATCCTCGCCTTCGGCGAAGGCACCTGTCTGCTCCAGCAAGTGACGTGCACCGTCAAGGTCGCGCCAATCGATCGCATGGGTGTATTGCTGTGCGTAGTTCAGCATCCGGATCAGCGGTGTGGTGAGGCCGTTATGGGACAGCGCTTTCAGCGCCCCGAGATAATCCGTTCGGTCCGTGAACTGGGCATCCGGATAATAGGATGTGATGAGGTAGCAAACGCAAAGTGCTGCGTCAGGCCGAGGCCCGGCCTTTGTTCGACGGCCTGGAGAACTGGCTGCAAGGCCAACTGCACAAACTATCCGGCAAGAGCCCCCTCGCCGGAGCGATCCGCTATGGCTTGTCCCGCATGAAGACCCTGCGGCCCTATCTGGATAACGGAACCCTGGAGATCGACAACAACACCGCCGAACGGGCCATGCGGTCCATCGCGCTCGGGCGCAAGAACTACCTGTTCATGGGCTCGGAGCAGGGTGGACGATCCGCCGCCGTGGCTTATACCCTGATCGAAACGGCCAAACTCAACGACATTGACCCGCAGGCCTAGCTGGCCGACGTGCTGGCCCGCATCGCCGATTACAAGATCAACCGGATTGACGACCTCCTGCCGTGGAACTGGAAACAAACATGACCGGCAAGTTACCCAAGAAACTCCGCCAACTGGACGCACTCCTGTTCAGCGACGCCGTCGGCGACGACGCCATGCTGCTCAGCGAAGTGGATGGCCTCATGGCGGGCGTCGTCGTCTGCCCCGACCTCATCCTGCCCAGCGAATGGATGCCGCTGATCTGGAGAGATGAGGAGGGGCCGGTCTATGAAGGCCTGGAACAGGCGCAGACCGTCCACGGCCTGATCATGGGCCACTACAACGATATCATCCGCCAGTTGGACCGGGACCGCTACGCGCCGATCTTCGATGTCGATACCCGCAACGACGAAACCCTATGGGAAACCTGGATCGAAGGCTTCTACACGGCCCTGGCGCTGCGCCCCAAGGCCTGGCTGTCCTTCGGCGAGGGAAGCGCCGCTCACAAAGCGCTCTCCATCTTCATGCGCCTCCATGAAATCGCCACCACCCCAACCGCGCAATTGACCCCGATGGATATGGACGAGGAACTCGAAGCCCTGGCCCCAGACCTGATCCCAACCCTCGTTCAAGACCTCCACCAAGCCAGACTGGCGCAAGCCGGAAATCCAATGACAGCCGCCAATCAAAATCAAAAAATCGGGCGCAACGATCCATGCCCCTGCGGGTCAGGAAAAAAGTTCAAAAAGTGCTGCCTCAATTGAGGATCAATGCGCAAGTTGGGTAACACCGGACGCTTACGATGTGGAAGCGGACCGGCTCTTTCGGGCGGCGCCTTAAGTCTTCTTTTTTTGTGAGTGCAAGGCTCTCCAACCGATTATGGCGGCGAACAGAGCTCCCAGTCCAACAAAGGCCCACGCCATCGCTTCGCTTTCCAATGAACCGACTTCCGATCCGAAATGGCCCAGCAGAAAACTCACAGGAAGAACTCCAAAGGTGGTCGCCCAAAAGAATCTTGCCAACGTAATCGGGGTGAGACCGGCGAGCCAACTGACCGCATCGAAGGAAATAAACGGGATCATACGCGAGAAAAATACAATTGCGGTAAGGCTGTTCTGGCTCTTAGCCGCTTGCAGCCACGGAATACTATGCAAATCCTCGCCAACCCAGCGAGCGACGGCGTCCCGTCCGGCATAGCGCGAAAGGGCAAACGCGGCCATAGCGCCGGCAACGGCTCCGACAACGACAAGAAGGCTCCCGAAATAGTGGCCGTACAAAGCCCCGGACGCCAAGGCGATTGGAGCGCTTGGCAGTGGGCTGAAAACGATTGCCACAGCCATCAAAAGAACGATTACCACAGGACCAAACGCTCCAGTTTGGCCCACCCACTCAATAACCTTTTCTCTTGTTATCGCGTCAATAGGCAAGTCCCCCAGCACAAGCCAGGCAACAGCAATTAAAATGGCACTGGCCATGAACCATTTAAGTGAGCGCGCCATGATATTTATTCTGGATCATTCAGGTAGACCGCTATCGCTTGCAAGTCAGCCTCACTCAACTTTCCGGTCGTGTTGGCGATCACCTTTCCCATCGTTCCACCAAGAAAGTCGCCGTCAGGCGTCATGCCGGTTTGAAGGCCAAAAACGATGTCGTTCATCTTCCATTTCGAGAACCCATTGTTTCCATTGGCGACAATACCCGGCACCTTCTCCCCCTCGGCTCCCGTCGCCACTCCTTCAAGCGCTTTATCTTTTACAATGGCGCCAAAAAGATTGCGCGGCGTATGACATTCGACACAGTGTCCAGGGCCGTTAACGATGTAAGCCCCTCTATTCCAAGCGTCGCTTTTGTCCGGATTTTTCTGGAAACCGTCGTCTTCAAAAAACAGGGGCTTCCAAGCCCCCGCCAACAATCTCACATTAAAAGGAAAGGCAAGGTCATGCTCGGGCGAGCTTTTTTGAACCGGAGGAACCGAATCAAGATAGGCCTTTAGGTCGAGCAAGTCCTGGCGCGTCATTTTGGCGTAAGAGGTGTATGGGAAGGCCGGGAAATAGTGTTTTCCCTCAGGCGAAACGCCTTCGGTCATCGCCCGAATGAACTCCTCATCCGTCCACCCGCCAATCCCCGTTTCGGGGTCCGGCGTAATGTTCGGACTATAAAACGTCCCAAACGGCGTCTTCAGGGCAAGCCCTCCGGCAAGAGCGGCGCCCTTGTTTTTTGCATCCGTATGGCAGGAGGCGCATCCCCCCATGTTGAACACATACTCTCCTCTAGAAGAGGCCTTCGGCTCGGCGGCATATGCCGAGACCGTGAAAAGACTGACAATCACAAACACTGACATCCGAAAAACGTTCAACATGGGGCGGCGCGTCCTATTTAGTGATCTTTCTTTTTCCGATAATCCGTATGACAGGCGCTGCAGACCTTGCCCAACTTAACGAACTGGACCATGACGGCACGCTTATCGCCGTCTTTGGCCGTTGCCGCCAATTTTTCGGCTTCGCGGGTGAGGTCCTGGGTCAAACCTTCAAATTTATCCCAATCCGTCCAGATGGCCGGAAGCGCCTCGGACGGCTCATCCAGATTCTTTTCATGAAAGGTGGGAGCAACCTTTGGCCCGTGTTCGGCGATTTCTCCCGCTTTATCGGCCACCGTTTCGGCATCGAAGGATTTTTCGCCCTTAACCATAGCGGCGATCACCTTCATCCGGTCGCCAATCGACGACATCAAGTCCATGCGCTCCTTGACCACCCCGGTCGCACCACCATGCGCCAACGCGGTTTGTGACGCCCCAACGAGCAAAATGGCTCCAATCACCGCAGCTCCATAAAAATATTTATTACGTCTCATTTGCATTTCCTTTTCAAAAAAAAGCGGGCCTCTTTATGGCCACAGGAGGCCCGCATCAATGATTTAGCGTTTACGGTTTTCGTTCCATTTTTGCCACTTGCGGTATTCCACCCAGGCATGAGGTTGCCCCTCCCCTGGGACGTGCGCCGACATATGCAGGAAGGCATCCCGGTCATGAATATGGCAATCCTTTTTGGTGCTGTCATGCCGGTCACATGCCTTGAGCATGGAATCTTCCATGACGGTCGGCCCCATCATGCCCTGATGACCGGTCGCCGACGCCGTACTCACTGAAAAGACAGCCGCACCGATAGCGATGACTACGGATGATGTTGTCATAAATTTCATTTGTTGTCTCCTTGGCTTGTTCAAAGGGTTCAACGCTCTCCAACGCCCCTTTACAAGCAGCCCTTTTGATAGGACCTGAAACTACATTTGGTGTTGCCGGTAGAAGATGCCGTTTGCCCTCTGGAGTTCGCGGACGTACTGAATGACCTTCGCCATTTCACGCTCGTTTATCTGAGGTTGGGGCGGCATATTCCCGAACTGCCAATGATGCATTTGCACCCCTCGCTTTGCCGCCAAGTAAAAGGCTTGGTCGGCATGGTGTCCGGGGTTGTAATAATTGTGAATGAGCGGCGGACCCTTCTCGCTTCCCGAAGCGTTCGCACCGTGGCAGGCAACACAGTTCTCATCGAAGGATTTCTTGCCGTCTTTCGCGATATCCGACAAAGCCGGCACTTTCACATCGACAATCATCGCTCCGCCCGGCGACGAAAAAATCTTCGAAACGAAGACGGCTCCGCCTGCGACCAAAAACGCGCCGATGAGCAATTGGGGAATTTTGTTTTTCAGGTTCATCGCCTAACTCTCTTTCTTCTTTGCCCGGGCTTCTGAAACCAAAAGCTTCAAAGTCTCAAGATCGACAGCGCCCCGAATAACCTGTCCCCCAATCACAAAAGCCGGGGTTCCCGTAATATTTAATCGAGCGGCCAACTCGAGATTCCGCCGGATAATCTTGTCGTTCTTATCCTTGGAGGCTTCCATAGCGCGCTGAAGGGCCTTAACGTCCATGCCCGTCTTTTCGGCAATTCCAAAGATATGATCCGGGGAGAAGCTGCCTCTCGCGGTCATCAGAGCGTCGTTAAACTGTTGATATTTTTCCAACACCTGCGAAGCAAGCGCCGTTTGCGCCGCCATGTCGGACTGCGGACCCAGGATGGGGAATTCTTTGTAAACAAACCGGATATTTCCATCTTCCCTGAGGAGCGCCATAACATCCGGGTGCACCTTTTTGCAGTATGGACAACGGTAATCGAAGAATTCGACAAGCGTGACGTCGCCGTTTGGGTTCCCCCCAACCGGGTCGTCCGGATGCTGGAACAAACTTTTTTCGTTGACCGAAAGCTGCTCCTGAATTTTGGCTTCCTCAGCCGCTTTTTGTCTTTCCTCCAATGTTTTCAGAGCTTCTAGAACCAGCTCCGGCTTTTGGCGCAGCGTATCGGCGACAATCTCTCTGATCCGATCTTCCTGGGGCGCGCTCAAACTCGCGCTATCGGCCCAAGCCTGCGAAAACCCCAAAAGCAGTAAAACCGCCGCCAAAACCGGAAAAATATTTATCCTCGTTG
>Ga0209475_10004761_pt1 | contig 11507 bp, 9 predicted proteins | sample tdDd471_FD_187128 | JGI IMG/M metagenome (GOLD analysis project Ga0209475, IMG submission 187128) | Marine sediment microbial communities from the Atlantic coast under amendment with organic carbon and nitrate - tdDd47.1 (SPAdes)... | ecosystem: Environmental > Aquatic > Marine > Coastal >...
GGAAGTGCAGTGGGTGGAAGACCGGCTCAACAGCCGGCCGAGAAAGACACTAGGCTATGCCACACCGGCCGAGGTGTTCCATGGCCAGAGGGAATGAGCGGAGTTGCACTTGTTGGTTGAATCCGCGTTTCCAACTGTGCTTGAGTTACCTGTGCTGGTTCTTGGCGAATTTGCCCATCCATGACCGGACGAATCCATTTAGGGAGGAAGAAATGCTCGTATTTAGGCCATCTGCTATCGCGGCCATCCTGTTTTCACTGGTGCTTCTTGTCGGGTGCGGAAGCGATGATGAGGATAACCCAACCACTCCCGGTGACCCGGCTTATGCGGATATCTCGGGGGTTTGGTGGGGAAACGGGACCATAACCTCCATGTCCCCGGGCGATCACCCGCTGGTATTGACCATGGCACCGGGAGTGGGTAATCCATCGCCTGCATCGTTCGTCGTCCAGCAGGACGGCCAAGCTATCTCAGTCCGGGTGACCTGGTCCAGTAGCGACATCTACACGGACTATACCGGCACCGTCGGCGAGGACTCGTTCACTCTCACCTGGACCGATTCGAACGCGGCCACCATCTATCAGGTTCCCTGCACCGACGGTGTGGAACGGGATCTCGTCCGGGTATCCGATTCCCTGACCGGGACGATTTCCGGCGGGACCATCACCCTTACCGGTACGAAGACCGAAAACTGCCTGATCAGTTCGAGCCAGGCGGCTGACGGGACCATCCAGACATCGTGCACGTTTACGTTCACGAAGGATAGCTAACGGCATATTCCGGGCCTCCGCCCGCACTGTGACACCGCCGGTCAGCCGAGGACGGACCAAGGGCCGGCGGGCTTACCTGTGCATCAATCTGTCCATGCCTTCGTCCAGTGCCGCGATGGCTGAACTGTAGCCGGCATGTATCGCGTCATCGAGCCGGTCAAAGTCCTCGAGTTTCAGGTTGGGGTCCAGATTCGGTCGAATAATCACCTCGGGGCGATGAGCCGCCAGGCGCAGTTCGGTGATCATTGCCGTCGGAATATCGAAGGCTTTAACCATCAGATCGATGATCAACGGTCGGTGGCCGGGTGACGTGGGGCGCTTGACCTTTTCCAGGAAACCGCGCTGGTCCTTGATGACCAGTTTGCGATCGGGAGGGGCGCCCACGTCTACAGCGATGATCGGGTCCAGGGTGAGGACATTGACCACATCCACCGGCACATTGTTCAACAGACCGCCGTCGATCAGGATGTGTCCCTCGTGCTGGACGGGTGAGAACACGCCGGGTATGGCGCTGGTGGCACGCAGGGCCGGTAATAGCGGTCCGCTGCGCAGAACGACAAGGCGACCGCTCTGGACATCGACGGTCGTCACGGCCAGGGGGATCTTGAGCTCCTCGAAGGTTTCGGGAATCAGCCTGGCCAACTGGCGGTCAACGCCTTTATGGCCCAGCAGCCCGCCCGCCCTGGAAAAGTCCATGACCGTTCTGGGCGGTATCCCTCGCAAACGTTCGGCTATCTCCCCGGCTTCGAGTCCGGTCGCCACTAGACCACCGATCAGGCCGCCCATGCTGCACCCGCCGATGGCCGATGGCTCGAGGTCACGTTCAGCCAGAGCTTTGAGAACACCTATGTGGGCAAAGCCGCGCGCGCCGCCGCCACCCAGGCAGAGTCCAATCTTCATGGAACAGCCACCTCCTTTGGAGTACGTGTGACCCCACACTAGGCCAGGTAATTCATGAATTCCAAGCGATTAATTGCTCCAGGTCACGACCCGAACGGGTTCGGCTCCCGAGGGGCGTTCTTTCGGTGATCCCAATTCCCTGGCCAGAGCTTTCGAAGGGGGCCCTGGTGGCTGTCTTCGGAACGACGGCCGCGCACCGCCCCGGGCGGGGTGGGAGATTCGCACCCTGCTGGACCCCTGCCGGAGGGAATGCTACCCTGAGGCAAAGGCTGGAAGTGTATCTTTCCCTATAAGTTGAGTATAGCCGACGCCCCGCTTGGAACAGCAGGGCGAATCCGAACAGGAATTGGAGGAGACCATGCTCATCAACTGTTTCACCATCGAGTCTGGCTGCAAGCTGCGGGAAATCGAGGAAGAATCGGCACTGTCAGCCTGGCGCGACGGAGGGGGGCACTTCTGGGTCGACCTCGAATCCCAGGACGAGAATGAAATGATCGACTGGTTGGCCGGGCTCCTGGAGGACCGGGAAATACTTGCCGCTCGCCGGTCCCGCGATTTTGCCGGGCAGGTGCTGCTCATGGACGAGGTCGTGTTTTTCGAGTACCCCGTGCCGGCGCTGGATGATCCGACGAAAACGGTCGGTTTTGCCTGTCTGTGTCTGGACCGCCTCATCGTCACGCTTCATCACGAACCGATCCTGCCGGCCCAGTCGGCGGAACTGTCGGCCTGGTTGCGGCTGCCGGAGCCGACGACCTCCGGCCTGATCTGCGCAATGATCATCAACCAGTCCCAGCGGCTTCGCCGGGCCGCGCTGTTACTGCGCGATCGGAACCGGGAACTGGCCAGGTTGATCGAGGATGATCCCGATGGGGTTCTGCCGGAGGACATCCTGAACCTGAGGCGGCATCTCCTGGACGTAGACCGCATTGCAGATGAGCAGATGGCGGTCTTCGACGTATTCGAGGGCATCGACAAACCCATGATGAGTCTCGTTCGCCTCGAGTCATCCCTCCGGTCGGCAATCGGTAACACCCAGGCGGCCGCCCGCCGACTCGAGCGACTGGACCGGGCCGTTTCCAGCCTGCAGCAACGCTACGAGAGCCTCCAGCAGGACAAGATCAACCGCCGGCTCGGGGTATTGACCACCCTGTCAGCGGTCTTCATGCCGCTGACCCTTATCGCCGGTATCTACGGCATGAACTTCGAGGTCATGCCTGAACTGAAATTCGAGTACGGCTATCCGGCGGCGCTGACGGGGATGGCGATCATCGCGGCGACGTTGATCGGGTTCTTCCGATCGCGGGGATGGTTGGACCGGGCGCGGTAGGGCCGGATGGCGAGCGGGGTGCCCACTCGTACCCGGATCGCCGGGCTCAGGTCGAGGTCAGGAATCGAAGAGCGGGTGATTGTTTTATTCGAACATTTGATTTCATAATGTTAGACTACCGGCCAGCAGGGAGTATTCGGCGGAAACCGTGCGGTCCCGACCGCGGGGGACAGCCTCGTAAGCGCTTGGGCCAAAACCAGAAATGGGGCGGACATGAGACCTCTTGAATCGATGAAGTATTTGCCGGTAATCCTGATCCTGATGGCACATCTGCTCCTGCCGGGTTGCGGCCGAGGGGGGGGCGGGTCCGCGGGAGTGGATTCGTCGCTCACGGCGGAGGAGGCCCGGGCCATAGCGGCGGAGGCCTATGTATACGGCTTCCCTTTGGTGATGAACTTCAAGACGATCCACAACTTTTCGGTCGACGAGCAGTCCCCCGACTACAAGGGGCCATTCAACCGGCTCTCCTGTGATGCGCGTCTATTCACGCCGCAGGACAAGACGGTCGTGACGCCCAATTCCGACACGCCCTATTGCATGTATTGGTTGGACCTGCGGGCCGAGCCATTGGTGCTGTCCGTTCCGGACATGGACCCGGATCGCTTCTACCACTTCCAGTTCGTCGACCTCTACACGCATAATTTCGCCTACGTGGGCACCCTGTCCACCGGGAACGACGCCGGTCGGTTCCTGATCGCGGGACCCGGTTGGCAGGGGCGGAAGCCGGAGGGAATTGTTGGCGTCATCCGCAGCGAGACGGATTACGTCTTCCAGGTCGTCCGGACACAACTCCTCGGCCCCGACGATCTGGATTCCGTGCGGGCGATCCAGGAGAGCTACGACCTGCAGCCCCTCAGCGCGTACCTCGGCACGGAGGCGCCTCCGGCCCCCGAGGCGCCGGACTTCCCACAATGGGCGGAGGGGGCCCAGTTCGACGAGCGCATGTTCGGCTATCTGGACTTCATGTTGACCCTCCTGAAGACACCGGGCGAGGGCGAAGACGCGCTCTGGGACCAGCTCGGTCGCCTCGGCATTGGTCCGTCGGGGACATTTGATTACGCGACGTTGCCGGGCCATCTCCAGGACGCCCTGAAAGCGGGCATCAGGGACGGGTTCGGCGAGCTGGAACAATTCATCGAGGAGAACGGCGGAGATCCGCTGATCAGCGTCAAGGTATTCGGTACCAGGGATTACCTGACCGGGACCGCCCGAACCGGTTTCGGCCTGGAGAGTCCTGCCATCCTGCGCGCGGTGGCGGCGCATATGGGGCTCTATGGAAATTCGGGGGCCGAGGCCATCTATCCCACGTATCTGGTCGATTCCGACCGGAATCCCCTCGACGCCTCCGAACACGCCTACACCTTGACCTTCGAGGGCGGAAAGCTCCCTCCGGTGAAGGCGTTCTGGTCGCTGACCATGTACGACGGCACGACCCAGTTGTTCATCGACAACCCCCTCGATCGTTACCTGCTGAATTCGTCGATGACGGATCAGTTTGAATGGGAGTCGGACGGAGGGCTGGTCCTGCACATCGCCAAGGAGTCGCCCGGGCGGGACCTCGAGGCCAACTGGTTGCCGGCGCCCGCCGGCCCTTTCTACATGGTCTTACGCCTGTACGGCCCAGAGGTCGAGGCGCTGGAGGGCACCTGGACGCCGCCGGCTCTCCGGATTGCATACTGAGAAAACTAAGGAACGAAAGGTAGAGCTATGAAGAACCATGTGGAACGCAGCCTCCTGGCTCTGGTCATGATCGTATCGACCCTGATCATCCTTGTTCCCGCCCACGTTGCAGGCGGCGAGAAGGAACCCGTCACGGTTCATACCGTCGCGCGAGCGGAATCCGACACGGCCATCAAGAGGATGGTCGCCGCGGTTGGGTTCAACACCTGGCAGCATATGCGGGCCCCGGTGGCGCTGGATCAGCAGGCGGTCATCCGGATGAACCGGGATACGATCTATTCGTCGGCCGTACTGGATCTCAGCCAGCCGGCGTTCGTGACCCTGCCGGCGACCGCCGGCCGTTATATGAGCCTGCATGTTGTCAGTCAGGATCACTACAGCTATGCGGTGACCGGACAGGGCCGGCATGAGATCAGTCAGGACCGGGTCGGGACCCGGTTCGCCTACTTGATCGTCCGCACCTTCATCGACGCCGCCGACCCCCAGGACGTTGCGGCGGCCAACGCCCTGCAGGAAAAGATCACGATCGAAGGCGGGGGCGTCGGACCGCTGGACCTACCGGACTGGAACACCGAGCAGATGCTTGTGGCGCGGGAAGCCCTGAACACCCTCGGCAAGCTCGGCATCAGTACTTCGCGGGCTCTCGGCATGAAGGACGAGGTCGATCCGATCGATCATCTCGTTGTCACCGCGTCGGGCTGGGGCGGTCTGCCGGAGAAATACGCGTTCTACATCCTGGCCACCGTTCCGGACAACGACGGCACGCCGCATACGCTGACGGTCAAGGATGTACCGGTGGACGCCTTCTGGTCGGTCACCGTCTACGGAGCGGACGGGTTCATCCATGAGAACGACCTCGGGGCCTACAGCTTCAACAATGTCACCGCCGAGCCCGACGCCGACGGCTCCATCACCATCCGCTTCGGGGATTGCGATGGTGCAGGCAACTGTCTGCCGATCACCCCGGGCTGGAACTACGCCATTCGCATGTACGAACCGCGTCCGGAGATCCTGGATGGATCGTGGACCTTCCCGGAGATCGAACCGGCCAGGTAGACTCAGAGGGACGGGCCGTTGCGGGTGCGGGTGGAGTTCTTGTTGCCCATGCCGGGTTGGAAGACGTCGCCCTGGACAATGAACTGGAGTGAAATGCCATGAGGCACACCGTGTTTCATCTTGCAGGGACGGCCTGCGGAATTCCTGCTTTGCTGATTTTGATCGTCCCGCTTCTGTCTGCGCAGCCCGCTTACGCGGTCGAAGGAACGCCCCCCGTCAGGCTGATCCTGCAGATCACCGTGGACCAGCTCCGGGGCGACATGCCGGCCCTGGTGCTGGACCGGTGTGGTGAGGGCGGATTCCGCTATCTGGTCGAGCATGGTACCCGATTCACGGACGCGCATCACCCGCACGCCAATACCGAGACCATCGTGGGGCACGTGACCCTGGCCACCGGCGCCTACCCGTCGCGGCACGGACTGGTGGGCAACGTGTGGTTCGATGCCGAACTTCGCCGTCTGGTCTACAACATCGAGGATCCGGACTACGAGGCGACGGGGGGAGTCGGTGCCCGCGACATGGATTCGGAGGTGGATCCGACCCAGGTGGCAAAGTCCGAGGGCCGCTCGCCAAGGACGATAATGACCACGACATTCAGCGATGAGCTCGCCCTCTTCTACGGGAAGGACGCCAAAGTCTTCGCCGTCTCCGGCAAGGATCGAGGCGCAGTGTCCATGGGCGGGCACATGGGCAAGGCCTTCTGGTACTCGACGAATGACGGCAGCTTTGCCTCAAGCACCTATTACTACGAGGTGTTTCCCGGGTGGGTGCGGGATTGGAACCTCCTGCGGAAAGCGGACGCCTACGCCGGGAAACACTGGGAGTTGAGCAGGGATTCCGCCGACTACCGCTACGGCGCCGAGGATGATCGTCCTTTCGAAAACCCTCATGACCTGGGATTCGGCCGGGTGTTTCCCCACCCCTTCGGCGAAGCGACCAGCAAGTATTTTTACACGCTGCTGATGGCGAGTCCGGCCGTCGATCGTTTGACGGTGGATTTCGGAAAGACGCTGATTCGTGCCGAGGGGCTGGGCCAGGACGACATTCCTGACTACCTGGCCATCAGCCTCTCCAGCACGGATTACGTGGGGCATCTGTTCGGCCCCGCCAGCCTGGAGAGCGAGGAGAACCTGCTGGTCCTGGACAGGACCCTGGCCGACCTGTTCGCATTCGTCGACGGGGCCGTGGGGCTGGAGCACACCTTGATCGTCTTGTCCTCGGATCATGGAACGCCCGAGGCGGCGGAATATCTGGCAGCCGAGGGCGTGGGCGCGGGGCGGATCGATCTCGATACGCTCGACTATTCGGAACTGGACAGGGAACTCCATCAGGCGTTCGGGGTCGGCCAGGAGGTGATCAAGATGACGTTTCATCCCTATGTCTATCTCGATCATGACCTGATCCGGGAGAAGGGCCTCGATCTGGCCGCCGTCTCCCGTCTGGTGGCCCGGGCGCTGATCCGTTTCGACGGCATCGCCTACGCGATTCCGAGTGTGGAACTGGCGACCGGCCGCGTACCCGAGGCACCGATTTCTCGTCAGATCCTTCGAAACTTCAATCCGGGGCGGTCAGGGGATATCTACATCGTCTACGCGCCTCATTGGTGTCCATCGTTCAGCGGTGATGTCGCCATTGTGAACCACGGCTCACCATGGACCTACGACACCTTCGTTCCGATCATGTTCGCAGGTCATGGCGTGCCGGCCGCACGCGTCCACCGACCGGTGGCGACCGTGGACATCGCACCGACCCTGTCGGCCTATTTGGGGATCAAGCCACCGTCCGGTTCGGTCGGCAGGATCCTGGGCGAAGTGGTTCCGGAATAGGCGCGGTTGCCCGGAAACGAATACCGGGCCGCCACGGGGTCACCGGGATCCTGTTCCTCCACCTCGCCGGCGCCGAAACGCCGATGACCACCGCGGAACCCGGATTCGATTCGGGCTTTCCGGTTTTCGGTCGTGGATCTGGACGCCCCGAATCACCGATACCGCGACTTCAACCCGTCCCAGGTGTCGACCTCCGTGGCCACCGGATTGCAGTCGAGCGCCTGGTTCTCCCAGGTGTCGGCGGCGGGGATCACGTAGAAGGCCGTGCCGTCGGTGGGCAGGGTGATCACGCGGTTGGGCGTGCTCTCCCAGGTCGTGCAGCCGTCCTTCTGGTACTTGTACTCGAGGGTGGGATTGCTGCCGGCGGGGATGATCACCGTGACGCCGTAGGAGCCGCCGCCGTCGTCGTTCATGACCACGCCCGCGCTCCAGGAGCCCAGGGCCGGGTCCGAGCCGATGACGCACACGTCGCCGGTGGACTCGATGCCGTTCGCGCAGAGCCGGAAGCCGACCTCGACGTCGTTGGGCAGCACGTCCGTCACGTTGTACCGGATCGTGTAGCTGGGCGCATCGCCGGCGGCGAACAGCCAGGTGCCGTCGGTGTCGTCGTGGATGACGATCTGCACGTCCACGTAGCCGCCGGGAATGAGCGCCGACTGGGGAATCTGGCCCACGTACTCGTCGTTGTTGCCGATGTCGCCGTTGTAGGTCATCGGCGGCGCGAGCACGAAGACGCCGTTGGAACTGGGCGCGTAGTAGAGTTCGGCGTGGATGTCGGCGCCCTGCCCCGCGGCGTCGGTCACGCCGTCTTTCCAGACCTGGGCGTATACGTTCAAGGGGCCGGTGGGGACCTGATTGGACCCGTCGGTCGGCCAGGCGTTGCCGGCCCAGCCGAGCACGGCCCAGGCCTGACCGACGGTGCCAAGGGCCAGCAGGATGACGGTCAGCGTCAGCAGTTTTTTCATGATGCCCTCCAGGGTGTAGGAATACCAGACCTCCTGAGACAGTCCATGCTAAACTGCAAGGTCCAACTCAGGAGGCTGTTTCATGTCCCCAGAACAACGAGAAATCAATCGACGACAGCGTATTCTCGAACATGCAGAGAGTAGCGGGAATGTCTGCCTTACCTGCCGGTACTTCGGAATTGGACGAGCAACATTTTATCGATGGAAACGCAGGTACGACGAAGAAGGCCTGGACGGTTTGGTACGGAAAAAGCCCGTCGGCAAGAAATGGCCGAACCAACTCTCCGATGAAATCGTCGAAAAGATCCTCCATCTGCGCAGCAAGTACCACCTCGGCCCCCAGCGCATTCAGTGGTATATGGAGCGGTACCACGGAATGAAGGTCTCAGGCTCGAGTATATCTCGCACCCTGGTCCGCAATGGGATGCGCCGGCTACCAACGAATGTTGGCCGGCGAAAGGTCCATACCAAACGATATTCCAAGCGGGTTCCAGGTCATCACATCCAACTGGATGTTAAGTTCCTGGTTTTTAAGGATGCGAAGGGTCAAAAGACCAAGCGTTACCAATATACCGCCATCGATGATGCAACTCGAATACGGGCGCTAAAAATCTATGAGCGTCATACGCAGAAAAGCGCGATCGACTTCGCCGATTATGTTGTCGAAAAGTTCCCTTTCCGAATCCAAACTTTCCGTACAGATCGCGGCCACGAATGGCAAGCCCAGTTCCATTGGCACGTTGAAGACAAAGGCATACGGCATGTTTACATCAAGGCCAGGACCCCTCAGCTCAACGGCAAAGTCGAAAGGTCCCACCGGACAGACCAGGAAGAGTTCTATCAACTTTTATCTTACAAAGGGGACGTGGATCTCGAACGGAAATTGGCCCAATGGGAGCGATATTACAACCTCGACAGGCCCCATGGAGCGCACAACGGCAGGTCCCCTTACGAAGCTCTCAGAAGTATGCTAGAATAAACCACAATGTGTCTCAGGAGGCCTGCAGTATCTACACTCGACAGATATTTAACCTATAACCTGGCGCCGGGCTAACACAACGAGTGGGCCAGTTTGGGGACCCAGGCCAGGCTCCGGTTCGCCGGAGCAGCCCACGAGACACATATCCCACTGGGCACGCAGGGGAAACCGGCCGAGGCCGAATGGTCTGGTCATTGGAGGATTAGATGAAGTACCGCATAACCCATATTGCGTTCCTAGCCGTCGTGTTGCTCTGGTGCTCTGGCGATCTCCGAGCTGAGGACGGAGAGACGGAGCGGAAATCGTCGCTCACAAGGGGCAAATGGCTCGGCGATCGGGGGCCGTCAGACCCGCGCCCCTACGATGCAACAGCCATCAGCGGAGGTCTTCTCGACCAGAGTTACTTCGACTGGAAGAACCGGCTGTGGATCGAGGAGGGGATCTCGTTCGGCGGGTACGTCTCGGCCAACACCCAGTGGGGATCGGAGGGGGGGGCATCGCACTCCATCAGCGAGACGCTGCTGCTCTTTACCTGGGAGCCGGTTCGCAACAACAACAGCGCGGGGCGCCTCGTTGCGGGCCTCGCCCACGACTGGTCCTTCGGTCGGCCGACGACGCGCGAGTTTGCCGATAACCAAGGTCTCGTCGAAACCCCCAACGACCTCGACACCGACCCCGACCTAACGTTCACCACGCTGGGCCTGCTGCACTGGGAGCACGAGCAGTATACCGGCCCCGACCGGGGTTGGGGCATCCGCGCGGGCCAGCTCTACGCTCCGTCGTACTTCGGTTCGGCTCGATATCTCGACGACGACCGCCGCTTCTTCATGGCGCGGCCGCTGGCGGCCGCCGCCGGGGCGCAGTGGGTGGGCAACAACGACATCGGTCTCGGCGTCAACGGTGTCTTCTGGAAGAATCCTCTCTTCCTCGCAGTGGCGGTCATGGACGGCAAGGCCAACCGGCAGTACCCAGACTTTAAGAGCTTTTTCGATGGGGAGTTTCTCTACCTCGGTGAGATCGGTTATGAGCGCGACGTCGAGGGTCCCAATGAGACTGCGTTGCGACTCACCGTCAGCCACCTCGACGTCCATGACGGCGAGGGCCCACAGCACGGCCCGGGGCAGTCGGTGATGGTGTCCGGGGACCGGCGATTCGACGACCGCTGGGCGCTGGCGGGCCGTTGGAGCCGGTCGTTCGAGCGGCTCTCGGGGGACTACCGTGAGCTGTTCTCTCTGGGGGCGATGTGGCTGAATCCGTTCGCCCGATCGCAGGACATTGCCGGGTTCGGGGTCTTCGCGGGTGAGCCGAGTGACGCCGATCGTGGCGTCGAGAGCGGCGTCGAGCTCTTCTACGTCCTGCGGCTCACCCAGGCCTTGAGCCTGATGCCGGATGTTCAGTATTGGCACCGGAACGACCGGAATGGCCCCGGAGCTCGGTCTTGGGTGCTGGGACTCCGGACGGATTTCCAGTTTTGAGTCATGTGCGGACAGGGGGTTGTATCAGCCGGAGGACCTCTTATTCGAATGTGCCAAACTATTTGTACGTTAACGTGTGATTTCACGAAATATCGTAATGGGGAGAGCTAGTAAATAGGGGAAAGGAATAGTCCTAATGGAATGATTTTTAATGTCTAAATTTCATTCGGGAGCTTAGCGTGTTTGGGTGCAGATTTAGAATATTTGCCGCACCGTTTTCTCCACCAATTTTCCAATTACAACTCTCAAGCACTTTTAGAATATGGTTTCTTTCCACCTCTTCAAGCGTGCCAAGCTCATTTTCCTTCCTTCCAGTCCCGACGCCGATGGTGGGGCGGAGTTCCATCCGGCCCTGGAACTCGGCGCGGGGGATTTCCAGGCCGTCCAGGCCAAGATGCGTCGCCGCGGTCTGCGCTGGCTGCTGCGCCACGGCCACCTCGATGAAGAGGCGGTCCATGTTCTCGACACGCCCGACCACGCCGGCGGCTGGTCGGTCGACGCGTCGGTGACGATTCCGGGCTGGGACCGG
>Ga0209475_10004762_pt1 | contig 11507 bp, 10 predicted proteins | sample tdDd471_FD_187128 | JGI IMG/M metagenome (GOLD analysis project Ga0209475, IMG submission 187128) | Marine sediment microbial communities from the Atlantic coast under amendment with organic carbon and nitrate - tdDd47.1 (SPAdes)... | ecosystem: Environmental > Aquatic > Marine > Coastal >...
AAAATGGGCCACCTGCAACAATTTTAGCATTTAGCTTTTTACATTCCCAAATAATATCAAAAACTGATTTTAACTGGATATTCATTGCGCTTATAAAAACAAAATCTGCCCAAATAATATCCTTTGGTCTTAAAGATTCAACATTAAGATCGACCATTTTTTTCTCCCATGTTTCAGGCAATAAGCTTGATACAGTAATTAATCCTAGTGGCGGGTTAACAGCTTTTTTTGAAATAAATTTTAAAGCATGCTTAAAGCTCCAGAATGTATCGGGATATTTAGGAAATAAGAGTAGCACTTTCATAGTTATATTTTTAGATATGAATATTAAAATTGCTTGAAAAAGAATTTTTTATGCTTCTTGATACTAAATCTAAATTGTTAAATGTAGTTGATAAAATCTGATGACCTTCCTGCATAAATTCCCTAAATGCGGTACTGTTGTTTGTTTTGTCAAATTTTGTTGGGTGCCTTAGATTAAAAAGATTAATATATTTAATTGTTTTATTGGTTGCTTTATAATGCAGATTTATAATTGTTTCGACTCCAAAACGTGAAGGTTTTATTCTTTCTAATACTGGTAAAATATCTTTTTTTCGAACTGCTCTCTGTCCAGAGAAGAATTTAAATGGATTAATATTGTGATTAATTCTTGTATCAGTTGCTTGACCAAGAACCATATCAATTCTATTCTTAATAACTGGATTTACTAATTTGAATATGTGTTTTTGTGTAAGATTCTTAAGATCGGCATCAATAAATACCAGATATTCTGAATTTGAATTCTCAATTCCTTTTGCTAATGCATAACCCTTACCTTTGTTTTCAGAAAAATGAATGTCTTTAAAATCGATTCTATGTTTTAAAGATCTTATGATACTCTCTGTGTGGTCTTTAGAACCATCATTTACAACTATAATTTCGTTTATAATATTTATCTTTGATATAATTAAGAGAATATTTTCAATATTTTCTTCTTCGTTATATGCACATACTATTGCTGATAATGAGTTCATTCGTTTTATGATTTTATTTAATCACAAAACTATTGGGAATAAGCAATCTTAAAAAATAATAGGGATATATGAGGCAAATATAGGGAGGAAGTAATGGCTTTAGGGATAAGGAAATAAGAATAGCAACTATATATAAATGCTATATCAATTTCTTAAACTCATTAATGTATTTTTGAGAAACGAGAACAGGAAAATCAATTTTATCAAATCGCAATTTATAGCCTTGCGAACTTCCGGTAATTTCTTCAATATAATTCTTATTAATTATATAAGCTCTGTGACACTTATAAATGAAATCAAACTCAAGAAATAATTGTTCAGCTTTTTTTAAGGTGCTCCGCACCATTTGACTTTTTACTTCGTTATTACTACAATAAAATACTTCAATATAGTTATCAGCAGATTTAGCCAATATAAATGCATCAACTTTTACTGTTAAACTGTCCTTTTGATATTCTGATTCAAAACAAACTAACTTTTCTTTTAAATTCCTATTATCTTTTAGCCTTATATTGAGCCTAACAGCAGACTTTAAGTGTGATCGTAATAGTCTATCCTGATTTATTATAATTAAAACTGCTACCGGCAAGAATCCAAGAAGTAGTATTCTACCAATTAATCCAAAACTAATATCGATAACTTCAAATAACTTTGTATAGAACAGAAAATCACTTATTGATATTGAGAATAAAATCCATATATTCCATACAATCTCTTTTTTGATATTCCATTTACGTTGAATAAAAACTCTTTGGAAAAGGCTTGGTAGAATTATAAGATTTAAACTTAATGTTAAAAATGTAGATGCTGCAAGTCCTGTTATCAAATAAAAAACATCTAATTTACTGTATGAACTGTAATCAATAGGTTGGAATAATAATAAAAACAACAAGACACCAATGCTTATAAAAAAGATAATTTTAGCATTATGTCTTAAGTCATCATTAAAAGGATATGGTTTATTTAAAAATTCAAGCATTGTACTTATCTTAAAAGAGGTAATATTAACGAAAATAAGAATAAAATATTACATTCTCAATCCACTAAAAGAACAATAAAAGATATAAAATGAAATCCTGTAAATGCTATACGATACGAATAAAGAAAAATATGATAATTATATTCTTTACAGATTCTTGCTTCATTTAATTGAACATAACTTTTTTATTTGAGTAAAGCTGCATTTTTGATATCTTCACAAAAAAGAAAATTTCTATGAATCTAATTGCATATTTGAAGCAGCCCTTTCCAAAAGCTGAGAATAAATGGAAAGTTATACTGCTTATAAGTCTTTTTGTATCATTATTTTTAATTATTTTCCAACCTTTTGATATAAATCTTTATAGAGATAGTAACAAGTTGCTTGTTCTTTCGGGATACGGATTGGTAACTTTTTTTATCTTAATTTTTGACATGATTATTCTCGAAAAGATTTTTAATACATTTTATAATGAACAAAATTGGAAAATCTGGAAAGAATTTATTTCTCTAATCTGGGTTATCTTCACTATTGGCTTAGGAAATGCAATATTCACTTCATTTATATTTGGTTTTTATTTTGAAACTGGCATAAGATTTTATGTTCAATTTCAAGTAATTACCTTGGTTGTTGGAATAATTCCTATAACAATTCTTATTATAACTAAGCAAAAATACTTATTAAGCAAGCACTTAAATTCAGCAAAGTATTTAAATAAGAGCTTGGATAAGGGAAAAAAACATTCAAACAAATCACAATTTATTCGATTCTTAGCCAACAATGAAAAAGATTTTATTGAGTTTGATATAAATAACTTTCTATATATTGAATCATCGGGTAATTATGTTGAATTGTATTATTCCGAAGATGATAAAATCTTACGAAAAACATTTCGAAGCACTTTAAAACGATCATTAGATTTTTTCGCAGATACCCACGAAATAATTCAATGTCACAGAGCATTTATAGTGAATACAAGCAAAATTATAAATGCAAAAGGAAACTCTCAAGGCTTAAGACTTAGCATTGAAAACAGCGATACAGAAGTACCAGTTTCGCGTGGTTTTGTAAATGATGTAAAGAATAAAATCAATTAAATTACACTTATAATATTTGATTGACTTATTTCTATAGATTTAATCTTTTCATTAACTCGCTTTTGTAAATTGTTCCAATCGAGATTTCTTTATCACCTATATGAATTTGATTGAGCTCAATTTTATCAATTTTTAGTATATTTATTATATACGATTTATGAACTCTAATTAGATTCTCGTTTGTTAAAGATTTTTCAAATTCAGCCATCGTTTTTCGGGCTACAATCTTTTGATCGGCGGTAAATACCTTTAGATAATTACCAAAAGCTTCAACATACAAAAAATCTGAATATTTCACTTTATATACAGAGCTATCTTGCTTTATAAAGATATGATTAGCATCATCATCTTCTTGATCTTGTTCATTATTTTCTTTAACCGAAATCGGTTCTTCACTTTTATTAGAGCCTAATGTATCTATAGCCCTATTAACAGCTTTTAAAAATCGATCAAACTTTATAGGTTTTAACAAATAATCGGTTACACCATATTCATAGCTTTCCATTGCAAATTCAGAATATGCCGTTGTAAAAATAACTTGCGGTTGAAACTTAAGTGTTTTTAAAAAATCTATTCCTGAAAGATCAGGCATATTTATATCAAGAAAAATTAGATCTACTGAATTAGAATGCAAGTAGTTAATTGCTTCCATTGCATTTTTACAATTCGAAACCAGCTCAAGGCTTTGAACTTGAGAAATGTACTTTTCCAACACTTTATGAGCTAAAGGCTCATCGTCAACGATCATACATTTTACTCTCATAATTCTATTCTTAACATTACTATAAAAGTACCATTTTCGGAGCTGATGACTAATTCGTATTTATCTTTATACAGTAGTTCCAACCTTCTTTTTACATTTTCAATTCCAATACTAATTTCTTTTTTAGCAATATCTATACGGGTTGCAGCAATATTGTTTTTTGTACTAAAAGTGAGTTTGTTTTCTTTTAACTGAACAGTAATATCAATTATATTTTGAGATGAATCTGAACTTATTCCGTGCTTAAAACAATTCTCAACAAATGAAATAAGAATCATTGGAGCAATTGTTTTTGTCTCGAATTTGCCATCTTTTTTATAATTAATATCACAAATCTCGCTCACACGCAATGTTTCCAGCTCAATATAATTATTAATAAATTCTAATTCCTGTTCCAAGGTAACAAATTTCTTTTTCGACGATTCTAAGTTATATCGCATTAAATCGGATAGCGTTAAAATAGACTCCCCTGCTTTTTCTGCATCAATAATAGTTAGCGAATAGATATTGTTTAATGAATTGAATAAGAAATGCGGATTCAGTTGTGATTTTAGAGCTTCCAATTCTGCTATAGCATGTTTTGCCTCCATTTCTTGTAAATCGTGTTCTGCCTGAATCCTTTTATTTTCCAGATTTTTTGTTTTCAAATTCTCACGAGGGGATGTAATTAGATATCTTATACCTATATAAAAGAAGGAAAGAAGCAGTATTGAAAATAAAATAGAATCATTTCTTTCAGGAATATAATTAATTCTTATCCAATCTATAAGCTGATAAAATAATGTATAAACAATTATAGTAGAAAATATAAATAAAATATATTTTTTCTTCAATAGGAAAAATTTAAAAACAACGAAGTTTATATAAATGGCAAATATGTATGGAGTAAAATTAATTACTACTTGCCGAATTTCAATTTGACGTTTTTCAGGATCCAAACTCCAATCTTCTGCAAATATAAATAAGAGAATAATTATTATCCAAATAATAATATCTGGATATGTAGAATCAAAGAGTTTGTTATTCTTTATTTTATTAAGAGAGATCATATTTTACGAATTTATTAAACAAAGCTACAATATAAAATACTTAGCCTACAAAATTTGTGATAAAACGGTTTTGTCACAAAATCTATCAAAAGTCATCCTGTTTCGTCACAATAATTTAGTTTCCCTATTTTATTAAATCATTTTTGCTTCAGAAATTATCATCATCATTAAAATTTTTATTCAATTAAAAATAATAAAAATGACACATTTAGAAAGAAACACATTAATCAGATTAACAAAACTGGTTTTGCTAATAGTTCTATTTTTCAGTTTTACTGCAATTACTGCACAAGATTCATACACTTTAAATAATAAAACAGAAGAATACAAGCTTGACAACGGTTTCACTTTAATTTTACACGAAGACCACACAAGCCCCGATGTTTTTGGATATATTGTTGTAAAGGCTGGAAGTCGAAACGACCCTGCAGATCAAACCGGGATTGCTCATTATCTTGAGCACATGCTTTTTAAAGGAACGCAAGAACTAGGAACTACAGATTGGGAAAAAGAGAAATTAATTGATGATAAAATAGCTTTGCTGTTTGAAGAATTGAGACTCTCTAAAGACGACGATGAGCGATTGAATATTCAAAAAAGAATCAATAAATTAACAATTGAAGCATCTAAATATCAAATAGGTAGCGAATTTAACTATATATCCAAAAGTATTGGTTGTACAAATGTCAATGCAAACACCTCCATGGACAGAACTGTATATTACAGTAGCTTTGCGCCAAATCAAATTGAAAAATGGTTGGATTTATACAGTCACCGATTTATCAATCCTGTTTTTCGTCAATTTCAACCCGAATTAGAGGTTGTATTTGAAGAAAGAAACACAATCACCGACCAATTTTTTATTGTATTGGTAGTTACATATTTTGAGCATTTTTTTAAAAACCATCCATACGGACAACAAAATATTATTGGCGAAATTGAGCACGTTAAAAATCCATCTTTAAAAAGAATGAAAGAGTATTTTGATACTTATTATGTTGCTAATAATATGGCTCTTGTTTTGTCAGGAGATTTTAATTCAGAAGAAATTAAACCTATGATAGCCGAAAAATACGGAAAATTAAGAACAGGTGTAGTTCCTGAATTTCCTGAATATGAAGTTGCCGATTTTAAAAAGAGAGAATTGGAAAAAGAAAGATTAAGTCCTATACGAATTAACATGATAGGTTTCAGAACAATGCCAGACGTGCATCCGGACAAAACAGTATTTACTGTTGCCGAAGAATTATTGACAAATAGCAGTCAAACAGGCCTTTTAGATAAATTGAAACTTGAAAATAAAATATACGAAGCTCAATTGTTTTCATGGGGTAGAAAAGATCACGGACAATCAATAATTATTGCAATACCGAAAATTGTGGGCCAAAGTCTTAAAAGCTCGGAAGAACTTGTTTTGGAGCAGTTAAGAAAACTAAAAGACGGCGAATTTGAAGAGTGGGAACTCGAAGCTCAAAAGAAAATATTATACAAACAATGGATGTTAAAATTTGAAGATAATAAAGAAAGAGGCATAATGTTGGGCGAAGCTTTTCAAAAAGGAATGACACCTGAAGATGTTCTTGATTATCCTAATAAAATTAAAGCTGTTACGAAAGAAGATATTATGAGAGTTGCCAAAAAATATTATGGTGAAAACTATCTGATAATGGAGTCGAGAATGGGATTCAGAAAAGCAGATAAAATAGAACAACCCGAACTCGAAAAAACAAATGCTGATTCTAAAGAAAAATCTATATACAGAAAACGAATTGAGCAAATAACTGAAACAAAATACCTTCCAAAATTTATTGATTTTGAAAATGATATTAACAAAACAGAAGTAAAAAAAGGAATAGATTTATATTACGCTAAAAATCCTAAAAATGATGCTTTTACTTTAAAAGTGCGCTTTGGAGTTGGGAACGACAAGTTACCATTGTTGAAATACGCATCCCATCTTTATAATTATGCCGGAACTAAAGAATATTCCGTAAAAGAACTAAAAAATGAATTTGCAAAAATTGCCTGCACTTACAAAATTATAAGCAACGACAGTTATCTTACTTTAGAACTCAAAGGTTTAGATGAAAATCTCACAGAATCTGTAACGCTTTTAAATAAACTAATTAACGATGCAGAAATTAAACAAAGCAAAGTTGATATTATTTACAGTGAAGCAAAAAAAGACCGAAAAACAGAAAAGTCAGATTTAGAAGGATTTGCAGATATTGTTCTTGAATATGCAATGTATGACCAAAAATCAAAATATATAACCAGATTAAGTCTCGATAAGATTAAAGCCTTGCAAGTTATTGATTTGCAGAACACATTTACGGAAGCAGCAAGTTATGAAGCAGAAATTTTTTATTCGGGAACAATTGCTCAAACAGAACTTAGCGAAATACTAAAAAGTGAACTGCATCTTTCAGAAAATAAGATAAAAAGCGAATCTCCAATATACAAAACCGAAAAACAATATACCGAAAATACTGTACTTTTTGTAAATAAAAAGAATGCAAGCCAAACCAAACTATATTATTACATTAATGGCGATGCATATAAAACTGATGACGATCTGAATATCAATGCTTTCAATATTTATATGGGTGGCGGTTTTGCAGGTATAATATTGCAGGAAATAAGAGAAAAAAGAGCGTTGGCATATAGCGCTTACGCTGATTACAATAAGCCCGTAACAGCTCATAAAAACTGTAATTTTATTGGATATGCAGGAACTCAGGCAGATAAAACCTTACAATTAGTTGAATTATTTGACAGTCTTGTTCACAATATGCCTGAACAACCTGAGAGAATAGAGTTCATAAAAAAATATTTAGAACTTACTTCTTTCAGCAAAAAGCCAGATTTTAGAGACTTGAACGAACAAGTGATTGAATGGAAAAATCAAGGTTTTAAAGAAGATCCTGCAAAAATGAATGCAGACAAAATCAAAAACTTACAATTTGATGAAATCCTTAAATTTTATAACGCAAGCATAAAAAATAAACCTTCTGTATTGATTCTTGTGGGAAATAAAAAACGATTTGATTTTGAAAAACTAAACAAATACGGAAAAGTGATTGAATTGGATGAGAAAATATTATTATCGAAAGAATAACTTAGCTTACTATACCCAGAAAATAAAGAATTATCAATTAAAAAATTATAGTCATGATAACAAAATTCAAAAAATTCGCAGAAAAACATCAAGTATTAACATATTGGTTATTAGCAATTTTATTTGCAATAATTATAATACCTGCAGCTCTACTTGTTTTTACTTCATTTCCAAATTTCGGAAAAGACATAATGGAAGTTACGGATGGAAAAGGATACAATACAAATATCTTATACAGCTTACCAATTGCATTAAAAGTATCAGGAGGCATTTGGTTTGTGTTAGTCTTACTTGCATGGCCTGCAACGGCATCTATTTCCGCAATAGCAGCATCATTAATACTCAAAGGAAAACAAGGAGTAAAAGAATTATTTAGTCGATTCAGATTTTGGGCACCAGAAATCTCATCCAAAAAAGGTCTTTCTATTTGGGTTAAGGCTATTATTTTAATAACGTTAATTAAACTGGTTTACTCCTTTTCATTAAATATTGTTAGTGGAGTACCCATGTCAGAGACACTTAAAATAAACACAAACTATACTATTTGGGAAATTATATTCATATTCATTACATGTTTACTTTTCGATGGTGGTGGTTTAATGGAAGAACTTGGATGGAGAGGATTTGCATTACCCAGACTTCAAAAAAAATATAGTCCCTTAATTGCAAGTATAATAGTAGGTGTTATATGGTCTTTTTGGCATATACCGATAAAATTAGATCTTTTAAGTTCACTATCAGGTTTTGCAAATGCCTATTTGTTCTTCACATTTGATGCAATTCTTTATAGCATCATCATTACTTATTTCTACAATAAACTTGGAGGCAGCATATTAATTGGTGTTGCTATACATGGTATGCTTAACGACTCCCCAGGTTTGCGTCAATTTTTCAATTCTGATTTACTAAAAGTACCTGAAACAATTGAGTCATTACTATATGCAGGAATATGTTTAATAGTAGTATTATTTATCCTTTTAAAAGAAGGTAAAATGTTAGGATTTAAAGAAGAAAATGATCCTGAACAAAGATTAGAAATCTATAACACAGAATTAGTAAAAGAATAAACTACCAAAATATATTTATACTCATGTTGATGTTGGGTGATGAAAAGTATTTCGTCACCCAATTTTGTATTTCACACCTCAGCTTATTCATCCATCACAAAAGCTTGTCATATATCCCAAATCTATTGCTAAGTAGGCTTTTCATCATATTCTTGCATCGACAAACAAATGTTGAATTTTAAAATTTTTATGATGAAAGAAATTATTTTAACAGTGATTATTACTTTTTCTACAATTCTAATTACATCAGCTCAGTTCGATGATAAATTCTATTTCCCATCAAAAGAATGGAATCCAATAGAGAATACTAACTATGAAGAAATCAATTTAACTGTTGACAATGATACATTAAATATGATTCTATTTAAGCCTAACCATAGTCCCAAGGCGACAGTCTTATTTTATCATGGAGCCGGTGGAAATATCTCAAATTATACTTTTATGACAGATCCACTTGTAAAAGCCGGATATCAGGTTTTTGCCGTCGATTTTAGAGGATATGGAAAATCAACTGGAACACCAACACATTTAAACATTGCCAGTGATGCACAAATTGTATTTGACAATATTATTGAAAAAGATGAATTTAAAGATTTATCTATAATCATTTACGGGGCTTCGATGGGAACACAAATAGCTACTAAAATTGCCAAAGACAATCAATCTAAAGTCTCAGGTTTAATCTTAGATGGTACAATTAGCTCATTTACCGACATGGCTTTACTTTCTGCTCCTGAAGCACAAAAGCCAATGATTGCTCAATATGTTACATCACCTTATTCTGCAAAAGAAGATATAAAAGAAATTAAGAATCTACCCATATTATTTATTCATAGTAAAGACGATAAATCAGTACCTTTTACTCAAGGAGAATCAGTTTTCAATAATGCTTCAGAGCCAAAAGAATTATGGATTTATGAAGGCAAACATCTTGAGTCAGTAATAAAACATCCTGAAACTTTATTAGAAAAGATTAATCTCCTAATAATAAAATCAGCAACAGTTCAAAAGTAAAAAACATCACTAACAAGCTTAAAATTAAAAAAAAATGAAAAAGTATTGGTATCTAATTGTAGCAGCAGTTTTAATTATAGCAGGATTTATTTTGAATTACACTTATGCACCCATGTTTAGTGCTGGCGATTATGTTTGTAACTATTTTGCAGCAGGCGATTATGCATTGGGTGTATTTGCTGTTGGTAAATTTTCTGCAGGCATTTTCTCAATCGGAATCTTTTCAGTTGGAATATTCTCTGTAAGCATCTTTAATATAGCACTATATTCAACCGGAATATTCGTTATCGCTTATAAGAAAAAATTACCGAGTTTATTTAAGCAAGCCTTTGAACAAGCGGCTTCTGAAGAAGAAATATTATAGTTTATAACTAAATAAATTTCAGCTAAAGGTTCTAAACCTTTAGCTTTTTCCATTCTTCCTTTGTTATCTGATAAATGTAAACATCTAAATCAAAATATTTAATTTGGCGGTCGATAAACATTCCATTTCGAACCGCCACTTTTTGTGATGCTGAATTACGAATATCAATAACAGAAATAATCTGATCCAAATTTTCATGTTCAAAACCAAAGTCACGAAAAAATTGAGCTGCTTCTGAAGCATAACCTCTACCCCAATATTTGGGTAACAGAGAGTATCCAATTTCAATTTCCAACGTATCTTCAATTGTTTGAGTAAGTAAACCACACATACCTACAAATTCATTTGTATCCTTAGTAATTAAAGCATGATGACCAAATCGATTTTCTTCGTAACGTTTAAATTGCATATCGATCCATTCTCGTGCATTTTGTTCAGGAGATAATGTCTCATCAATCCCAAGATATGGCAGCATTGGATTGTTAACAAAAAAATCCTTCCAATAAACAATATCAGATTCTTCTAACTTTCTAATTAACAAACGATCGGTTGTTTTCCCGTGAGCATACATATTTATATATTTAAATTTCAGCTATAAAAGTAAGATTAATAATTTGAAACCAAATTCTTTATACTGATTTTAAATAAGAGCTAATTATTAACATTACCAGATCAATAGGCTAAATAATTAACAGATTCACAACATTTTAATATCAACACTATTAATTCCTTTTATCATCATACTTCAAAGCCTTATTATAGTTGAATAATTTTATTATGTTTGTGGATTAACCTCAAAAACAACCTAAATTATGCCAAGCTTTGTAATTAGCGAAAAGTGTGATGGATGTAAGGCTCAAGACAAAACTGCCTGCCAATATATATGTCCAAACGATTTAATGGTTTTAGATAAAGAAAGCAATAAAGCTTATAACCAAGCTGTTGATATGTGCTGGGAATGCTACAGTTGCGTAAAAATATGTCCTACTCAGGCTATTGAAGTTCGTGGATATGCAGATTTTATGCCTTTAGGTGCAGTT
>Ga0209475_10004771_pt1 | contig 11491 bp, 8 predicted proteins | sample tdDd471_FD_187128 | JGI IMG/M metagenome (GOLD analysis project Ga0209475, IMG submission 187128) | Marine sediment microbial communities from the Atlantic coast under amendment with organic carbon and nitrate - tdDd47.1 (SPAdes)... | ecosystem: Environmental > Aquatic > Marine > Coastal >...
GTCAAATGGGACTGATGCCCTACAAGTTCTTGAAGAAAAAGAAAATAACGATCCCCCCTTCGACCTTCTTCTAACCGACATTGTTATGCCGGGCATTGACGGGCTGGAATTAGCGCATAAAACAACGGAAAAACACCCGGACATGAAAGTTATGTTTATCACAGGTTTTGCTGCCATGGCTTTGGAAGATCATAAAAAACGTCGTCAGGATCAAAACGGCAGAAGAACCCCACAAATCCTTTCAAAGCCCTTTCATTTAAACGATCTGGTTACTCGAATCGAAGAACTCTTAAACGCCTAATCCATAAAAGCTAGCACTTTTTGCATTTTTTATGTCATATATGTTATAATCTTATGGGTTGTAATTGTATAAAAAGAGCAAGTTATGGCAGAAAAAGAGAACGACATTTACGTAGTCAGAAAACATGACACTCTGAGCGGTATTGCCAAAGAACTAGGGATAAAATCCCAAGACCCTGCTGTCGAGCCATGGAGAATACTGGGTCGCTTAAACAACATAAACACTCTGGAAAAAGCAAAATTAATCCGCCCCGGGCAACCGCTTATTCTGCCGGAAGGTATAAAAACGCAACCAGCTCAAACAGAAGAGCAAACGGCCAAACACACCGAAACTCCAACACCTAAACAACCCGTTACAGAAGTTCAGCCAGCGCCCGAACAACCCACCGAAGAAGCTCGCCCAACTACTAAGGAGGCCACGGAAGCCCCCGTCGAACAACCAGCTACTCCAGAAACGCCCAGTGATACCAATAAACTTCCTCCCAGCAGAGAAGAATACATAAGCATAATCAAAGATAAACTTGCTCAGGAAACGCCCCTAAACAAACAAGATATATGGGATCTACAAACAGCATTAAAAGAAACCGGCCACAACCCCGGAAGAATTGATGGTTATGAAGGAAAGAACACCTACGCAGGAATAAAAGACTTCATTAAGACAGACGAGGGCAAAGAAGCTATTCCAAAACTTGGCGCCCCTGCTCTGGGAATAGTAGAAAAATACGAAAAAGACCCTGATTTCCGTCGCTCCATAATTCAAGAAAGCATGCCTGCAACACATCTTGCCACCCTTCAAAATATTGTTGAACGCTATCTCGAAGATGGCACCCCCCCCTCTGGCAATAAAACAGATATGTTAATCAGCCTAGATGAAATGGGATATAACATCAAAGATCCAGATGTGTATAACGAAAAAGAAGTTACCCATGCGCTAAATGATTATTTGCACGATAATCCGGAGGCAATGAAAACAACGTCCATAGCACATTACCCATCTTTGGTAAAATATGGCCATGCCGACACACTTAAAGAAATACTTAAAGACCCCGAAGTTCTGGAAGCACGCCGCAAATTAGTTATAGGCACTATCCCTTTCGCAGCCGAGGCAACCAGTGTCTCGCCCGGACTAATGAAGTCAACATGGGGAATTGAAAGTTCATATGGCAAAGATATCGTTAGTGGAACAAAATGCGAAGGAGACTGGCACTTCACCGATGGCACATGGAACAGCATCATGTCCCAAAATGGAGAAGAAATCGCCAATCTTATAAAACAAAACCACTCTGGTGAAGAATATGAGCGTATTGCAGAGGAAATTATAGCTAAAAAAGACATTCCCGGAGCGTTAGCAAAATACCAATATCATCCCGTCGTTTCAACTTACGGCGCAGCTTTTCTAATGAAGAGTAACGCAAGGTCTCTTAACGTAGATCCTTCTGAAAGACAAAACTGGAAACCCATATATTCTGCTTATAACATTAGCCCTTCCGACGCTAAAACACTTCTTAGTATGGCAAGACACGATGACCCCCGTTCTGCGCAACAAGTAATAGGAAAAAACGCACGCAATAACCCGCCTTATTTCGGAGGAGACGTCACAGCCAAGGTCGCTCTCGGCCGTATAGACAAACAATTAGAAACTCATCACAACGAATATCATGAACGCTTCGGCCGTCTTGAACGCGAAATAGTTCAAGCACGACTTCCTGCAACACATCTTGCAGGACTTAAAGAATGCGTTGAAAGATACATCGAAAATGACCGCGCCCTCTCTGGTGATAATACAGATCTGTTAGTCAGCCTAAATGAAATGAGATATAGTAGCATCGAAGATCTAAACAGATATGACGAAAGAGAAGTTTCTAACGCGCTAATGGATTATATATCCGAAAACCCGAAAATAATATTAACGGCATCAACAACCTGCCTCAAAAATTTGATCGATCACGGACATGGCAAACAACTCCGAGACATTGCCCAAAAAGTCGATAACTTTGATAATCGCATTGCACAGCAATTAGATGATATGGGAGATTTCAAAACAGCTCCTAAAACCGAAGTGCTCACACTGCAAACACTGCTGGATATTGACGGCCACCGCCCAAACGGCATTGATGGTTACGTAGGCAGCGGAACAATAGGCGCCGTTTACAGATTTAAATTATCTCATAACATCATATCCCTTCCTCCTTTTGCGATAACAGCTTCCTTTAATGACGCAACAAAAGCGGTTGGACATGAACATGACTGCACACTCGAAGAATGCATTAATAGCGACCATACAAACGGATTTGGTGTGTCCAACACAGTTATAGAGCGAGCCATCGCTGACACAAAAAGTACCATTACCGGCATAAAAAGCGACGATATTCCAGAAAAAGGAACAACGCCAGAAGATAGCGCCGCAGATAACCCGCGCCCTGTTGCCTTTATTGGTGCAAGCCACGGAGCAAAAAACGGCAATGGCGAGATTGATGAGGGAAAAAGAGTTAAAGACGAAGATGGCAACATCATAACCGAGCTCACAATTGTTGATCCACTTTGTGTTGCTCTTGCAAAAGATCTTCACCATCTTGGATATCAGGTTATCTTCATGCGCAATCCAGGTGAACAGTTCCGCATAGAAGGCGACAAAAACGATAAATTAAACGCTCGCCCATTAATTGCCCACAAATGTTCTGAAGACATGGAAGCAAACGGAAAATTATATATTAGCATCCACGCTAATTCATACGAAGAAGATAAAAGTGTAAGTGGAACCAGAATATTTGCACAAGAAGACGGTAAAGGTGGTTACCTTAATAACAAATCGCTCATGTTAGCTCAATCCGTTGGTAATAATTTTTCTATTAGCGACAAAGAAACAACTATACACCCTGCCGATTACAGCGTCCTGCGTGGATCTGAAAATGGAGTTAAAAATGACGACAACCAGCTCAATGCCGCCATTCTTGTTGAAACAGCCTTTCTTACAAACAAAGGTGATCGCGAAAAATTAAAAGAAATTGCCAAAAATCCACAGCAAGCCGCCTCGGACATTGCTAACGGCATTCATGAATTTGTTATGGCCAACTCACCGGAAGTACGAATAGCAGATGCTCAAAGGATAGCTGAAGAAGAAGCCATAAAAGTAGCAAGCGTAAACCGCGCCGAATTTAGTGGCGAAGACAATGGGACGCTTGCTTATGCAATAAATCCTCTTGCACCCCCAACATCCACTTTTTAATTATTTTTTTCACTTGAAAAAACCTCACGACATCGTTAAATCTTACGGTACGTTTTTGAGAAAGTGGGCGGTTAGCTCAGGGGTAGAGCACTTGCTCGACACGCAAGGGGTCACTGGTTCAATCCCAGTATCGCCCACCACTTTCTTAAATCCTTATTCTAATTCAATTAGATAGCTATACAATCATCCTAGACATGCTATAAAACAAGCCATCGAAATGACATGATCAACACCCTATCACAGACATCACTCATCCAAAGCTTTTAAATAAGCAACACCTATACTGGAGTCATTGCACTTTGCTCTGCCTGCATTTCACCATCTGATGGTAGCATTGGAACAATCGCCACCTTAGGATCAACAGAAACGATTGAATCTGGATCAGGCGACACAGCTTCTCCGAAGACCTGTGGCATAGCTTTCCCATTTGGGGTTTCAATAGAGCTTCCGTCTTGATGAAAACTAACAATGGGCTGACCATTGGATTCCGCGTTGACCTTTATTGTATAAGCACCACCGTTAATACCCTTTTGATAGCCTTTGTCAGGTTCTTCAGCGATAGCCTCTTGTGTAGCCTCAACCTGCACACCAGAAACAGTAGTTGCTGCAGGAACGCTTTCAACCTCCCGCGCTTTTTCCTTAGAAGCCTCGACCTCTAGCTTCTCTTCTACTTCCAAACGTTGTTTCCGTTCTCTGTAATAGGCTAACTCAACCTCTTCCGAGACTAAAACATGCGGTTTTTGGGAAAGATCCGGAGACAATTCCGTCCCCGCCCCATCTGCAGCCATGCGCAGCACATCTATTTTGCTTTCAATGATATACTGTACTTCCAGAAGCTTGCCCGTATTTTCATATGAAGGATCATCCTTATAGGCGTCCAGTGCCTCTTGCTTCATTTCTTCTAGGGTCGACGTAGCATGTCTGAGATAAACCTCCTCGTTTTCAAAAAATAGCTCAGATGCCGTCGTCGCCTCACCTTCATAGTTTTCCCAGTCAAAATTTTCGAAAATTCTGCCTTCCTCTGAGTAAGCCCTCCACACGCTAAATTTGTGTGTGTCCCTTACATCCCCAATTTCTGCTTCTATTGCAGCCATTCTTTCTTGCTCTTCAACATGATTAATGAGGAATTCCTGCTTATCTGCTCCAGAAATTAATACTTCAGGCTCTATAGGTTTTTCACCACTTTTCACCAATTCTATATTTGCGTATTGCGTAGTCGCATTAATAGCACTCTGCAGCTTAAGTAGACGTTCATATGTTTCCAAAGAGGGATTATTTTTAAAATCTTCTAGTACTTCCGCCTTTTTTTCTCCGAGAAGCTCCAGCACAAGCTTATCGTCCTCTGCCATTGTTAGATCATCTCGATCCTCCACCTCTCTCGGATAAGACGCCCAATCATAGTTTTCCAAAAGGACCTCAGAAGAAAATTCGCTCCCGGTATATACATAATCATTCAACCCCATTTCCACTACCATCATTTCTTCATGAAGCTCTCTATTTGCCAAATAGGCGTCTTCTGCTTCTTGAGAGATGAGCTGCGTTGGTTCCCTTTCAGGTATATCTTGCCCAAGGGCACGGCGACGATATGCATCTTCAAAACTTTTTTGATAATCAATCTTGAGCTGAACCTCAACAACAGCTCTCTGGCTGTCAAACAACGTCGGATCAGCATTATAATCTTCCATCGCTTCATTTTTCTGATCATCCAGAGCTTTCTGAGCGGCATCAAAATATGCTTCAGGATCTTCTCTTAAAAGCTCTTGCGGATTTGTTGCTTTTCCTCCGTTTGCTTTGTGTGAAGAAAAATCAAAATTTTTCTTTATGTCATTTTTTATCTGGCTAAAGGAGTTTTTAGCCATATTATAGGTTATCTCCGTAACTTGATCATTTTGATCAACAATTGGAGTTGTCGCGTGTGTTGGATCCAAATGGGGGTCAAGCGCTCTTAGATCCTTAAAAGCCAGAGCAATATCCCCTTGCCCTCTTTCTCGGGCCAAGTCCATGGCACCCTGATCAGCCCTGCGTTCTTCAATTAATGTCTCCAGATTTGATGAGCCAAAAGCACTATTTATTTCAAGATGGGTTCCTTCATGATTCCCAAAATAACGCATCCAGTCATTATTGGTGCCCGGCGTGTTTTCATAAATTTCCCTTCTGGCGCTCTTACCAAGATGCCCGGTGAAAGAATCAACCATCTCACTTTTCGAATTGAAATCGTATGGAGGAGTAATAGCCACACCATATTCTTGATCACCAACAACTATTCGCTGTACTATGACCTTTGGCCCACCTTTAAGGCACTTCGCAAGATCCGATACTGACAGCCTTCTCCCTGTCCCTCGCTCTACAAGGTCTTGTAGAGCTTCAGTAGATCCTGGAACTTGACGTTCCATTTGGCTTTTAAAAGTACGTGCGCGTACAATATCAGGATCAAATTCTCGTGGATCATGATCACGGTGACTACGATGAGCAGCTTTTTCTAAGATCAGGTCTGGATCAATAAAAATGACAGGATGATCGGCAGCCTCTGACGTGCCGATTTTATAGGCTTCCTTGCGCGACACCCAAAAGCCATTATGTTTATCATCGCTCTCCGAAGCAGTCTCACTCATCCCCAACCCCATTACTCAGCGCGAAGTTCTATCTCTTCGCTTGTATCTGAATCACTATCACCATCAAAACAACGATCTTCATCTCTACGCACTGGAACGGTGCGCGGCCCCACAATACCTGAGCCCTCATATCTATCATGCGGGCCTCGACCAGTTTCATGACATTTATCTTTTGATTCAGGAGAAGGCCCTTTATCAGTAACTGGCGACCCAATATCCTTTCCCGCTGCACACGCCGCAACGAGGCTAAATGCTAGTGCCACCGCAGTTAATTTCAGCTTGGTAAATATATCACCCCCCATATTCAAACCCCTATTATTTTACCAGTATATTATAGCATTTTTTATGCATCGTTCGCAAATTTAAGAAACTGATAGTAGTGGCCTAATTTAATTTCCTTATTCTTCTAACCTATAAGCATCAGACATTTTAACCACATCGCCCAAAGACCTTAACTTTTCAGTTCATACCGAATACACAAAATTAAATTAACAGCAATTACTCCCCCCATTTTTATACAGATTACTTATACATATACATAGCCGTGTCACAGCCCCCTTGCCAAGACGACCTCTGATAGTATCCTAACTAATACAGATACCTACAAATTTTAATAAAAATGTATAACCCACTAATTTTTCAGGCCTTAATGATATAGGCCTCTACGCTTGTATTTATCAATCAAAAAATCTGACGCCACAGCTCAACCATATCCGCGATACCGCTTCAGGCGTCAATTCCATTTAATAGCCCTAAATAGGTACTATCTTTTAAAAGTGGTACCAAATGGGAGGTATAGACTACAGTTTCTTAATAATGTATAAATCAATCTATTCAACTCAAATTAGTATTAGGAGCAGACCCATGTACAAAGACCTCAAATTTGCATTATTGTTGGGAGCATCAGCAGCTGTTTTTGCTGTTGCAGTGCCAACGGCAGCAATTGCTGCTGACACGGGCATTAATGAGTCCATTGTAGACGACTCCCTTAACGGCAATCAAGACAATGACACTGTCGCATCCAACAACTCATTGACAGCTAGTGATGACGATACATTAACAGCAACTGATAATTCTCAGGATAACGATCAGGATAATGATGATGTTGCGTCTTACAACGACGTTGCGTCCTACAATCAGGACAATGACTCATTGACAGCAACTGATAATTCGGACGACAACGATGATGTGGCATCATACAACGATGTGGCATCATACAATACGTTGGCTGACAATTCTCAGGATAATGATCAAGACAATGACAGTATTGCCTCTGACAATACGTTGACTGATAATTCGAATGACAATGATGATGTTGCATCATACAACGATGTCGCGTCTTACAATACGCTAACTGACAATACTCAGGACAATGATCAAGACAACGATCAAGACAATGACACTGCTAATTCCTACAATCAGGACAATGACACTGATAATTCGAACGACAACGATGATGTAGCATCATACAACGATGTGGCATCATACAATACGTTGACTGACAGTTCTCAGGATAATGATCAAGACAATGACACATTCTCATCGACTAATCTTGTGACAGCATCTGTCCTTAGTTCAACTGTTACAAACTCCAATATTGCTTTCAAAAAGGGTATGAACAAAATCGAAGGTAACGTTGTTCGGAACAGTGCATTCAGAGGAGCCAAAGGTATTAACGCGGTTAACCAGAACTCTGGCATAAACGCAAATACCCAACAGGCTGTCACAGTGAATGCCAACATAACTAGAGACTAACTAACCTTTTAGCTCAAAGGGGGAAATTATTTTCCCCTTTCGGCTCTAAACTAAAGTGATTTAATTCGAACAATTATTTATGAGGATTAAAAAAATGTTTCATAAAATAATTTACAGTTTAATAATCGTAACTATCGCACTGACCGCTCCCGTATTTTTAAATAATGCGTGGGCTGCAGATCAAGCTAATGTCATCACAGAAGATAATCCAGAAGATATTTTCAGTTCTTTCCCGATCATCAAAGATGCATATTTAGATGAAATGCGAGGTGCAGCGCTAGATGCTGAGGTGTTAGGAGTGGCTATTTTCGATGCTATCTCTCTGAATAATTCAACCAGTGGCACATTTTCAGGAGGAAACATCATTGATAACGGAGCATTTTCAGACTCCGCAGGCTTATCAACGATCATACAGAACAGCGGAAATAACGTTCTGATCCAGTCAGCAACGATATTAAACTTGAACATCGACTAACAACAAAAAATGTTGATAGCCGCATTTTGCACCTCTTCATTGAAAGCGATGGTATTTTGCGATGAATTTATTACGGTATTTTTCTTTTTTCCTTATCAGCAACATAGGCCTTTGCTTTAGCGCCCATGCGAGTGACTTTGGGCTTGTCAGTGGAAACCGCGCATTCTCTATAAAAGTATCCAGCTTTAAAAATCAGCGATTTGAGACCGTCGTCCCCCAAGAATATGATTTCAGTTGCGGGTCTGCAGCATTAGCGACACTATTAAAATACCATTACGAACACCCCATTACCGAACAACAAGTCCTTGATGCCATGTACAAAGTTGGTGATCAGGAAAAAATCAAAAAACAGGGTTTTTCATTATTAGATATGAAACGATATCTAGCAACGCTAAAACTTAAAGCCGACGGCTTCAAATTAAATAATCTTGATAAAATCAGCAATGCAGGTATGCCGGGAGTTGCACTCATTAATACAAATGGCTATATGCACTTTGTCGTCGTTAAAGGTATTAATGAAAGCCACGTCCTCCTCGGAGATCCCGCGCTAGGTATACGAAAAGTCTCTCGTGAAGATTTTAGCGATATGTGGAACAATGTCTTCTTTGTTATCCGCAACCAATCTGATCGCGCACGCTTTAGCTTTAGCCATAAAGATACTTGGTCAGACCGCCGCAAAGCCTTATTTAGCGCGGCATTAAGTAATGGAGCACTTGCTACGTTCAGCGTCCATACAGCTTTTACACCAAACATTTATCAGGGGTTTTAAAGACAATGATATATAATCGCAATATACAGTTATTCCTCGCTACACTTTCCATCCTGATAATGGACGCAGGATCACCTGCTTATGCTACCAACAATGATTCCGATATTTTATTCAATAAAGAGCAAAGCTTAAATGATAAAGAGCTCGATGAAATGCGCGGTGGCTTCCTTACAAGCAATGGCTTGATTATAGATTTTGCTTTTTCAACAAGTACATTAATCGATGGACAGCTTATTAACCAGATTATCTTGAATAGCTCCGATCCATCTTTAACCAGTGCAACTTCTCTACGAAATATTATTCAGGCCGGTGAAGGTAACTCTGCTTTCAGCGGAAAGATCGATGTAAACACTCTGCCAAATGTCCTGACCATCATTCAAAATAACCTTAACGACCTCACTATTCAGCAAGTTAACCTTCTGGATCTATCTATTAAAAACTTTGATAATTATCTTCAGCAATCTGTTGCACCTGAAATAGATTTTCAGAACACGCTACGTCTAATGCATTAAAAACAATTTGCTGCACCAAAGCCTAAAAGAAATCAAATTTTATTGGCACACGCAACGTCGCTTGCATATCAGGAGCATCATCGGTCACACCGGTCGCAACATTAAAGCTAATCCCGACCCTATCGTTTATTTGATGAGAATACCCAAACGTTGTCGATCCGACCTGAAGAATTTTGGAATTCTGATACGCAGCCCCATTTTGCTCAGTTTTCATCACAACACTATGACTATAACCCAAGCTAAAAGATGTCTTATCATTAATCGAAAATCCCATCCCTAAACTCGCATTTATACTATCGCCAGGGTCAATCGTGCCATAACTACCGCCCACATCTTTCTCGATATTATACACATACCCTAAATTAGAGAAAAATACAGCCGGATCAGTTGGATACAACATCGTAATACTTGGCTGCAACGCATAAAAACCTGATCCGGTAGGCGCTTCCAACTGCAAGCCTGTTGCAGCATTTATTGGCACATCGAAAGGCCCCTCGCCTGTTATAGACTTAAAGCGAAGATTACCAATGAAATAAGGCCAACCATTCTGGCCATTATTTATCTGGTAATGCGCAGCAAGTTCTATATCACCAAGACCATACCCATCGACATCACTTAAAACATCTGTAGCCGTCCCGACGCCTATCGGCCGTCCAATAGTTGAGTCATTTCGCCACAAAAACGGAACGTAGGCCTCAATTTCCAAGCGATCCGTCAACCCCAACCGCCCCGTCATTGCTGCGGTAACAATATCCCTATCAATTTCTGAAATATCGAAAAGCCCTACATTGATAGCAGGAACAATCGTAAAACCCTCAACAGCAACCCTCAAAGCAGATGTACGGCTATATTGCAACGAAGGCTCAAGAACAGCGCGCCCTCTTGGCAACAAAACTCCCCCTTCATCCACCGCAACAGCTGGAACTTCCGGTTTTTTCTGGCTCTGCGTTTTTTTCTCAGTACCGACCTCCTGAGTTCCCCGCCCTCGCGCCATATAAAGGTCATTTCCCCTATCATCATCAGGAGGAGTAATACCCCTGCCCCTGTAATTCCCCAACAATTGCTCAGCTTCACCAAGGGTCTTATTTAATTGAGAAATCTTAAAATCCAGAAACTTCTTCTGTTCTTCCAGCTCTTCTTCTTTTTTATCCAAGGCTTGCTTTTGCAAACGGAGTTCTTCCAATAACAGCTCTATTTTATCTTCAAGGACAAGCTTGTCATTTTTAGGAGCTGGATTAGCACAGACTATATCAACACAAAATACTAGCAACAATAATGAGCTAACAAACAAAGGACAGGACTTCAAACACCGCTTAAATGCCATTTTCACACCTAATATTTGGGGTTTTTACGCAGAAATACGCTGTACGATGTCAAATTATAGTTGTTTTGGAGAAAAATATCTACAGAAAATAGCGTTTTATTGAAAAACGCCCCTAATTAGAACAAAAAGATTCAAAAATTCATCATTTTCGTTACACACACTCAAATTTTTAGTCGTTATGATATAATATAAATATTTCATCCGAAGAATATATAAACTTGCTTTTCCAATAAGCACCTTATAATTCCTGCACGAGCTACCCTAATGCGCACATTTTTGATTTACATTAGGATTAGGGATTAGGAATAACAAAAAGCAACACCCATAATTCTTGAACTATTGATCTTTGCGCTATAAACGATAATATTGCTAAGAATATTGAAATAGTAATGACAAAGACGCGAGCAAAGAACATGGACAACACAACACCTTCCCTATCAACTACCCTCGCCGGGCAAAAACTTGAGACCTGCATATATAATGCATCCGGGCCATTATGCACGACGGAAGAAGAACTT
>Ga0209475_10004774_pt1 | contig 11488 bp, 10 predicted proteins | sample tdDd471_FD_187128 | JGI IMG/M metagenome (GOLD analysis project Ga0209475, IMG submission 187128) | Marine sediment microbial communities from the Atlantic coast under amendment with organic carbon and nitrate - tdDd47.1 (SPAdes)... | ecosystem: Environmental > Aquatic > Marine > Coastal >...
GGCGCCGACCGGGTTCTGCATCCAACCATTGGCGATCAGGATCCACAGCGCCGAGAAGTTCGAGCCGATCGCAACCAGCCAGGTCACCACCATGTGCGCGGTCTTGCTCAGCTTGTCCCAACCGAAAAAGAACAGCCCGACAAAGGTCGCCTCGAGGAAAAAGGCCATCAGCCCCTCGATCGCAAGCGGCGCGCCGAAGATATCGCCGACGTAGTGGCTGTAGTAGGACCAATTCATGCCGAACTGGAATTCCATGGTAATGCCGGTGGCAACGCCAAGCACAAAGTTGATGCCGAACAGCGTGCCCCAGAATTTCGTCATCTGGCGCCAGATCGGCCGGTTGGTCATCACATAGACCGTCTCCATGATCGCGACCAGGATCGACAAACCCAGCGTCAGCGGCACGAAGAGGAAGTGATACATCGCTGTCATCGCGAATTGGAGGCGCGACAGCTCGACGACATCAAGTTCCATGATTGTCATCTCCTCGGTTTGAGTTTGCAGATTTGCACGACACAAACCTGCTTCGAAAATACATCATTGTTTTTGGGGTACACCCGCGGTCGCCAGAGTCGATTTGATCTGGGTCAAAGGACTCCGGTTTTCGGAATGTATTTTTCCAGATCCATGCGCCGGTCGGCCCCTTCCATCTCGGCGGTGCGGTGGGTTGCCGCGATGATGGTCGCCTGCGGGAGATAGCGCCGCAACCCCGCCACGACGCGGCGTGCGGTCGGGTCGTCGAGCCCCTCGGTCGGTTCGTCCAGCAGCAGGATATCGGGCCGACGCAACAGGGCACGCGCCAGCGCCAGCCGCCGCGATTCCCCTCCCGACAGGCCCGCGCCCCCCTCGCCCAGCCGGGCCTGCAAGCCGCCGCGCCCATGGATCACCCCGTCCAGCGCCACCGCGCGCAGAACCTCCCAGGCGGCGTCCTCGCTCAGCTCGGGCCGGGCGATCTGCAGGTTGTCCAGAACGGTTCCGCCGAGCAGCGCGCTGCGCTGCGGCAGCAGGGTCAGATGCCGGCGCAGTGCCGGTTCCGGCCAGCCGCCCAGCGGCGCGCCGAGAATCCGCACCTCTCCGGCCTGAATCGGCCCGATGCCCGCCAGAGCATCCAGAAGCGTGCTTTTGCCCGATCCGCTGGCGCCGCTCAATGCCAGCATCTCGCCCGGTGCGGCCGAGAAACTCAACCCACGCAGCAGCAGCCCCGCGCGCCCGGGACGCGCGAGGTCCAGATCACGCACCTCCAGCCCGGCGGCGCGGTCGGTCGCGGGGGCGGCGCCGCCTGCGGGCAACGGCCGCGCGCCCTGCGGTGCCGGCGCCATCACCCGGCCTGCCGCATCGCGCATCCGTCCGATCTCGGCGAGGCCACGACGCAGCGGCAGCACCGTTTCGGCCAGTGCCAGCGCCACGAAGACCCCGATGGCGGCCTGCGCCGCGTCGATCCGCCCGGAGGCGATCAGCCCGCCGGACAGGCCCAGAACCAGCGCCGTGACCAGGCCCACCAGCACCGTCAGCGCCATGCCTGCCGCCGTGTCGATCCGGTCGAGCCGGTCCTGTGCCGCCCGCGCGCGGGCTTCTTCCGCATCGATCCCGGCGCGCCACACCGGCAACAGCCCCTGCAGGATCGCCTCGCGCTGGCCGCGAAACAGGCCGATGGCGCGCTGGCGCAGCGCCTGCATCGCCGCCTCGGCCTCGGTCGAGGGGGAAAAGGTCCGCAGCGCAACGCGCAGCAGGATCACCATACCTCCGACCAGGTATCCCAGTCCAATCGCCGCCGCGACCGCCGGATCAGAAAGCCATGACAGCATTGCAAAGGCCACCGCATGGGTGATCAGCGCCGCCGCGACCGGCAGCGCCAGCCGCAGCGCCACCCCGTCCAGCGCATCGACGTCCGCCGTGATCCGTGTCAGCGCGGTGCCGCCGCGCAACCGCCGCAGCGCGTCGATCGGCCAGTGTTCCAGCCGGTGCATCAGGGTGATCCGCAGCGCCGCGAGGGCGCGCAGAGTGGCGTCATGGGTCAGCAGCCGCTCGCCATAGCGGGCGCCGGCCCGGCCCAGTGCCAGAAACCGCACCCCGGCCGAGGGGCGAAACACGTCAAAGGCAATGCCAATCCCGGCGATCCCGGCCAGCCCCGTCGCGGTGATGAACCACCCCGACAGGCCAAGCAGCGCCGCGCCCATGATCAGAACGACAACGGTCAGCGCCGCGCCGCGCCACATTGCCCAGGAGTCGGCCTCCCAGAGCAGCCGGAAGATCCGCCAAAGCGCCCTCATGCCACACCCCCCAGGTCGATCACCCGGCCCATCGCGGCGCAAAGCGTGGAGTCGTGGGTGGCGACGATCACCGTCCGCCCCTCGCTGGCCAGATCGACCAGCGCCGCGATGATCTCGCCAGCGGTTTCATGGTCAAGATCGGCGGTCGGTTCGTCGGCCAGGATCACATCGGCGCCGGTCAGGAAGGTACGCGCCAGCAGCAGCCGCCGCGCCTCGCCACCGGACACGCCGGCGCCGGTCTCTCCCAGCCTGGTGTCGAGCCCCTCGGGCAGCGCCGCGACGATGGATGCCGCGCGAGCCTTGTCCAGCGCCGCCTGCATGTCGGCGCCCTGTCCGTGCGGATCGAGAAATTCTCTCAGGGTCAAATCCGGGACATGTACCGATTGCGGCACCAAGGCGATCCGTGCGCGCCAGCCGTCGGCATTCGCATCATCAAGAGCCTGACCCGCCACAGTGATCCGCCCCGCATCGGGGCGAAGCAGCCCGGCCGCAAGCTCCAGCAAGGTCGATTTTCCGGTGCCGCTCGGTCCGCGAAGCGCCACGCGCTCGCCCGCTCCGATGGAAAGATCCGGCATCGCGTGGCGCAACCCGCCGCGCGTCACCGTGACCCCCGCCATCACCAGGGTTGGCGGTCCGGCCAGCCGCTCGACCCGCGCACCGGTGCCCAGGACCTGCGCCGCCTCGCGCGTCATCCGCGCCTCCAACTCGTCGGCCACGGCTTCGGCGGCGGCCTTGTCATGCCAGGCGGCGGCCAGATCGCGCAGCGGCTGAAAGAACTCTGGCGCCAGCAACAGGATGAACACCCCCTCTCCAAGCGTCATCGGGGAAGCCCAGGCGCCGAATGTGATCTCGCCCAACAGCGAGAACCCGACGTAAACGGCCACCATCGCCACCCCGATGGCCGAGAACAGCTCCAGCACGGTCGAGGACAGGAAGGCGACCCGCAGCACCGCCATGGTCCGCTGCCGCACCCCCTCGGCCAGCATGGTGAAATCGGCACGCGATTTCTCGCTGGCGTCGAGTATCCGGATATCCGGCAGCGCCGCGATCCGGTCGATCAGCAGCGCGTTCATGTCGCCGATCTCGACCATCTGCCGCGCGCTGGCCTCCTTCGCCGCCATGCCGACCAGAGCCATGAACACCGGGATCAACGGCCCCGCCAGGAACAGGATGACCGCCGCCGCCCAGGATTGCGAGGCGGTCAGCACAAGCAGGATCAGCGGCAGCGCCATCACCCGCGCCATGGCGGGACGATAGCGGGACACGTAGGGTGACAGCAGCGCCAGCTTTTCCGACAGCAGCGCGGCAAGATCCGCCGAGGAAATGGCGCGGTCGGTGCGCAGGCTCTCGCGGTCGAGCAGAATCTTGCGTTGCTCGGCGACCACAAGGTCAGCCGCCGCGAAGGCCCGCCGCCCGGCGATCCGGTCGGCAATGGCCCGCATCAGGCCGAGCAGGGCAAAACCGGCCGCTGCACCCCATCCCGACTCCCCGAAGCTGCCCGAGGCCCAGCCCTGGATGACCCAGGCGACCAGCACCGCCTGAACCGGCCAGAGCGCCCCTGACAGCGTGGTCCAGACCGAAGCCTGCCTTAGCAAAAGGCCGGGCCGACCGGCAATGAGCCGGGAGATGGAGGATTTCGATACCACGGGGAATGCTCGTCGCTTCTGGGGGGCGGTTATATCATTTATTTAAGATGTGTAATAAGTCGGGACCACCCCGGAAGGGTGCGACACGCTGTATCGGGCAATGGCACCGGGAATCAGGCGCCTTGCCGCTCCTCCAGCACCTTTTTCGCCGCCCGGAAACACTCCAGCGCCTGCGGCACACCGCAGTAGATGGCGACGACGTGGATGATGGCGCGGATCTCCTCTTTCGACACCCCGTTGTTCAGCGCGCCGCGGCAGTGGATTTCCCATTCGTGCATCTTGCCCAGCGCCCCGATCATCGCGAGGTTCATCATGCTGCGGGTCTTGGGGTCGATCACATCGTCGCCCCAGCCGAATCCCCAGCACCAGGCGGTCATCGCCTCCTGGAACGGGCGGGTGAAATCGTCGGCGGCGGCGAGGTTTTTCTCGACATACTCCGCGCCCAGGGTCGCCTTGCGCTGTGCCAGACCCTTGGCAAACAGGTCTTCGTCCCAGGTATCGCTCATCTCGCCAGTCCCTTTCGTTCCGTGTTCCGGCTCACCATCTCCAACAGCCTGCCGCCACGCAAGGCTGTGGCGGGAAAAATCGGGCGCGGCAGATGGTTTTACCGGCAGGGCATCGGGGGCGCTTGCGGACCGCCCTTGGCCTTTCTGTCACCGGGCCGATAGGATAAGCCTATCCGTGAAGAGTGGACGCAGGCCCTTTATCGGGTTTGTTAAACAAGGCCAATTAGAGCCGAAAAAACGCGGGCGGGTGCGAATGCGGGAGAGCCGATGACAACAGCCCTGATCACCCATGCCGAGTGTCTTCGGCACGAGACTCCGCCCGGTCACCCCGAGCAGGTGGCCCGACTGGAGCATGTGCTGCATGCGCTGGAGCCGCTGGAGCTGCGGCGGGTGACCGCGCCCCTGGCCGCCGAGGACGACGTGTTGCGGCTGCATCCCGCCGCCTATCTTCAGGAATTGCGTGACCGCCGGCCCGAGGCGGGGATCGTGCAGCTGGACGCCGACACCTGGATCTCGCCCGGCTCGCTCGCCGCAGCGTTCCGCGCCGTTGGCGGTGCGCTGCGGGCGGTGGACATGGTGCTCTCGGGCGAGGTCGGTAATGCCTTTTGCGCCACCCGCCCGCCGGGCCACCATGCCGAGGCAGAGACGCCGATGGGGTTCTGCCTGCTGGGCACCGCCGCGCTGGCGGCGCAATACGCGCTGGACCACCACGGGCTCAAACGTGTCGCGGTGGTGGATTTCGATGTGCATCACGGCAACGGCACGCAGGAACTGCTGTCGGGCGAGCCGCGGGCGCTGGTCATCACCAGCCAGCAGATCCCGCTTTGGCCCGGCACCGGGCAGGCGCATGAGACCGGCGGCTATGACAACGTGCTGAACCTTCCGCTGGCGCCGGGCAGCGGCAGCGCGGAGATGCGCGCGGCCTGGGGCGGGGCGGCGTTCGACCGTCTGCGCGCGTTCCGGCCCGAGCTGATCGTGATCTCGGCCGGGTTCGACGCGCACCGCGACGACCCGCTGGCGCAACTGGAGTGGGAGACGCAGGATTACGCCTGGCTCACCGCCGAGCTGTGCAATATTGCCGATACGCTTTGCCGTGGCCGGATCGTCTCGACTTTGGAGGGCGGGTATGATCTGAACGCGCTGGCCGTATCGGCCAGGGCGCATGTGGAAGAACTGATAAAGGCCGCGACATGACTGAGACCCCCCCGAGCACACCCGTCGAGAAAATGAGCTTCGAACAGGCGATGAAGGAGCTGGAGTCGGTGGTCGACAGGCTCGAACGCGGCGAGGTGGCGCTGGAGGAATCGATCACTCTCTACGAGCGCGGCGCCAAGCTGAAGAAACGCTGCGAGGACGAGCTGAAGCGCGCCGAGGAAAAGGTCGCCGCGATCACGCTGGACGCGGATGGCAACCCGACGGGCATAAAGCCGGTCGAAGGTCAGTAATGTTCGCCGAGCGGCTGGCCGCGGATTCGGCGCGCATCCAGGCGCATTTCGACACCGTTCTGGCCGGGCTGAGCCGCCTGCCGGTGGTGCAGGCGATGGGATATGCCGTGCAGGGCGGCAAGCGGCTGCGCGGGTTTATGGTGCTGGAGGGCGCGCGGCTGCACGATGTGGCGCCTAAGCGGGCGATCTGGCCCGCCTGCGCGATCGAGGCGCTGCACGCCTATAGCCTCGTGCATGACGATCTGCCCTGCATGGATGACGACGATCTGCGCCGGGGCCGCCCCACGGTGCACGTGAAATGGGACGAGGGCACCGCCGTGCTGGCCGGTGACGCCCTGCAGGCGCTTGCGTTCGAGCTTTGCGCACATGAGGGTTGCGGGCCTGCGGAGGTGCGGGCCGATCTGGCGCTGAGCCTGGCCCGCGCCTCGGGCGCGCGCGGCATGGTGCTGGGCCAGGCGCTGGATATCGCGGCGGAACAGGCCGAGGCACCGCTGACGCTGGACCAGATCACCCGGTTGCAGGCGGGCAAGACCGGGGCGCTGATCGAATGGGCGGCCTGTGCCGGGGCACGGCTGGCTGGGGCGGATACCGCGCCGCTGCGCGATTATGCGCGGGCGCTGGGGCTTGCCTTTCAGATCGCCGACGACATCTTGGATGAAGAGGGCGACGCCGAGAAGGCCGGCAAGCGGTTGCGCAAGGACGCCGAGGCCGGCAAGGCGACATTCGTTTCGCTGCTGGGGCTCGAGGGCGCGCGGAGCCGCGCCAGCGAGCTGGTGGCGCAGGCCGAGGCGGCGCTTGCCCCCTACGGCGAAGGGGCAGATCCCTTGCGGGAGGCAGCGCGCTTCGTTATCTCGCGCGAAAGCTAGACGCTGCCGCCGAAGGAGGCGCAGATGCCAGACCGACCGAAAACACCGCTGCTGGACCGGATCAACAGCCCCGCCGACCTGAAGCACCTGTCGGAATCGCAGCTGGTGCAGCTGGCGGCCGAACTGCGGGCCGAGACGATCTCGGCCGTGAGCGCGACCGGCGGCCATCTGGGCGCCGGGCTGGGCGTGGTCGAGCTGACCGTGGCGCTGCACGCGGTCTTCGACACGCCGCGCGACAAGGTGATCTGGGACGTCGGCCACCAATCCTACCCGCACAAGATCCTGACCGGGCGGCGCGACCGCATCCGTACCCTGCGGCAAAAGAGCGGGCTGAGCGGCTTCACCAAGCGCAGCGAGAGTCCCTATGACCCGTTCGGCGCGGCGCATAGCTCGACCTCGATCAGCGCCGCGCTGGGGTTCGCGGTGGCGCGCGACCTGGGCGGCGTGGTGCCCGAGGGGCTGGGCGATGCCATCGCGGTGATCGGCGACGGCGCGATGAGCGCCGGCATGGCGTTCGAGGCGATGAACAACGCCGGCCACCTGGGCAAGCGGCTGATCGTGATCCTGAACGACAACGAGATGAGCATCGCACCCCCCGTCGGCGCGCTGTCCTCCTATCTCTCGCGGCTCTACGCCGAGGAGCCGTTCCAGGAGCTGAAGGCGGCGGCCAAGGGGGCGATCTCGTTCCTTCCCGAACCGTTCCGCGAGGGGGCCAAGCGCGCCAAGGACATGCTCAAGGGCATGGCCATGGGCGGCACCCTGTTCGAGGAGCTGGGGTTTTCCTATATCGGGCCGATCGACGGCCACGACCTGCACCAGATCCTGCCGATCCTGCGCATGGTCAAGGCGCGGGCGACCGGGCCGATCCTGATCCACGCGCTGACCCGGAAGGGCAAGGGATACGCCCCGGCCGAACAGGCGCGCGACAAGGGCCATGCCACCGCCAGGTTCGACGTGCTGACCGGCGAGCAGAAAAAGGCACCGTCGAACGCGCCGAGCTATACCAGTGTCTTCGGCAAGACGCTGGTCGAGGAGGCCGCGCACGACGACAAGATCGTGGCAGTGACGGCTGCGATGCCGGATGGCACCGGGCTGAACCTGTTCGCGGAACGCTACCCGTCGCGCTGTTTCGACGTCGGCATCGCCGAGCAGCACGGGGTGACCTTTTCCGCCGCCCTTGCTGCCGGCGGGATGAAGCCCTTTTGCGCGATCTATTCGACCTTCCTGCAGCGCGGCTATGACCAGGTGGTGCATGACGTGGCGATCCAGCGGTTGCCGGTGCGCTTTGCCGTGGATCGGGCCGGGCTGGTCGGCGCCGACGGGGCGACCCATGCGGGTGCCTTCGACGTGGCCTTTCTTGCCAATCTGCCAGGCATGGTGGTGATGGCCGCCGCCGACGAGGCCGAGCTCAAGCACATGGTCGCCACCGCCGCGGCACATGACGAAGGCCCGATCGCCTTTCGCTATCCGCGCGGCGAGGGGGTGGGCGTGGAATTGCCCGAGCGCGGCGAGGTGCTGGAAATCGGCAAGGGCCGGATGATCCGGCAAGGCGGGCGGGTGGCGATCCTGTCCTTTGGCACCCGGCTGTCCGAGGTGATGGCGGCCTCCGAAGCGTTGGTGACGCGGGGGATTTCCCCGACGGTGGCCGATGCGCGCTTTGCCAAGCCGCTGGACCGGGAGCTGATCCTGCGGCTGGCGGCGGAGCACGAGGCGCTGATCACCATCGAGGAGGGCGCAGTGGGCGGTTTCGGCAGCCATGTCGCACAGCTTCTGGCCGAGGAGGGGGTGTTCGACAGCGGGTTGAAATACCGCTCGATGGTGCTGCCCGACAATTTCATCGACCAGGCCAGCCCGGCGGACATGTACGCGGTGGCCGGCCTTGGCGCGGCGCAGATCGAGGCCAGGGTGCTCGAGGTTCTGGGCGTGGCCTCGATCGCGGGGAAACGGGCCTGAGACCATAGGCCCATTGAACTGGCGAGGGCGGGGAATCAACCCCCCACCAGCGCCACCACCGCCGCCCCCATGGCGCCGCACATGGCGTAGCCCAGCAGCACGTAGAGCCCGTCGTGGGTGAGCAGCCCGAAGGCCACCAGCGCCACGGCGGCAGCGCCCAGCGAGGTGACCATCGGCACCAGTTCCAGCGCCGGCCACATCATCGGCACCAGCACGCAAAGCGAGAACGCCGCCAGCCGCGCCGGGCCGGTGGTGAGGATGCGCAACCGGGCGTGCGAATGCCGGTCGATCCAGGCCGAGGGGCGGCGCAGCCAGGCGATGGCACGACGGAACCGGTCGGAGCCGATCTTGCGCCGCATCAGCGGGCCGGGCAGCCAGAGATGCCGCCGCCGCAACAGCGCCTGCGCGCCGATCAGCACGATCACCAGCGCCGAGAGCGTCGGCACGCCGGGGATGCCCGAGATCGGCGAGACCAGCAGCACCGCGACGGCAAGGATCACCGGGGTGAAGGAGCGGTCGCCGATATGGGTCAGCAGGTCGGCGACGCTGACACTGGGGCCGGTGGCGGCATCGTCCAGCGCATCGAGCAGGCCGGTCAGGCTACGCGGCTGGGACGCCGGCGCGCCGCCATTCATCCCGCGCCGCTTTCGGCCAGCAGCGCCGCCAGACCGGCGCGGTAATCGGGGTAGAGCAGCCGCACGCCGAGGTCGCGCTTGATCCGGTCGTTCCGCACCCGCTTGCTCTCGGCGTAAAAGCTGCGCGCCATCGGCGTCATCTCGGCCGCGTCATAAGGCTCGGCCGGTGGCAGCGGCAGGCCGAGCAGACGGGCGGCCTCGGCGATGACCTCCTCGGGCGGGGCCGGGTCGTCATCGCAGACATTGTAGACCGCGCCCGGATCGGGCCGGGCAATGGAGGCGGCGAGCACCCGGGCGATATCATCAACATGGATGCGGCTGAATACCTGGCCCGGCTTGACGATTCGCCGCGCCGTGCCCGCCCGCACCTTGGCAAAGGGGCCACGCCCGGGGCCGTAGATGCCCGCAAGGCGGAAGATGTGCAGCGGCAGGTGCGGCACGGCCGCCCACCCCGCCTCGGCCCGCACACGGGCCTTGCCGCGCGCGGTGGCGGGGGTAAGCGGCGTGTCCTCGTCGACCCAATCGCCGCCGTGATCGCCGTAGACCGCCGTGGTGGAAAGGTAACCGACCCAGTCCAGCCGGGGCGCGATGCGGGCAATCTGCTTGCCCAGCGTGGCGAGCACCGGGTCGCCCCCGGCGGGCCCCGGCGCGGCGGAGATCAGCAGATGCGTCGCCGTGTCCAGTTTCGGCAAGGCCCCCTCCCCCAACCAGACCAGCGGCGTGATGCCGGTTTCGGCCAATGCCCCGGTCCCGTCCGCGTGGCGGGTGGTGCCGAGGATGCGCCAGCCCCCCGGCAGGAGGTGCCGCGCCAGCGCCTGGGCGCTATAGCCGTGACCGATGCAGAGAAGCGTTTTGCTCATGCCCCCCTAGATGCGCGGGAGCGGGTCCGCATGCAAGCCCGGCTGCGGGGTTGATTTCCGCCCCGCGCTGGGCCTTGTTGGGGGCATGAGCGACAAAACCCCCGATCTCGAAGCCGCCTATGACCTGAAAACGCCGGAGGATTCGCGGCACCTCTATGCCAGTTGGGCCGACGATTACGACAACAGTTTCGCCGATGCGCAGGATTATCGGCTGCATGCGCGCACCGCCCGCGCCTTTGCCGAGGCCGGCGGGCAGGGCCCGGCGCTGGACGTGGGCGCGGGCACCGGCCTGTGCGGCGCGGCGCTCTCCGGTCTGGGCGTCGGCCCCTTGGACGCCACCGACATCAGCCCCGAGATGCTGGCGCGCGCCGGGGAAAAGGCGGTGTATCGCCGCCTGATCGAGGCCGACCTGACCCAGGGGTTGCCGATGCCGCCGGAGAGCTATGCCGGCATCGTCTCGTCGGGCACCTTCACCACCGGGCATGTGGGCCCGGAAGCGCTCGAGGCGCTGCTGCCGGTGGCCCGGCCCGGGGCGCTGTTCGCGATCTCGATCAATGCCGCGCATTACCGCGCCGCCGGGTTCGCCGCCAAGCTGGAGGCCTTGAGCCGCGGCGCGATCCGCGACTTGCGCCTACCCGAGGTTCGGATCTATGGCGACAAGGCGCAGGGCGAGCACAAGGACGACATCGCGCTGATCGCACTGTTCGAAAAGGTCTGAGGCGGCGCGCGGCGCCGCCGACGGAGGTCAGTTGGATCACGACACGGCATATGAGCTGAAACGCCGGTTGATCGCGCAGGCGCGCGACGAGGGCTTTGTCGCCGCCCGGATCTGTCGCCCGTGGGACGTGCCCGAGGTGCCGGGCCGGCTGGCCGAGTTCGTGGCGGCGGGCTGGCACGGGCAGATGGGCTGGATGGAGGAGCGGATGGCCTGGCGCGGCGATCCGCATGCGCTCTGGCCCGAGGCGCGCTCGGTCCTCATGCTGGCCGAAAGCTATACCCCCGGGCACGATCCACGCGCGATCCTGGCGCGGCGCGACCGCGCGGCGATCTCGGTCTACGCGCAGAACCGCGATTACCACGATATCGTCAAGAAACGGCTGAAGCGGCTGGCGCGCTGGCTGATCGACACGGTGGAAAAGGGCGGCAACCGAGACGGCACGACCGGCAAATGGGTGCCGCTGGCCCAGGGCGAGGCCCCGCGACCAGAGGTCAAGGTCTTCGTCGATACCGCGCCAGTGCCGGAGAAACCTCTGGCGCAGGCGGCGGGGCTGGGCTGGCAGGGCAAACATACCAACCTGCTGAGCCGG
>Ga0209475_10004775_pt1 | contig 11488 bp, 6 predicted proteins | sample tdDd471_FD_187128 | JGI IMG/M metagenome (GOLD analysis project Ga0209475, IMG submission 187128) | Marine sediment microbial communities from the Atlantic coast under amendment with organic carbon and nitrate - tdDd47.1 (SPAdes)... | ecosystem: Environmental > Aquatic > Marine > Coastal >...
CGTCCGTCCTCCCGGATCTCCCCCGGGAGCAGATCCAGACGCACATCACCCCCTCGCGCCAACCCAAGTTCGGCGATTTCCAGTCCAACTGCGCCATGCCGCTCGCCAAGCGTTTCCAGATGCAGCCGCGTGAGTTGGCCGCGAAGATTGCCGAAGCGATCGATGTCACGGGGATTGCGGAGCCGATCGACGAATCGAGCATCGCGGGTCCGGGGTTCATCAATATCACCCTGCTGCCCAGCGCGATCTCCGATGCGCTGGGGACTTTGGATACGCCCGATCTCGGGATTGTCGCGCCGGATTCGCCGCCGACGGTGGTGGTCGATCTGTGCGGCGTGAACCTCGCAAAGCAGATGCATGTCGGGCATCTGCGTTCCACCGTCATCGGTGACGCGATCGCGCGTTTGTACGAGCGCCTCGGGTACAAAGTCATCCGCCAATCCCATGTCGGCGACTGGGGCCTGCCCATCGCCATGGTGGTACAGAAGCTCATCGAGCTTGAGGGCGACGGGCTGGACCTGCAGGGCGTCACGCTCGCGCAGCTCAACGGGATGTACAAGAAGGCACAGGCGGCGTGCAAGGCGGAAACACGGGCCGTGCAGATCCTCGAAAAGGTCGGCGGACACCCCAAAGCATTCGCCGAGCTCGAGCTGCGGATCGAAGACGCCAACGAGCACATGGAGCGTGCCAAGGCACGCCTCGTGGCGCTGCAATCGGGCGATGAAGAATCCGTCCGCGTCTGGCAGCGGATTTACGACATCACGATGGGCGCGTGTTTGCATACCTGCGAGCGTTTGCACGCCAATGTCACCGATGAGCACAGCGCGGGCGAGTCGACCTATCGTGACGAACTCGGCGAGGTCGTGCAGGACTTGATCGATCGCAACATCGCGGAAGAGGACGACGGCGCGCTCGTTGTGAAGTGCGACGGGATCAAGGAACCCACGATCATCCGCAAGCGCGACGGCGGGTACCTGTACGCGACGACGGATATGGCCGCGATCAAGCGGCGCGTCGAGAAGTTCGGCGGCGACATCGTCGTGTACTGCGTGGACTCGCGCCAGTCCCTGCACTTCAAACAGGTCTTCGCTGCGGCAAAGAAGGCCGGCTACACCAAGACAAGCGACGGTCACGACGCAAACCTCGTGCATGCGATGTTCGGGTCCGTCATGGGCGAGGACGGCAAGCCCCTCAAGTCCCGCTCGGGTGAGAACCTCAACCTCTCCGACCTGCTCGACGAAGCGGTATCACGCGCGGAAGCAACCCTCACCGAGCGTTCGCCGGACATCACGGGCGATGAACGCAAGCAGATCGCGGAATCCGTCGCGATGGCAGCGGTGAAATACGCGGATCTCTCCATCGAGCGCATCAAGGACTACATCTTCAGCTTCGATCGCATGCTCGCGTTCGAGGGCGATACCGGTCCGTACCTTCTCTACGCGTTGGTCCGCATCAAGAGTATCTTCCGCAAAGCGCAGGACGCGGGCATCGACACCTCAGATCTCGATGGAGCATCGTTCGATCTGCGTGACCCCGCCGAGAAGGCGTTGGCACTCAAGCTCCTGCGCTATCCAAGCGTCGTGGAGGGCGCCGGGCTCAATCATGAGCCCAACCGCCTCTGTGCGTTCGCCTACGAGCTTGCGTCTAGCTTCAGCTCATTCTTCGACCAGTGCCCCGTGCTCAAGAACGACGACGAGGCGCTGCGTGCGTCGCGCCTGCGTCTGTGTGCCCTGACGGGGCGTGTTCTTGAGGACGCCCTCACCACCATCGGGATCCCCACGGTCGAGCGGATGTAATCCCTGATTCTGTACCTTGATTCAGGATTCGTTGATCGCCTCCTATCCCACGAGCGAAGAATACGGTTCATGAGTACCGCCCCGATCACCGCTATCTCTGCATCGAACGACGAGCAGATCGCGTCGCGCCCCGCGACGCGTGCGACCATCACGATCGGGACGCACTTCCTCGTCGATGTCTTCTCGTTCGTCGGCGTCTCCCTCATGCCCCTGCTCGCCGTCACCCTCGGGATGAGCACGGAACAAAAAGCCCTCCTGCTCGCGCTCGGGTCCTTGTGCTCGGGCGTCGTCCAACCCATCGTCGCGTGGGTGAGCGATAAGTTTGATACGCGGGTTGTTGGGACGCTCGGGTTCGTCGTCGCGGTGCTGTGTATCGGGAGCTTTGGTCTCGCGCAGAACTTCACCCAGCTCGCGATCCTGTATTCGGTCGGCGCTGCGGGCATCGGCGCGTTCCATCCGCCCGCGGCCGCGATTACCGGGCATCTGGGTGGGGCCAAGCGTTCCAAGTATGTCGCCTTCTTCTTTCTCGCCGGCATGGTGGGCGGGATGACGGGTAATGTGCTCATCCCTGAGTATGTCGCGATGATGACACCCCGTATCGACGGCGTACCCGATACAACGAGTGGGCTGCGTTCGCTGCTCTACCTTGTCCCGATCGGTTTGCTCGCCGCGATCGTGCTGGCCAAGGCAACCCACTCCGTCGGGCACCGCCACAACGGCGCACACGCAACGCATACCGAGTGGGACACGCACGAGAAGCGCCAGCGATGGTTCGCGGTGGGGGTGCTCTACCTCACCAATATGCTCCGGTTCAGCGTGAACATGGCGCTCGTCTACCTGCTCGTCGAATGGGCAGGGGAGATCACTTTGATCCGCAACGACGCGGGCGTGATGACTGAGGCGCTGGGGCTCAAGGCGTCCAAGCTCAACGGGATTCTGCAGGCATCGATGCAGGTCGGCATGGGCGGCATGGGCATCGTCCTCGGGCTCATCCTGTCCGCGAAGTACGAGAAGTTCGCGTTCATCGCGTTCCCGATCATCGGGGCCTCGGCCCTCTTCATGATCCCTCGCGCGCACCTGATCGCGGATGGGATCGAGGTGCCCTTCGCGATCGGCGCGACGATCTTCACGGGCATGGGCTTCGGTGCCGTGATCCCGGTCAGCATCTCGCTCGCGCAACGCCTTTTGCCCCATCGCACGAGTCTCGCTTCAGGATTAATGCTCGGCGGAGCGTGGATGATCGCGTTTACCGGACCGATTCTCGCAGAACTGGTCCATAAGGGGCTTTTGAACAAGCCAAGCGCACCGCAATGGATGCTCGATGGCGCTGGATCGCTCCCGGATTGGATCGGGAACCCATTGCTTGAGGGCATGGGTTTGACTGCTGGCTTTACCTGCACCTCGATCGTGTTACTGGTCGCGGGTCTGATCGCGATGCTCCTTCCGGGCGAAATCATTCGCCGTGTTGCACGCCACTGACACGCCCGAATAGGGGATTCCGGGCCTCTGTAACATGTTTGCAACACGCTCGTGACAGGGCTGTGACAGCCGTGAGGCGATCTGGTCTGTATAGATGTGCGTTCGACGATTACATTTCGTCGCTTTGGATTGAACGCACACAAGGAGACCGCCATGATGCTCACGCTACTCGCACCCACGACCCTCGCCGCCGCGTTCCTGCTTTCGTCGGGAACCACCACCAGCATCCGCACCACTTGCCCGCCCAGCGCTGAGCAGGTCGAGGTTCTCCACTGCGGGGTTGGTCCGGACATGGCTCAACCCAATCATGAGCTCGCACAAGCCCAGCCCGTGATCGATGTCGTGTTTGTGCTCGATACCACCGGATCCATGGGCGGACTCATCGAGGGCGCAAAGCAGAAGATTTGGTCGATCGCCAACGAGATCGCACAGACCCAGCCCGCACCCAAGGTCCGCATGGGGCTGATCGGCTACCGAGATCGTGGGGATGATTACATCGTCCGCGAGACGCAGCTCACCGAGGACCTGGACACGATCTACGCCGATCTCATGAAGTTTCAGGCCCGCGGCGGAGGGGATACCCCGGAGTCAGTGAATGAGGCGCTGTATACGGCCGTCGAACGATTCGATTGGAGCGATGACGAGAATGCGCTCAAGCTCATCTACCTCGTCGGCGATGCGCCGCCCAAGATGAACTATCAGGATGATGTGAAGTACCATGCATCGTGCAAGTTCGCGATGGAAAAAGGAATCTTCATCAACACCATCCAGTGCGGGAGCATGCACAACACCCGCCCGATCTGGGAAGAGATCGCCCAGCTCGCGAACGGGTCGTACGCCGCGATCCAACAGGACGGCGGGGTTCAACGCATCACCACGCCGTATGACGAATCGATCCGTGGGATCGACCTGCAGATTCGCGCGACCATGATCGACTACGGGAATGACAAGGTCATGCACCAGCAGAGCAGCAAGCGCGCCATGTCCAGAGAAATCGTTGCTGGCTCATCGCTCGAAGCGCAGGCCGATCGAGCAGCATACAACTACAGCGAGGCAGGCGAAGAAACACTCTATGGGCTGCAGGAACTCGTCAATGACTATGCGAACGGCAAGGTTAAACTCGAAGAGATCAAGAAAGAACACCTCCCCGAGTCGATGCAGGACCTCTCCCTTGATGAACTGCGCCAAACCGTCGAGCGTAAGAAGAAGGAACGCGACGATCTTCGCGCCGTGATGGATGATCTTGCGGCGAAACGCAATGCGTATATTTCTGAGGAACGCAAAAAGATGGATCCGGACGGATTCGATATCCAGGTCGTCGAAACCTTGAAAAAACAAGCCGCCCTGAAGGGCATCGAGCTCGGTTCCGAAAAGGAAACCACGAAAGAACCCGCGGGTTCGGAACCCCAGAGCGACGAAACGCCGAAGAAGAGTGCAGAGGACTGATCCGCACCGAACCGACAAGACCTGCCATACCCCAGCATGATCAGGAGATCACCATGATATTCAACCCCCGCACACTCACCACCGCAACGATCGCAGCGATCACCCTCGCCTCCGGATACGCCATGAGCGACGATGTCGCGCTGACGATCTATTCAACCGCGACCCCCGGCGCGATCAACCCCGACCTCTACCGCCCCGTACCCGGCAGCGGATCATTCGGGTACACCCGGTACAACCAGATCCCCGGCTACGCCATCGTCAAGCAGCAACGCGAGCTGGACATCGAGCGCGGCGTCTCCGAACTCAACTTTTCCGGCGTCGCCGCACTCCTCGACCCAACCACGGTGCACTTCGAGTCGCTCACCGATCCCGACGGCACCACCGTGCTCGAGCAGGATTACCGGTTCGATCTGCTGAGCATGGACAAAATGCTCGAGCGTTACATCGACAAGCAGATCGTCTGGGGCGGTGAAGAGGTCACCCTCATGTCCGTCTCCGGCGGCGGCATGCTCATCCAGGGCGCCGACGGCGGGATCCAGTTCGTCCAAGGGTACAACGGCGTCAAGTTCCCCTCCATCGCCGACGGGCTCATCACCCGCCCGACCCTCAACTGGATGGTCAGCTCCGAGCGAGGCGGCGAGCAAGACACGCGCATCAGCTACGAGACCAAAGGCATCACCTGGTGGGCGGACTACAACCTCATCTACGAGGAAGGCCGCAACGCCAACGAGGGCACCATCGACCTGAGCGCCTGGGTGTCCATTCTGAATCAATCCGGCGGGTCTTATGAGGACGCGAACCTCAAGCTCGTCGCGGGCGATGTGAACCGAGCACCTCAAGCACCTCAGCGGAACCAGTATTACCGAGGTGCTGAACTTGTGATGTCTGATTCGATGCAGAAGGGCTTCGAAGAGCAGGCCTTCTTCGAGTACCACCTCTACACCCTCGGTCGCCCGACCACCATCCCCGATCGCTCCACCAAGCAGATCGAGCTCTTCGAGCAAGCCACCGAGATTCCTGTCAAGAAGCGATTCATGTTCGACGGCACCCAGCAGTACATGTACTACGGCGGCGGGCGTCAGGAGAACGAACAGTTTGGGATCGGCGGCGATACCAAGGTCCAGGTCTTCCTGCAGTTCGACAACAAAGAGAAAGACGGGCTGGGCATGCCATTGCCCTCAGGGCGCATCCGTGTGAGTCAGCTCGACGATAACGACGGGTCCTTCGAGTTCATAGGCGAAGACACCATTGACCATACCCCCCGAAACGAGGAAGTCACTATCAAGCTCGGCAACGCCTTTGATGTCGTGGGCGAACGCCGACAGGTGAGCTTCGAGCGTGGGCGCAACTGGATGACCGAAACCATCGAGGTCAAGATCCGCAACCAGAAGGAAGAACGCGTCGAGGTTCACATCCAGGAGCACCTCTACCGTTGGTCCAACGCGAAGATCACCGATATCTCGCACGACCACGAGATGCTCGATGCCCGCACCATGCACATCCCCGTCGATGTCGGCTCCGAGGACGAGGTTGTCGTGACTTACACCGTGCACTACAGCTGGTAAGGGAGCCCCATGTCGCTCGGCGTGATCATTGTGGTTGAAGACGACAACGCGATCCGGCGCGGGCTCGCCGACGCGTTGTCGTATTCCGGATACACCGTCCACGATGCCCCAGACGGGGCGGCAGGGCTGGAGCTGATCTTGGGCACTGAATCGGATTTGGTGCTGCTGGACATCATGATGCCCAAGATGGACGGGCTCGAGGTCTTATCTCGACTGCGCCGCGCCAAACCCGCGCAGCCGGTGATCTTTCTGACCGCTCGCGGCGAGGAATACGACCGGGTCAAGGGGCTCAAGCTGGGGGCGGACGACTATATCGTCAAGCCCTTTAGCATCGACGAGCTCACCGCCCGGATCGAGGCCGTCCTCCGCCGATCACCGGGTCGTCCCAGCGGGCAACGGACGGCGACGATCGCGGGTAGGGAGATCGACTTCGAACGGCGCGAGGTGTCGCTCCCATCTGGAGTCCGCCGATCCCTCACGGAGCGTGAGCATGAGGTGCTCAAGTTCCTGTGCTCGAATACCGGGCGTGCGATCTCGCGCGAGGAACTCCTGCAGACGGTGTGGGGGCTCGACCCGCGCGGTACGCATACACGCACCGTGGACATGACGATCGCTCGTTTGCGTGAGACCCTCGATGATGAGCCGGGCGATCCAAAGGTCATCAAAACCGTGCGGGGCAAGGGATACATGATCGTTACGGATTTCGGTGAGACCCGCGGGGAGAACGCGTGAACACTCGGCGTGTCATGACCTGGGTTATCTTCTGGAGCAGCGTCGCCCTCGCGCTGGGCGCGCTCGCTTGGGTCAGTGTCGAGGTTGTGTCGCTCGAACGACGCGAGGCGGAGTCCCGGGCACAAGCATCACGCGAGGAATCGATCCGGCGTGCGCTCTGGCGTCTCGATTCGATGATGGCGCCCATCCTCGCGATCGAAGCCGCCCGCCCGATCGAAGACTACTCAAAGCTCATGGCACGGTCGATCGACACCACCATGAACAAGCTCCGTGTTGGATCCCAGCTCGATATCTATGCCACACGCTACTTTAACTTCGCAGAGCGTGCCGACACATCGGAAGGTATGGATCTCATCGAGAGTGCCCCGCAGTATCTGCTCAAGATGAGCGAGAACCGGAAAGAAGAGGATGCGCCAGAGGAGATATCTCCGGGGAGTTCGAAGGCCGCGGAATCCGATTTCGATGCCCGCAACCGGATCGCTCAGATCGCGACCCAGAACGCGCCGCAGCGGGGTGTGATCGAAGAGGATCAAGCGATGCGGAGCGACGCGGAGCAGACGCCGCAATCCGAGCAGGTGGAGATGCTCTCCAAGCGGGTCCAGAAATCATCAGACCCGCAAGGATTCGAGATGGCATCATCGCTGGCGGATGAGATCGCTGGCGATGCGGCCCTCCCGACGGGTGCTGGTTCGCTTACCCCGCGCTGGATCGAACGCGACAACGAACTCCGCCTGGTCCTCGTCCGCGACGCGATTGTGAACAATCAGGCGGTATTGCAGGGGCTTGAACTGGATTGGGAGAAACTCCGCGCGGACCTGCTCCGCTCGATTGCCGATGTCCTTCCGGAGGCAACCCTCGCGCCGTCGACCACCACCTCGCTCGGCGCATACCGGATGGCCACCATCCCCGTCGTGCTCGTCCCGCCGCCGGAGCAGTTCCGTGTGGCGTGGTCCTGGTCGCCCGCACGCGTTGGGCTCGTGATGACATGGATCGCGATCATCGCGACCATCGTCGCGGTCGGCGTTGTTCTCCGCGCCGCGATCGTGCTGTCCGAACGACGAGGGCGTTTCGTCAGCGCCGTGACGCACGAGCTGCGCACGCCGCTGACAACCTTCCGCTTGTATTCCCAGATGCTCGCGGACGGGATGGTCTCGGATGATCAGGTCCGCGAGGACTATCTGAGCACCCTCAAGCGTGAGAGCGAGCGCCTCACGGGCATCGTTGAAAATGTCCTTGAGTATGCCCGCCTCTCTCGCGTCCGATCGGGCAAGGGCAAATCCTCCGGCGAGCAGACCCTCTCCCCCGGCGCACTCGTCGCCCGCTTCCGCCCCGCACTGGCGCGACGATTGAGCCAGGACAACATGGACCTCGTCGCCTCACTCGATCTCGATGCGTATCAGGATCGAACCATCACGGTCGATCCGCACGCGGTCGAACGCGTGATGATGAACCTGATCGAGAACGCCTGCAAGTACGCATCGCCGAGCGATGACGACGCGGACAGCGACGAGCACGATACCCGCGTGCATCTGGATGTCTCAGTCAATGACGGCATGCTCGAACTCCTCGTCGCCGACCACGGCCCGGGCATCGCTCCATCCGAACGCGCCAAGATCTTCGGCGAGTTCCAACGCGGTCTCCGCGGCTTGGGCAACGCCCGATCCGGTCTCGGTCTCGGGCTCGCGCTCTCACGCGGGCTGGCTCGTGAGATGGGCGGCGACTTGGAACTCATCCGCCGACGCGGGCACGGCGCAGAGTTCCTGCTCACGATCCCACTCGACGCGTCCGACAGGGCCTGATCCGCATTCCGTGGGTTGAATGCGCGTTCGCATCTGGAACAGATGTCTACATGCGTGCCCGCGTTGCGAGATGAACCGATACTCGTTAAGCTACCTCTCTATACAACGCGCTGTCAACGATGCCAGCGCAACTCGTGGGGGGTGTGGGGACACCCCGTTGAAAACAAGACGGTGACATAAAAGTCGCCCGAGGAGTCTCACATGCAAAGCAAACAGATGCTCAAAGCAGCAGGGGTTATCGCATTGTCCACAGGGATGCTACACGCATCCCCAGATGTGGTGTCTGCATCTCAATCACACGATGCGATCCAACGCGGCAAAGCAGCCCTCGCACAGAACCCAGATCTCGATCGCATCCCGAACCAGATCCTCGTTCGATTCAACACCAACGACGCGCAGCTTACCAACGCAGCGCGAGCGCTGGTCAACGGGCAACTCATCCGCAAACTCAAAGGGGTTGACGGTCTCGAACACATCGAGGTCAACTTCCCAACTGAGCGCGCGATCGAGATGCTCAACGCGTTGCCCTTCGTGGAATACGCAGAACCCGATTATGTCGTTAGGCCGATCGCAGCACCCAACGATCAGTTCGTTGGTTTGCAGTGGGGCGTGAACAACACGGGTCAAGACATCCGAGGCGTGCTCGGCGTCAACGACGCGGATATCGACGGGTACGAAGCGTGGGACATCCGCACGAGCGCTGCGAATGTCATCGTCGCGGTCATCGACTCGGGCACGCAATGGGACCACCCCGATCTCGACAACAATATCTGGTTCAACTCAGACGAGATCGCGAACAACGGCATCGACGACGATAACAACGGGTATGTCGATGATGTACGCGGTTGGGACTTCTACAGCGGCGACAACAACCCCGACGACGCCGACGGGCACGGGACGCATGTCGCGGGCACCGTTGGCGCTGAAGGAAACAACGGGATCGGTGTCGCGGGTGTCGCGTGGGATGTGCAGATCATGCCCCTGCGATTCATCGGCCCGTTCGGCGGATCAACCTCCGACGCGATCGCTGCGGTGAACTACGCCGTCGATAACGGCGCTCGGATCTCCAACAACTCCTGGGGCGGCGGCGGTTTCTCCAACGCGATGCGCGACGCCATCTCAAACGCAGCGTCCAACAACCACCTCTTCGTCGCCGCTGCGGGCAATGACGGGGTGAACACGGACAACTCCCCACACTACCCGAGCTCATACACCAACGACAACATCATCTCCGTCGCGGCAACAGACAACCGCGATCAGATGGCGAGCTTCTCCAACTACGGCGCCAACTCCGTCGACCTCGGCGCGCCCGGCGTCGATATCGCGAGCTGCTACACAGGGGATGGGTATGTCTGGAACAGCGGCACATCCATGGCCTCCCCGCATGTCGCGGGCGCCGCCGCGGTCCTGCTCGCGGAGAACCCGTCGTGGAGTTACGCTCAACTCCGAGATCGTTTGCTCGATACCGTTCGACCCACGAACGCGATGAGCACCACCACCTCGACCGGCGGGGTGCTCAACCTCCACGCCGCACTCGATGGCGGCGGCGGGAACCCCGGGAACACCGCACCAAGCGCGAACATTAGTTCGCCCGGGAATGGTTCGACCTTTGTCGAGGGGACAAGCGTGAACTTCGCAGGGACCGCAAATGATAACGAAGACGGCAACCTGAGCGGTTCACTCGTCTGGACATCCAACCTCGATGGGCAGATCGGCACCGGCGCTTCGTTCTCCACCGCGTCTCTCAGTGTCGGCACCCACACCATCTCCGCGAGTGTTTCCGACTCCGGAGGACTCAACGCGAGCGATTCCGTCTCGATCACGATCGAGCAGGATCAACCCAACGACACGCCACCCGCAACACCGGGGCGTCCCAGCGCGTCCATCAGCGGCGGCACGGTGAATCTCACTTGGTCAGACAACTCGGACAACGAAACCGGCTTCGAGATCCGTCGTCAGCAGCGTGTTGGACGGGCATGGACCAACACCACCGTCATCGGCACAACAGGAGCAAACGACAACAGCTTCTCCGATTCGCCGGGCAACGGGCGTTGGCGCTACAGCGTGCGTGCAATCAACAGCGCAGGCACTTCCAGCTGGAGCAGCTGGCGCAGCGTCCGGATTCGATAAGCATCTCGATACATTCAAACACAAAGGGGAGCCGATCGGCTCCCCTTTTTCATTCGGTTCCAAAGCACAGCCAAGCCGTCTCCTCATCGATCGTCTCGTCCGGATTGATCGCTTCAGACACATCCATCCCGTCTCGTCGGCGATGCACCGCCGCCTGGATCGAGTCGTCCGGGTCTGCACGCACAATAGGTACATCGGATCCGAACAGCAGATCCACCCCAGGCGCGAGACCCGATTTGAGCAGCGAGCGGATCGGGAGCACCCGATCCAATCGATCGGGCACGGCGCGACGCAGCGCCTCCATATCCGGAAGCAGATGGCACGGCTGCAGCGATGCCTTCACGCCCAGATCCACGAATCGTCTCAGGTCCTTCTCATCGATCAGTTCCGCGTGCTCGATCCGGCAACCCGAGTGCTCGCAGCCGGTCTTTTCGATCGCATCGAGAACCGCACGCACCGCGCCGTCGCCGATCGCATGCGCCGCGATGGGCAAGCCGACATCCTTGCAGATATCGAGTGACTCCTGGATCTGCTCGGGCGT
>Ga0209475_10004781_pt1 | contig 11480 bp, 8 predicted proteins | sample tdDd471_FD_187128 | JGI IMG/M metagenome (GOLD analysis project Ga0209475, IMG submission 187128) | Marine sediment microbial communities from the Atlantic coast under amendment with organic carbon and nitrate - tdDd47.1 (SPAdes)... | ecosystem: Environmental > Aquatic > Marine > Coastal >...
CGGTCCGCCGAAATTCTCCCCTGACGGCACCGAGGTCTATTTCCGAAAATGGGCCGTTCCCCACGACATCATCGGTCACATGAGACAGATTTCGGGCACCTGGACGGCACCGGCGCAGTTCGCCGTGTTCGGTCGCTACCTCGTCGGTGCGCCGTGCTTCAAGCCAGACGGCAGCGGTGCCTACTTCCTTTCGCGTCGGCCCCGGTCGGGAGAAGGGGAGCCTGACGACTACAACATCTGGTATGCCGACCGCACGGCGGCTGGCTGGGGTGACCTGACCTACCTGGATGAGCCGGTGAATACCATGGACAACGACTATATCTGGTCGGTCGCGTCCGACGGCACCATGTACCTGCAGGGCAATTACGAAGGTGGTCAGGGCGGCTATGACATCTGGATCTCGGAGATGGTCGATGGTGTGCATCAGGCGGCCGTCAATGCCGGACCGCCCCTGAACACCGAGCATGTGGAGTCGGCCCCTTTCGTGGCGCCTGATGAGAGCTTCATCGTTTTCTGTTCCTATGGTCGCGACGATGTCCTGGGCAGCATCGACCTCTATGTCTCCTTCCGGGACGCCGAGGGTGGCTGGGGCCCGGGAATCAATCTGGGGCCAACGGTCAATTCCGAACAGAGCGACAAGTTTCCCGCGCTTTCACCAGATGGGAAATACCTGTTTTTTGTCAGTGGTCGGGGAGCGGATCGATCTTATGTGCAGTCGGGCCAGACGTATGACGAGTTGATGGCCATCAACAAGGGACCAGGCAATGGGATGGGCGACGATGTCTACTGGGTGAGCGCCCAGGTGATCGAGAATGTCCGGCCTGATTGAGGGTTGTGCTTTGGTTGGTTGGTCGACTGGGCTAGTATCCAGTCCATGCGAAATCTCCTACTGATTGCCGTCTCCCTGGTCCTCGTCGGATGCCAGGTCGAGGACCAGCGCCATGCATTTCCCGATCTGATTGACCACCACGGTGTGCCGGTCGCCGCCGAAGACTGGTCTCTCGTCCCGTTCACCGATCAGGGCGCCTGGTTCGGTTTCGCCCTGCCTCCTGCAGGCCGGGATGATCTGACAGGTGGTTTCACGGGACCTTTCCTCATGGACAGTGGGCGTTGGCTCAGCCCCCAGCTGGCCAGGCTGGAACTGGCCAACGTGACAGCCGGTCGCTCGACCGGTTTGCCCGGCATGCTGGAGCAGGAATGGCAGGCCGATGACCTCCTGGTCACCCAGCAACTCTGGTTCAATACGGCTCAAACCGCCGTGGTGGAATCCATCATCAAGAATGCCGGGACAAGTCCTCGAACCCTCAAGGTGGCGTGGGTCGGAGAAGTCTTCTCCGAGATGGCACAGATCACGCCTGCCAACCTCGGGTGCGACGTCACGGTACATGACGGCTCGATCATCCGGGTGGTCGCCGGCCGGCCGGTCCATGATGTCCAGATCACGGAGCACCGGTATCGTCTACCCTTGGCCGACCCCGTCACCGTTGGGCCCGGTGACTCGGTCACCATCGGCCTCATGATCACTTCCACGGCCAGCGGTGGACCGTCTCAATTGCTCGAGGGCACCTGGAAGCAAAACGTTCAGCGATGGAACGACTATCTCGACGCGACCGCGGACCTCGGCGCTCCCACCGACAGCACGCGCATCCTCGCCGTCAAGGCGATCCAGACCATGGTCAACAACTGGCGTGGCCCCCGTGGCCGATTCGCGCATGGGGGGCTCTTCCCCTCCAGCAACGTCTGGTATTTCAATGGCTTCTGGGCCTGGGACTCCTGGAAGCATGCCGTGGGCCTGGCTTCCTTCGATCCGGGAATCGCCTCCGACCAGCTCCGGCTCATGTTCGATCACCAGGACAGCCTCGGCATGATCGCCGACGTGGTCTATCTCGATGCGGCCGAGGACAACTGGCGCGACACCAAGCCGCCCCTGGCCGGCTGGGCTCTGGAAGAAGTCCTCGAACACACGGGCGACCTCGACCTCTTGAAGGACCTCTATCCCCGACTCAAGACCTACCACGAATTCTGGTATGCCCACCGAGATCACGATGGTGACGGCCTCTGTGAGTACGGGTCGACCGACGGCACCATTGTGGCCGCGCGCTGGGAGAGCGGCATGGACAATGCCGTCCGTTTCGACCATACCACCATGCTGCAGAACGGTCCCACAGCCTGGTCCATGAACCAGGAATCGGTGGACCTCAACAGCTACCTGTACCGGGAGAAGCGGGCCCTGCATTCCCTGGCCGTGGCCCTGGGCGAGCATGCCGACGCGACGCGATGGGCCGCCGAGGCGGCGCTCCTGGGTGAGCGCATCCGGTCGGCCATGTATGATGAGGATACCGGCTGGTTCTACGACATCGACATCGCGACCGGGGACATCATCCCGGTGCAGGGGCCCGAGGGCTGGGTTCCACTCTGGGCCGGGCTGGCCACCGAGGACCAGGCCGCGCGCTTGCGCACCACCATGCTGGACACCACCAAGTTCCGGACCCATGTGCCCTTTCCCACCGTGGCTCGGGATCATCCAGAGTTTTCCGAAGGTTACTGGCGAGGTCTCGTCTGGCTCGATCAGGTGTATTTCGCCATCGAGGGTCTGCGGTCCTATGGCTACCACGATGATGCCGAGGCTCTCACCCGGCAGGTCTTCAGCAACCTCGAGGGCGCCATGGTGGCGGGGGTTCCGTTACGCGAGAACTACCACCCACTCACCGGCGAGGGACGGAACGTCAAGCACTTCAGCTGGACGGCGGCGCACCTGTTGCTGCTGGCGCTGGAAGCCCGGTGAAAGGACTCTGCACCATGCGCATTCTTCTACTGCTTTTGCTGCTCACGTCGACAGTCAGAGCCCAGGACCACGAGCCCACGGCCAACAACTGGGAGAACCACCAGGTTGTTGGGGTCAACAAGCTCGAGCCCCATGCGGTGGACTTCACCACGGTCCAGTCCCTCGACGGATTCTGGAAATTTCACTGGTCTCCGCGACCGGCCGATGCTCCGGCCGGCTTCGAGCAGCCCGGTTTCGATGTGAGCGACTGGGACGAGATTCCCGTTCCCGCCAACTGGGAAGTGGAGGGCTACGGCCACGCCATCTATCTCGACGAGCGCTATCCCTTCGACGCGGTCTGGCCCAGGGTTCCCCATGATCACAATCCGGTGGGCAGCTACCGTCGCACTTTCGAATTCGATCCCGCCTGGCGAGATCAGCGTCTCCGGCTCCATTTCGGCGGTGTCCGTTCGGCTCTCACCGTGTGGCTCAACGGCGAGTTCGTGGGCTACAGCCAGGGGGCCAAGACCCCGGCCGAGTTCGATATCACCGACCTTGTCATCCCGGGCTCCAACACCCTGGCCCTGCAAGTCATCCGCTGGAGTGATGCCAGCTACCTCGAGAGCCAGGACATGCTGAGGATGTCGGGGATCGAACGTAGCGTCCGCCTGGTCGCCGTCCCGCGGGTGCATGTGGCCGACTTCTTCGCCCGGGCCTCGCTGGCGGCCGACAATGCCACCGGTGAGCTGGGCCTGGATATTGACGTGGCGAACCATGGCCCAGAGGCGGCTGATGTGCTGCTGCGATACTCGCTGTTCGAATCGGCCGAAGAGGCACTCCCGGCACTCACCGGTGAGCAGGCAGTCCACCTGGCGGCCGGCGCCAGGCAGCGCACCACGTTCGCGGCGACCATGCCCGAGGTCCGTCCCTGGACCGCCGAGACACCAGACCTCTACCTGGTTCACCTTGAAATCCTCGATGCTGGTGGCCAGATCCTCAGCTCGGTCCGCGACCACGTTGGATTCCGGCGCGTCGAGATCGCGGGCGGACAGCTCCTGGTCAACGGTCGCCCCCTCACCATCCGCGGCGTCAATCGCCATGAAACCCACCCGGAAACAGGCCATGTCGTGGACGAGGCCACCATGCTGCGCGACATCCAGCTCATGAAACAGCACAACATCAACGCGGTCCGCTCATCGCACTATCCCAACGACCCCCGCTGGTACGACCTCACCGATCGCCATGGCCTCTGGGTCATCGACGAGGCCAATATCGAGTCGCATCCACTGGCCATCCATGAGGACACCCAGATCGGTGACGAGGAGAGCTGGATTCCGGCCCACCTCGAGCGTACCCGCCGCATGGTCGAGCGCGACAAGAATCATCCGTCCATCATCGTCTGGTCCCTGGGCAACGAGGCCGGGGAGGGGCAAGTTTTCGAGACCACCTACGCCTGGATCAAGGATCGCGATCCGGGGCGGCCCGTGCAGTACGAACCTGCCGGCCAGGCCGACTACACCGACATCTACTGCCCCATGTATCCGCCCATCGAGCGCCTGGTGAAGTACGCCGAAACCGACCCCGAACGGCCGCTGATCATGATCGAGTATGCCCATGCCATGGGAAATTCGGTGGGCAATCTGGCCGATTACTGGCGGGCCATCGATGCCTATCCCTCGTTGCAGGGCGGGTACATCTGGGATTGGGTGGATCAGTCCCTGGCTCGATTTGATGAGCAGGGCAGACGGTTCTGGGCCTATGGCCATGATTATCATCCGGACCTACCAACGGATGGCAACTTCCTCAACAATGGCCTGGTCGATCCGGACCGGGTGCCGCATCCGCACCTGCATGAGGTGAAGAAGGTTTACCAGCCGGTGCGTTTCTTGGTCGAGGACCTGGCAGCCGGCCGTTTCAAGGTCGAGAATCGGAATGACTTCGTCGGACTCGATCATCTGCGGCTGACCTGGTCGATGGATGAAGATGGGCTGGAGGTTGCCAGTGGCGTCATGGCCACACCGATGCTGGGGCCGGGGGAGTCGGGATCGGTCACGCTCGATCTCTCGGCCATTCCTCGCAGCCAGGCCTGTGAATACCATCTGACCTTGAGTGCCCGCACCGCCCAGGCCTCCGATCTTGTGCCCCTGGATCACGAAGTGGCCTGGGATCAGTTCGAGCTTCAAGCCGCGAAGCCGATGAAGGCCCGTCATCCTGAGGGCCCCCTGTCGCTCGTGGAGACCGGGACGCATTGGGAAATCATCGGTGCTGAATTCAAGGTGGCCTTCCATCTTCAGACGGGCGAAATGGACAGCTTCCGATATCGAGGTCACGACCTGATCTGCACGGGGCCTCGCCCCAACTTCTGGCGCCCTCCAACAGACAATGATCTGGGCAACGGGATGCAGGAATGGGCTGCCGTCTGGCGGATGGCCGGGCCCGAGCGGCGGTGCATGGCGGTGAAGGCCGACATCCAGGAAGAACGGGCTGCTCAGGTCGTGGTGACCTATGCGCTTCCCTCGGTGAACGGGCGGGTCGGCATGACGTATGAGATCCTGCCCGACGGGTCAATCCATGTTGATCAACACCTGGTCCTGGCCGACAGCGATCTGCCTGATATTCCTCGTGTGGGCACCCAGCTTATCATGCCTCGCCGTTTCCAGTTCGTGACCTGGTTTGGTCGGGGCCCCCATGAGAGTTACAGCGATCGCCTGACATCGGCACCGCTGGGTCGGTACGCCGGTCGTGTCGATGACCAGTTCCACCGATATTCCCGCCCGCAGGAGACCGGCAACAAGACCGATGTGCGCTGGATCGCCCTCATTGATGAGGACGGCTTCGGTCTGATGGCCGTGGGCGATCCTCTGCTGTCGACGAGCGTCTGGCCCTTTGCCATGGACGATCTGGATTTCGTGCCGGCTGCTCAGGGAGCGGAGTCCGCTTCGGGGCTGGTGCCCGTGACAGCCAGGCATGGAGCCGAGCTGATGATCCGGGATTTCACGACCTGGAATCTGGATGCCCGGCAGATGGGCGTGGGGGGCGATACGTCCTGGGGGCGCATGGTGCATGAGGAGTATCGGATTCCGGCTGGGGAGCAGCGGGTGAGTTACTGGTTGAAGCCGGTTGAGGGAGTCGTCGACGCCCAATAGGCCAGCTGTATCACAAGCCATACTACAGTGTCATGAAATGGATATCATGGCGTGGTGACAGCGTCGGCCATGCGCGCGCTAAGGTGCTTGAATATAACAAGTTAATGAAATGACATGGCTGTGCCCCGATGGTCCGAGATTTGCGATTCCTGGGCAGAAGGAATCGAACTCACCAGCTCGGAGGTGGCACTCATGACGGCACGATTCAGAATCGTCTGGCTCCTTGTTCTCTGTTTCTTCCTGGCCAGTTGCAGCGGCTATCATCAGGTCGGAATGCCCTTGTCCTGCGATCCCGGCGAGGACACCAATGAACCTGATGATGGGGCCATCAAGCCAGGTGACAAGGTTCGAGTGACCGTGAACAGTGGGGAGACTGTGATTGGCACCTTGTTCTCCTGCAACAACACGGCCCTGGCCATTGATGAGCAGAAGGTTGTCGGGATCGATGTTTACAGCAACGAAATTTCCATTCAATCTCGACATGTCCTGTTCGTCGCTGATATTCGATCTGTCGAAGTGTATTGGACCAATAATACGGGCCCTCTTCTGATCAGCTTGGGTGTATTCCTGGTCTTTGCCGGGGCGATGGCCGCCAAATCTCTTGAAAATTCAATGGATTTCGGGTTTTCCTTGTCAGAATGACGAATTAGAAAGCAATGTCGTCTTGCAGGGCAATGGCTTCATCCAGGATGAACCTACCGCCATCAACCTTTCTTCTTCTCTCCGCCAAACCCGGAGGCATGCCCCAACGATTTAACCCCTCCAGAGATCAGCCTTCCTACGGTGAATCCGGGATCCTGAACACATGAATCGATTCGCCCTTGGCCTCATGCTCGGGATACTTCGCCTTGGGCTGGTCGGAAACACAGGCGATGGTACGTTCATTCAACCAGACCACGCCCTCGATGTTGCCATAGGCCACCTGGCCGTCCTCGAGGGGGAAATGGTAGATCCGCCCCTCGTCAACAGTCCACGTGGAGGTGTCGAGGGACCCCACCCAGATCTTTGCCGAGGACTGGGATACCACGGCCAGCTGTCCATCGAGGTAGGCGATGCCGGCGTGGTCCTTGAAGGTTGCCATGGGCGTCAACGCCAGGCTGGCGACGGGAACCAGATCCGCACCGGCGAACCGCATCACCAGGGCCAGCCCATGGTCCCGGGCTTCTTTCCCCTCCAGCAACAAGAGCACATGCGAGTCACCCTCGTGCTCGAACCACGCCACGCCTTCGCCGCCCTTGTTGGGGCGGTCGAGATCGAAGGGGATTTCATGGTGAGTCAGGGCCTTGAGTTCGGCATCGAGCTCGACCATGACGGGCTGCATTGTCAGGCCCGTGAATTGGGCCTCGATCACCACGTAGAAACGTTCACGAACCGGGTCCCAGGTGATCCCCTCGTGGTCGGAGCCCGAATTCTTCTGGCCCACCAATTCGCCCCTGGACAGCTCGAGGTCGATCCGGGCGACCCGGTCATCGTTGTCGAAGACCACGTAGAACTGGTCGTCCTTGAGCGTCACACCGCTGGCTTCGAAGGTCGACGACTCGCCGAGCAGATCGGCGCACTTGGCCTCGTGCACGAGCAGCACCTCGGTCTGGGCCAGGGCCGAGGCCGGGAGGAGCAGGGATAGGAGCAGTGCAAGACGGATCAATGATTTCTCCAGATCACGTAGGCAGAACGATGGAAGAACTACTGGGAATCCTTCACTGAGTTATAGAGAACAATCAACCCCACCGAAACGAGAAGCACACATGTGACGATGATCGGGAATGTCAGCGACTCCTTCACTTCCGCCTCGACGATGTCAGAAAGAATAATCTCTCTCTCCAAGGACGGTTGACCATCGACCAGGACACGGCAAGTGGTTCGATTCACCGACAACAATTTTCCGTCGATGACCTCATCTTGGGCGGTCGTCAGCCGGACAGTCGAGCCAATCTTGATCTCGTAGACCGTTTCCTTGGTCGATTCCGTCACATCATCAAAGGCCGGTGATTCGATATGACGATAACCACTGCAGGCCGTGAGAAACATGAGGAGCGTGAGCGACCAGAAGACCTGGAGCGGTCGGGACACGGTCCTTCTCGACCCCGTCAATAGACCAACCAGTTCAAGGTCACGGTGAGATTGGAGACTCGCTTCTCGGGATTGGAGTTCCACGAGGCCCGCATGTAATTGACCTCGATGAGATAGTGGGGCGAGAATTCATAGCCGGCCCCCACCGTGAAGCCCCAGCCGGAATCGTAGAACCACCCATTCGCCAAGTTGTTGTCGAAATTGTTGTATCCACCGACACCAAGCTCTCCGGAGAAGAAGAACGATGGTCCTTCAGGTTCCAGGAAATAGGAAACACCGGCGGCATTCATCCCCTGGTACCAGTTCTTTTGATTGTGCGAGTGCGAGAAGAAGACCATGCGGGTGGAGTAGTAGATCATCCATTGGTCAGAGAAGCCGCCGCCGATCTTGAACGAGGTCGTGAGGCCACTGCTGTTCTCCACCGAATACCCTGTGTTATTCTCCACCCCTCCATAGCCAAGGCCCAGGCCGACGGCGAAGCCCTCACGGTGACCATCGATGGCCTGGCTCTCAAGGGAATTCAAGATGGCGCAGAGAAGGATGACGGGAATGAAGATGCGAGTATTCAGGGCCAAACCCCCGGTTGGATGTTGAATTGCTGCCCTGACCCTAGAGGACCTGACGGACGAAAGTCAATCGATACCGCTTTGTGAAGCCCTATTGGGATAGACAGTTCCACCTATTCACCCAGATATCAGGATAGATAGCTGTAAAGGTCCCCCGGGGGCCTTGGCCGAGCCACGGCTATCATTGGCCTGGGCGTGAATCCCGGGTATCAAAAGCAAGAAATATCCGATATCGAGAGTATTTGGCTGGCAGCGCCGGAAGGGGACCAATTTGGGATTGTATGGAGACCGAATTTTTGATATGGTGCATCGGCCTGGCCGCCAAGCCATGGCTCCCAACTCTTTATCCTTGAATCCAGGAGGCTCCAATGAAACGCCTTGTTATTTTTACACTCGTACTCTCGATCGCCGCCGTGCCGGCCTTCGCCGAAATGGTTCGCATCGTGTGCAACGGTACGGTCGAGTACAACCAGGTCAACAGCGGCATCTTCGCCGACGTCAATAGCGGCGACACGGTGTTTGCCGAATTTTGCGTCGATTCCGACGACTACATGGACAGTGGGACGTACAATGTCCGCTCGTACCCTGTCATTCTCAGTACCTTCCAGCTGACCATCGGCTCGGTCGGCCCTGTTCCGCTGGTCATGCCCCAGCCCAACGGCGAGACCACCTATTTCAACCTGCGTGATAACGACCCGGCCGCCGACGGAATGTTCATGGCCAACGCCACCGAGTGGCCCTCGGCCTTCCCGTCCCTCGATGAGCCCGGCCAAATCGATCCCTACTTCAACTTCCACTGGGAAGTTGGCTACACCGGGGACACCTTCAACTCCCTCGACATCCTCGATGCTGTCGGCACCTACGATTACACGGGTCTGACGAGCTTCTACACGGTGATCGGCGATGCCTGGGCCGATGCCATTGGGCTGGAGTATGTGTCCATGATGATCCACACCGAAGGCGTGGCGGTCGAGTCGAAGACCCTCACCAGTGTGAAGAGTCTGTTCGAGTAGTCGCTCGCAGCTGATATTCCAGATCAAGAACGGCGGAGCTTCCAGCTCCGCCGTTTGCGTTGATATCGGGGGAGACGCGACCTGGGTTAGGATGAGATACTGGGGCCCCCAACGAGTCCTCCACTCATGCTCGATCGCCGGATGAGGTGCCTGCAATGAAGACCGTCATCGCCCTGCTCATATCCATCCTCATGACCTCCGGCCTGGTCTCCGCCCAGGACACCGACAGTGCCCATCTCCAGTGGTTCCGTGAAGCCAAGCTCGGCATCTTCATCCACTGGGGAATCTACGCCGTCGACGGCGTCAGCGAGTCGTGGTCCTTCCACAACGGCCATGTCGCGTACGACGACTACATGGCTCAGCTCGATGGCTTCACTGCAGATAACTACGACCCGCAATATTGGGCCAAGCTCATCAAGCAAAGTGGTGCTCGCTATGCCGTCCTCACCGCCAAACACCATGACGGTGTGGCTCTCTGGGACAGCGAATACACCGACCTCAACGTGATCCACCGAACGCCTGCCGGCCGCGACCTCCTCGCGCCATACACCGAAGCCATGCGCGCCGCAGGCCTGAAGGTCGGTCTCTACTATTCCCTCATCGACTGGTCCGACCCCGACTACCCCAACTTCCTCCGCAACCAGAAACGCTATGAGGATGACCCTGAACGCTGGGCGGCTTTCACCCGCGATAACTTCGGTCAGATCCAGGAACTGTCCGCCCGGTACCGACCCGATCTCGTATGGTTCGACGGTGACTGGGAATTCTCGGCCGAACAATGGCGGGCCCCCGAGATCCGGGCTCTCTTGCGTGCCGACAACCCCGAGGTGATCATCAACAGCCGGCTTCAGGGATACGGCGATTACGCCACGCCCGAACAGGGCATGCCTATTGTCCGGCCATGTGAGGAAGTATGGGAGCTATGCCTGACCATGAATACCTCCTGGGGCTACTATCCCACCGACACGGACTACAAGTCGACCAACCAGATCATCCGCATCCTGGTGGAATGCATCAGCATGGGCGGCAACTTGCTGCTGGACATCGGGCCGCGAGCCGACGGAACCATCGCCGAGGAGCAGGAGGCCATACTCACCGAACTGGGTCGCTGGACGACCAAGCACGCGGCCGCAATCTACGCCACGGAGGCGGGCCTGCCGGCGGGGCACTTCCACGGTCCAACGGCGCTGTCGGCCGACCGCTCCACGGTCTACCTCTACCTGCCGCACCAGCCCCAAGGTCCACTCATGCTCAAGGGAATCGCCAGCGAGGTGAAGAGCGTCAGAGTCGTCGGGGAGGGCACCGAACTGGACTGGGACATCAAGATGAAGCGGTCATGGAGCGAGGTGCCGGGAGTGATCTACATCGACGTTCCCGAGGGTGTGCTCGATGATGAGGTCACCGTGCTGGCCATGAAACTCACTGAGCCTATTGAGCTTTTTCGTGATGGGGTGAAAGCCTTGGAGAGCAATTGAGGGATTCCGGCTGGCGAAAAGAATACCATTTGTGTTATGTATCCATTGCCAATAATACCGTGCTCATGGCTCAGCGGTGAGCACGGTTTAAAATATGACCCTCCGCCACCAAGGGAATTGGAGTCATCGTTATGAAATACATGGCCGCCACCATCCTGATCGCAATGTTCCTGATACTCCCGGCTAGCGCCGAGGACCGGAACGATCTGGCCGGCGATTTCAGCCGCTATGAATGGACCCTCGAGAATGGAGACGCCGATTGGGCCCGTAGAGCCGGCCTCCAGGTTGTCGAGCTCGACGGTCAGATCTATCTCATCGGAGGGCGCACGCCTCTCGATCCCATGGAGGTACCCGTGCCCGGTGCAAGCACCATCCACGGTGATGTGTGGCGCAGTGGCGATCAGGGTTCCACCTGGGAGCAGATCCTCGCCACCGAGGATGAGGGC
>Ga0209475_10004782_pt1 | contig 11479 bp, 9 predicted proteins | sample tdDd471_FD_187128 | JGI IMG/M metagenome (GOLD analysis project Ga0209475, IMG submission 187128) | Marine sediment microbial communities from the Atlantic coast under amendment with organic carbon and nitrate - tdDd47.1 (SPAdes)... | ecosystem: Environmental > Aquatic > Marine > Coastal >...
GGCTCCATTGCGCCGTGCCCTGGACTACGCCCGCACCCGTGAACAGTTCGGCGCACCCCTGGTTGAGAAGGAAGGCTATCTGCTGAAGCTGTTGGTAGAGAACTGGATCGACCTGGCCGCCGGTCGCGCCTATGCCGAACAGACGGCCCTGACCATCGACGAGGGCAATAAGGATATGGGCACCGAGGGCTCCATCGCCAAGTACTGGTGTACCGAAGCGGGTAACCGCGCGGCGGATGCTGCCATTCAAGCCCTCGGCGGCTATGGCTATGCGCGCGAGTACCTCGTGGAAAAGATGCGCCGGGATGTCCGGATCACTTCGATCTATGAGGGCACCAGCGAGATACAGCAGAGCATCATCTCCATGTATCGCTGGAAGGAGACAGTCCGATCCAAGGGTGAATTCTACGACCAACTGGGGCAGCGGATGGACACCCTGGCCGATGAGTGCAAGACGGTGGGAGCCGCTCTGGTTGCAGACGCGTGCCGCAGTCTCAACGAAGTGGTCCTCCACATGCATCGGGCCAAGCTGACGCGCAGCCAGATAGTCATGTTCACTTTCGCCGACATGATGACCATCTGCGAGGTGGCCACCGCCTTCGCGGCCAAGGCGGCCCGGATGATTGCCGACGGCGATCCGGAAGCTGAATTCTTCGCCGCGATGAGTCGCGTGTTTGCGCGCAAGGCTGTCGAAGGAGTGGTGGGAGGCGCCCGGCGCTGTGCCGGCGGTCTGCACGGGGCTGGCGATGCCGAGGCACTCGCCGTTGGCGCGGCTATGCTCGAGAAGATCGAGGCACGTTTCCCGGTGGCCGCCACGGCAGGTATTTGGGAAGACATGGTTGCTGTAGGCGAAACGCTCAAGACCTTGGAGTAGGTGCTGTTCAGGTATGAGCCGTGACCTTGCCGAAAGGATCAAACTCTACCGGAGCCGCTACGAAGCGGCTCCCCATTCACGCGCCTTCGCTCCCCTGGCAGACCTGCTCCGACAGGCCGATCGCACTGACGAAGCGCTGGTGCTGTTGGAAGAGGGACTCGCTCGGGATCCTGATTATCAGACAGCCATGGTGATTCTCGGGCGAACGCTGCTGGACAGAGGACGCACCGAGCAAGCCCGTGAAGTCCTGTTACGAGTCCTGGAAATGGATCCCGAGAACATCGTGGTGCTGGGCCTGCTGGTCGACGAAGCCGGTACCCGCAAGGCATGGAGTGACGGGGTGCCGCTTCTGGAGCGGCTGGTCAGGTTGGATCCGGATAATGAGCGCTGGCCGGCGACTCTGGACGAGGCCAGGCAGATGCAACAGGCGATTCGTGTCGACGACCAGCACGCAGACGGTGCGTTGGCGACCATGACCTTGGTGGATATTTACTTGGCCCAGGGTTACCTCGATCGGGCGCTGGAGGCGCTACGAGAGATCCTGCGCAGCGAGCCCGATCGCAGGGATGTCCAGGAACGAATTCGGCAGCTGGAACGTGGGACCGTTGTCGTCCCCGACGGACAAGCAGATCGTCTGCAGGAGCTGCCCGAGCTGTTGAACCCTGACAAGCCCGCTGTTCCGCCGTCTTTGGCCGGCAATGAGCGAACCTGGCGGCGGGACCAGCAGAAGGAACAGTTTGCCGAGTGGATTCGCCGGATTCGTGACGACAGGAGCGGGAGCTGATGCGCAAGGTCGAGATACTCGGAGGACCGAACCTGGGACGCCTTGGCCGTCGAGAACCCGCGATCTACGGCAGCATGACCTGGTCTGAGCTGGAGGCGTGCTGTGCCCGCTGGGCAGGGGAACTGAACTTCGAAATGGCGTTTCGTCAGAGTGATGCCGAGGGTGAACTGGTGGGCATGATTCACCACGCCGGGGACCACGCAGACGGTCTGATCCTCAATGCCGCGGCCTACACTCATACCTCGGTGGCCGTACGGGATGCGGTGGCGGCCCTTGAGATACCCGTGATTGAACTGCATTTGACCAATCCCGCGGCACGGGAACCATTTCGCCGCCAAAACCTTCTGTCTGATCTGGTGACCGCGGCAGTCTGTGGTTTTGGCAGCGAAGGATACCGGCTGGCGTTGCTGGGCATGGCAGAGCTGCTCAAGACCGGCGCCAAGGGTTGAAGTCCGGATTGCCAAGGACCTCGGGACGTGTTATCAATGAGTCTCTTTTACCGTACCTGAACCGGATCGGTTCGCGAAAGCGAGGATTGAATTGGCAGACACGAGTGATTTTCGCACCGGGTTTACCATGAGGCACAAGAACGGTCTGTGGAGCATCGCTGACTTCCAGCATGTCAAGCCCGGCAAGGGGCCGGCTTTCGTGCGCACGAAGCTGAAGAATGTCGAGAACGGCAAGGTGGTCGAGCACACGTTCCGGGCCGGCGAGAAGGTAGAAGAGGTGCGGTTGGAGAAGCGCTCCTACCAGTACCTTTACCCCGACGGCGAATACTACGTCTTCATGAATACAGAGACCTACGAACAGATCCAGTTGCACCAGGACAGCCTGGGCGATGTGCCGCAATACATCAAGGCAAGCGATATCTGCAGCGTGCTGTTGCTGGAAGGTGCGCCTTTGACAGTGGAAGCGCCCTTGACCGTTGAATTGCAGGTGACCCAGACCGACCCGGGCGTTCGTGGCGACACGGCCCAGGGCGGTTCGAAGCCAGCCACCATGGAGACTGGTCTGGTGGTCCAGGTCCCGCTGTTCATCGAAGAGGGCGAGGTCCTGAAGATAGATTCCCGTACGGGAAAATACCTGGGTAGGGTCTGATATGCCGAACGCGCGCAATAACCAAGGGGCCGATATGGATATCAGCAAGGTTCGTGAACTGGTTAAGCTGGTGGAAGAAAGTGGCATTGAGGAACTGGAGGTTGTGCACAAGGACACCACCGTGCGCATCCAGAAAACTGCTGCGGTAACGGTGTCGGGAGCTTCGATCGCGCCAGCGCCGGCCGCGGCACTGCCTGCCCCGCTGGCTCCAATCCCAGCGGCGGCCGCAGCCACTCCGGAAACTGCGGCTCCGGAAGCCGATGCGTCGCGTGCCAAGTGGAAGGACGTGCGCTCGCCCATCGTCGGTACCTACTACAGAGCACCCTCACCGACGAGTCCCAACTTCGTGGAGGTAGGCGACCATATCAGTCCCGGCCAGACGCTCTGTATCGTCGAGGCCATGAAGGTCATGAACGAGATCGAGGCCGAGTTCGGCGGTACCATCAAGGAAATCCTGGTGGAAAACGGAAGCCCGGTTGAGGCCGAAGGCGCCCTTTTCCTCGTGGATCCTGACTGACAATCCCGGATTTCTGCCAGATAGTTCCAAGAGCCCCTGACGACCGATGGTCCGATGGGGCTTCTTCTTATGGGTGCCCGGTTCACGCGAAACCGTTGTCGCTACAGCGCCGAGACCGTTTGCCGTCAAGTTAGGTGAGATTGGGCCGATGGTATCAGGAGAATGTCCGGCGGGGCCCAAGCACCCAATTCGCGAAACCAGCAGGAGTGGTGGAATCGGAATGGATATCAAGAAGATTCTCAAGGAAATGATCAACCGGGGAGCCAGCGATCTGCACTTGAAGGTGGCATCGCCGCCGGTCATGCGAATCAACGGTACTCTCGTGTTTGCGGAGTATGAGCCTCCGTCGGTCCAGGACATGGTATCGGTCGCGCAACAGATACTCACGCCAAGCCAGCGGGAAGTCTTCGAATCCACCCGTGAGATCGATTTCGCTTTCGGCGTACCTGGCGTCGCGCGATTTCGGGCCAACTTCTACGTGCAACGCGGCAGTGTGGCCATGGTGTTCCGCCATGTTCCGGTGGAGATCAAGTCGGTGGACGATCTGGGACTACCAGCGATCGTCAAGGAACTGGCGGTTCGTCCCCGAGGTCTGATGCTCGTCACCGGCACTGTCGGTAGCGGAAAGTCGACCACCTTGGCTGCCATCGTTGACATCATCAATTCCGAGTGCTCTCGACACGTTATCACCATTGAAGATCCCATCGAGTTCCTGCATCGCGACAACAGCAGCATTATCAGCCAGAGGGAAATCGGTTGCGATACCGGCAGTTACGGCGAGGCATTGAAGCATGTTCTCAGGCAGGATCCGGATGTGATCCTGATCGGTGAGATCCGGGACGCCGAATCCATGAAGATCGCTTTGACGGCCGCCGATACGGGGCACCTGGTGTTGAGTACCATGCACACCATCGACACGACACAGACGATCAGTCGCATCATCTCGTTCTTCCCGCCTCATCAGCACCAGGAGATTCGCTACCTGCTGGCCTCGACCATGCAGGCGGTGATCTCCCAGCGACTGGTGGCAGATTCCGACGGATTGCAGCGCTACCCAGCCTGCGAGATCATGATCGCCACCGGCACGATCCAGGAGTACATCCGCGATCCCGAGAAGACAGTGATGATCCGTCAGGCCATCCAGGAAGGCTTCGTGCAGTACCAGATGCAGACGTTCGACCAGTCCCTCATGCAGCTCTACAAGGAAAACAAGATCAGTCTGGATGCCGCCATGCACGCGAGCAGCAATCCCCACGAATTCGCATTGCGGGTCAAGGGCATACAAGCCAGCTCGGACACTACCTGGGATCGTTTCGAGGAGACGACCCAGGACGAGGAGAAGGAAATCTCCCGTCTCTGAGCCTCGATCGACAAGGGAACTCTCCAGGGAAATGGCCGCCACCGCGGCCATTTTCGCTTGCCATCGGTAGCCAGGAACCCCACAATATGGCCCCTGAACCCGATTCGTCCTTCGTCATGGGTACCGGAATCCGCTGTCAAGCGGCCGACGGGGCTCACGAAGGCTCTTTTGTGCGCCTTTTTTACAGGAAGTTCTGCATGTTCAAGAAGATTCTCATCGCAAACCGAGGCGAGATCGCCCTGCGTATCATGCGTGCCTGCCGTGAGCTGGGAATTCAAAGTGTGGCGATCCATTCGGTAGCCGATGCCGATTCTCTCCACGTTAAGTATGCCGACGAGTCAGTCTGCGTTGGCAAAAAAAGCAGTGCCGAGAGCTACCTGCGCATTCCCAATATCATTGCTGCGGCTGAGATCACTGGTGCCGAGGCCATTCATCCCGGCTACGGTTTCCTGGCGGAGAATGCCGAGTTTGCTGAGATCTGCGCCGAAAACCACTTCACTTGGATCGGGCCCGGCGCCGAGGTCATTCGCAAGATGGGGGACAAGGCGACGGCCCGTACCATGGCTGTCGAGGCCGAGGTGCCCGTGGTCCCCGGTACGGGACTCGTAGATGTGGTGGAGGAAGCGATCCTCGCCGCCGAGCAGTTCGGCTATCCGGTGATTATCAAGGCCACCGCCGGTGGTGGTGGCAAAGGCATGCGTGTTGCCTGGGATGAGCCCGAACTTCGCAAAAATTTCGTCGCCGCGCGGACTGAAGCCGGCGCCGCCTTTGGCAACGACGCCGTCTACATCGAGAAGTACCTGGTCAATCCCCGACACGTCGAAGTCCAGCTCATGGGTGACCACCATGGACAGGTGATCCATTTCGGAGAACGGGACTGTTCCGTGCAGCGGCGCCACCAGAAGCTCATTGAAGAGGCGCCGTCTCCGGCCGTTGATCCGGATCTGCGCAGCCGCATGGGAGCGGCCGCCGTCCGGCTGGCTCAAAAGGTTGGTTACCGATCGGCCGGCACCGTCGAATTCCTGCTGGATGAGGACGGCTCATTCTACTTCATGGAGATGAACACCAGGATCCAGGTCGAGCATCCGGTCACCGAGATGGTCACCGGGTTCGACCTGATGAAATGGATGATTCGTGTGGCCGCGGATGAGGCCTTCGATTTCGGGCAGGACGACGTTCGGGTCACAGGCCATTCCATAGAGTGCCGGATCAACGCCGAGAATCCGGAGCGGGATTTCATGCCCTGTCCGGGTCGCGTTTTCTACTTCCACGCTCCGGGCGGTCCGGGCGTGCGTGTCGATACGCATGTCTATTCGGACTATCTGGTGCCGCCGCATTACGACTCGTTGTTGGCAAAGATCATCGCCCATGGCAAGGATCGCGAGGAGGCAGTCGCAAGGATGCGACGGGCGCTGGCTGAATGCGTATTTGAAGGCCTGCCCACCAGCACCTCATTCCACCGCGAAGTGCTGGACAATCCTGTCTTCCTGGAAGGGAAGGCAACGACACGCTTCCTGGAAGAGGAATTGTCCCATCTGCAGGAGGGGTTGCGTGTCAGGGCCAAGACGGAAGAAGGCTAAGAGCGCAAGTACCGGAGCCTGGTACGAGTCGGCCTGGCTGACCGGCCTGCTGCTGTTGGCGGTTGCGGTATACCTGGGATTGTCCCTCAGTGGAGGCGCCGGTCCCTGGTGGAATCTACTGACCGGTGAACCCACCGGTGAGCTTCTGCTCGAAGGCAATCCAGGGGGGCCGGTGGGCTCGGTCATGAGCCTGGGCCTACATGTGGTATTCGGCAGTGTCTGGTGCTGGTTTTTCCCGTTATTGCTTGCGGCTCTGGCGGTAGGTTTTCTGCTGGACCGCCGTCGTTGGCTCGCGCGCTGGTCGCTGCGGGCTGCTCCATTCTGGTTGGTCACTTCGGCCTGGCTGGCCCAACCAGGAGGGCCGCTGGAAACGGCATCCGGGGCCCGGATCGGCGGCTTCGTCGGCGTGTATCTGGCCCGTGGCTTTCATGGCCTTTTCGGTCTGTGGGGCGGGCGAATCTTCCTGACCCTCTTTCTGCTGATTGCAATCATTGTCCTGGGCAAACCCTGGCTCGGCTGGGTGCCGGGACGTCTGGCTCAGGGTCTGCGCGGGCTCGGCAGTGTCGCAGCATCTCTCGGCCGTGGTCTGGCCTGGCCATTCGTGGCTTTGGCCGATCTGTTCCGCGACCTTGGTGCTCGTCTGGTCGACTGGCGCGAGAATCGAAAGCAAGCATCGAAGGTGCAGGATCCGGATCCGGATACCCGAACCGGATCTGAACCGAGTGGTGATCCGCAAGCGGTTCGACGAGAGCGACGGGTTCACAACGAATCATTGGAGGACGAAGAGCCGGAACCGATAGAGGACCTCCCGGCTGCGGCACCGCCTGAAGAACGTGCGTTGCCTGGAGCGGCTGGCGAGTTCATGGGCGATCGGGGCGATGCCGACGGCGCCGAGCGGACCCCGCCCAAGATTCGCAAGCGTAAGAGGTCCGGACCGGTGGCGCTGCCGGGGCTGGAGCTGTTGACTCCGGCGGGGCCGGAAGGACAACCCGTCTCCCCGGTTGAACTGGATGCTTCAGCCGATCTTCTGGAAGAGACTCTGCGCTCGTTCGGTGTCGAGGGTGAGGTGAAGGACGTCCGCCCGGGTCCGGTGGTCACCACCTTCGAGTATCAGCCGGGTTCGGGGATTCGGGTCAACCAGATCGTACAACGTTCCGACGACCTGGCCCTGGCCATGCGGGCCCGTTCTCTGCGGATGGAGGCACCGATTCCGGGCAAGGCTGCCGTTGGGATTGAGATTCCCAATCCTCAGGCCCGCATGGTTCGCCTGCGGGAAGTCATCGAAGCCACCGGCAACGAGCAACGCACGCCGCTTTCAGTGGTCCTGGGCAAGGACGTGGTGGGCAGAGCGGTCACCATCGACATCGCTTCGCTGCCCCATCTGCTGGTCGCCGGGTCGACGGGCAGTGGAAAATCGGTGTGCCTGAACGCCGTGATCAGCAATCTACTGCTGCGCAATGATCCTTCCACGCTGCGCATGGTCCTGATCGATCCCAAAATGCTGGAGATGAACGTCTACAACGGCATTCCCCATCTGCTGCTACCGGTGGTCACCGACCCCCGCGAATCCCTGAAAGCCCTGCAGTGGATGGTCGCTCAGATGGAGTTCCGGTACCGGCAACTGGCGAAGTGGTCGGTACGCAATATTCAGCAATACAACGAGAAGGTTGCACGGGGCGAGATCACCGACAACGATGGGGAAACGGTGACTGACCCGATGCCCTATTACTTGACGGTGGTCGACGAGCTGGCCGACCTCATGCTGCAGCTGGGCAAGGATCTCGAAGACCTGATCACGCGTCTGGCTCAGAAAGCACGGGCGGTCGGTATCCACCTGATCCTGGCCACCCAACGCCCCAGCGTGGATGTTCTGACCGGTGTGATCAAGGCCAACATACCCTGCCGCATCGCCTTCCGGGTGATCCAGAAGAACGATTCCAGGACGATTTTGGACATGAACGGTGCCGAGCAGCTGCTAGGTCACGGTGACATGCTCTATCTGCAGCCGGGGCGAGCACTGCCGGTGCGAGTCCACGGTTCGTTCATCGATGTTGACGAGTGCGAAGCCATCGCTCTGCACTGGCGGCAGTACAAGGATGTCACCGAAGAAATCAGCCTCGATACCAACGTCGGGGGCAGCGGTAGCCACACCGGCGAGGACGATCTCTTCGACGACGCCATGCGCGTGGTCGTGCTGCATCAGAGCGGATCGACGTCGCTATTGCAGCGGCGACTGCGAATCGGCTACACCCGCGCCGGACGATTGATGGATATGCTGGAAGAGGCGGGAATCGTGGGACCATTCACGGGCAGCAAGGCCCGTGATGTACTCATCAAGCCGGAGGATCTGCCCGAGGCCGAGGAGGGGCAGGCATGAATCGGCGCGTCTACTGCGCGACTTTGGGGTGCGACAAGAACCTGGTAGACAGCGAGGCGTTGTTGGGCCGGTTCGCGGGCCAGGGAATACGTGCTGTCGATGATCCCATGGCCGCGGACATCTGGGTTCTGAATAGCTGCGGTTTCATCGACGCTGCCCGCGCAGACAGCGCCGAGACCCTGCGCGACCTGTGTGCCCACAAGGGGGATCGTCTGCTGGTGGTGTGTGGTTGCTGGTCCCAGGAGCACGGCGACATGATCCGGGAGAGTTTTCCAGAGGTGGATGTGGTTGCCGGCGTGGGGCAGTTCGACAGTGTCGTAGCGGCCTGTGCTGAGGGGGAGACCCCCCCTCCGGATAATGCTCCGGTAGCCGCACCGGCCTTCCCGCTGGCTGGACCTCCGATCGTCGACGACCCCATGAAGGTGGACTATACAGGCATGCTGGACCGGCCTCTGCTGACTCCGCCGCACGTAGCATTTGTAAAGGTGGGAGAAGGCTGCAACTGCAGCTGCACGTTCTGCAGGATCCCCCTCATCCGCGGCAAGCAGCGCAGTCGGTCGACGACGGAGATCGTCCAGGAGGTGCGGGGGCTGGTCGATCGCGGCGTTGCGGAAATCCAACTGGTCTCCCAGAACACCAGTGATTTTGGGCGCGACACGGGAGAGAACCTGCTGGATCTGGTTCAGGCACTCGATGGAATCGACGGTCTGCGCCGCATGCGCTTGCTTTATCTGTATTCCGGCCTGGTGTCGGTGGATGACCTGCGCCGAATACTCGACCTGCCGACGGTGACCCCGTACTTGGATTTGCCGGTCCAGCACGCCTCGCCGCGGCTCCTGAAGGCCATGCGCAGGCCGGGCGCCTCCCGGACTTCAGCCCAGTTTTTCAAGGCATTGCGGGAAGACCGGCCGGACCTGGTTCTGCGATCGACGGCCCTGCTGGGCTTTCCGGGGGAAGAAGACGAGGACGTGTCGATTCTGGCCGATTTTCTCGCGGAGGTGGAGTTTGACCACCTGGGAACATACCATTACTCTCCAGAGTCCGGCACACCGTCGGCGCTGCTGCCGGACCGAGTGCCGCCGGAAGTGATTCTCGATCGCGAGGCTCTGATCATGGACCTTCAGGCCGAGATTTCGCTGGGCCGCCAAGTCGAGCGTCTGGGTAAGGGTTTCGACGTGGTGGTCGATAGGATTGCCGGGCCCACGGCCGAAGATCCGAGTGGAGCGGCCGAGTTGCTGGAGTCCTTTGATGACGCCAGTTGGCTGGATGACCGGGAACGCGACGACCTGCGCGGGGTTATGCAGAGCGGTGCGCCAGTGGCCATTGGGCGCAGTCATCATTTTGGTTACGATCTGGATGGGGTGGTCATCATGCCCGCCGGGGATCTACGACCCGGCCAGTGGCTGGAGGCCGAATTTCGGGCCGTCACTTCATTCGATTGCTGGGCGTTCCCCCGCCGGGGGAACGATCCGCAGAAAGGGCCGCAGTAGGCAATGCGAATTCGGACAGCCGTGCTCACCTCGCTCGTGCTCGCCACACTGATGGCAGGGTCGTGGACTTCCTCCTTGGCCCAGGACGACACTGTGGACGATCGTCTAGAAGTTGCCGAGCCCGAAGGCGGCGGCATCACTGCCGCGGGGCTCCCGGTGCCCGGTGAGCCTGACACAGTGCGTACCAACATCTGGCTGGTCCAGGCACTCATGGCCGAGATCATCTCTTCGACCACCACGGTTCTGCCGCCGCCGCCGGCTGCGATCCAACTCCAGCAATCCGGAGACAAGACCCGGGGCAATCTCTTTCGCACGGCTGCATCCCGCATTCTCGGAGGACTCGGGTACGAGCTCTATCAGGGTGACAACGATCCGGCACGGCAAGCGGCGGTGGACTACGTGTACCGTTACAACGTGGAAGCCATCGACTTGAAGTATCCTGCCGAAGGCAGGACTTTGGGACTCTGGAGATCCTGGATCGCCAGAGAGATGGCGGTGTTGGTATACGTCGAGATCTCCGAGTTCGACTCGGGTCGTATTCTACTCAGTGAGAAGATCGAGCGCCGCTTCGATGACCGCGTTCCCGATGACGATTTCGGTGATGTAGACTCCGGACTCTATCCTTTTACCACGGCCGAGACGGGACAGGGCGCGTGGCGCCGCCGCCTCGAGGCCATTGTGGTCCTCGGCGCACTTGCCGGACTGGTCGCCGTCTACTTCGCCAATACGAGCAACTGAACCGGCCGTTCGCTACCGGCGGTCTTTTCTGGAGGAATCCGTGTTCAAACCCGTAAGTTCCAGCCGCTCCTGGATCCTGATCTGGCTTCTGGCTTTGGCCGTCCTGGCCGGGTGCGGGGCTAGCAATCCCCATCCGGCGGGCTCCTATGAGCGGGGGGTCTTCTTCGCCGAACAGGGCAAGGAGACCGAAGCGGTGGCGGCTCTCGAAGCCTATGTGCGTCACAATCCAACCGACAGCCTGGCTGCCGAGGCCCAGTATCTGAAGGCCATGACCTATCTGGAGATGGAAGAGTATCCACTGGCGGCGGTAGAATTTCAGATTCTGCGCAAGGATTATCCCATCTCGCCGCGCGTGGAGGATGCGTATTTCCACGAAGGAGAGGCCTATCTGCGGCAGGTGGGGCGTATCGAGCGGGACGTGACCGGAGCCCACGAAGCACGCTTGCACTATCTGCGCTTCACCGAGGAGTATCCTACGTCCGAGTACCTGCCCCAGATCATCGAGTACATGCAGGATATCTCAGACCTGATGGTCCGCAAGCGCCTGGAACAGATCAAGGTCTTCGGCCAGCTGCGCCGCTATGAGGCGGTCGCCATCACTCTGGACACGGTGATGGAGGAAGAACGCGGCAGCCGTCTGTTGGATGAGGTGATCATGCAG
>Ga0209475_10004790_pt1 | contig 11468 bp, 13 predicted proteins | sample tdDd471_FD_187128 | JGI IMG/M metagenome (GOLD analysis project Ga0209475, IMG submission 187128) | Marine sediment microbial communities from the Atlantic coast under amendment with organic carbon and nitrate - tdDd47.1 (SPAdes)... | ecosystem: Environmental > Aquatic > Marine > Coastal >...
GACTAAGGCAGTAAAAAATGACATCTCCCGACGACAACCCTTTTCTAAATGAGTTTCAAGATGTTGTACCACTTGAACAAGACAAAGTACCTTTGAAGAAACCAGCGCTGTCGTCGTCTACTCTAGCAAATCGACAAGAGGCGGCTGTATCAAAACATTATAAAGACTTTAATTATCTCGTGGACTCTGAAGTGCCCCTCGTGGAACCAGAGCAAATTCTGGAGTTTCGAATTGATGGCCTCCAAACTGGCGTATTCAAAAAGCTCAGACAAGGAAGGTACACCATTGAAGGTCATCTAGACCTGCACCGGCATACGGTCGCAGAAGCCCGAAGCGCTCTTTTTCAATTTATCCAGAAGTCATTGAAGCTTGAATGTCGAACACTCTTAGTGACCCATGGCAAAGGTGCTCGCTCAGTACCGCCGGCGAGAATAAAAAGCTATGTCGACTATTGGCTCAAGCAGGTTCCAGAGGTAATGGCCTATCACTCAGCTCAAAAGCACCATGGCGGAACGGGGTCGGTTTATGTTCTGCTTCGAAAATCCCCAACCCAACGGCAACAGAACAAAGAAAAGTATCAGTAGCTATTGCTTCGGTTGGCCGAGAAGTTGTTGCTTTTCTTGCTCAGTCAGTGACTTTTGGACTTTGAAGTCCATATCTCCTAACCGAATTTCTTTAACATTAGGTACGTTCTCGGGACGTTGATAGCTAACGTGTGGGGTACCGTATTCATCAACCCAGCGGTATACGATTCGCTCAGACTCAGCGGCGGAGAGCGCCATTAACTTTACCGGCTCCTGGCTGAATACTTTAAAACTATCTTTCGCCAAGACGGCAAGAGACTCCGTTTTCACAAAGTTCTTCCCGACGATTTCCCATTGACCAGGGTTTTGACGCTCTAAATAAGCGCCATACAGCACCATGCCAATAACAGCGACCAAAATAATCGAGAAAACTTTCATAACAAAAACCTATTCAAGCGTGTACTAATCACCGAGCGAGCGTGTATTAAACACCAAGAAACATTGCTTTACCCAGTAACCGAAAATACTTCGAGCATCTATTCACAAATAATGTTTTCGAAATATTATTAAAAGTAACTATATCTTTGAGGTCTTAGGATCGCAAGGAATGGATTTTGCTCCTCGACAATAGATTTTGCTCACCCGCAATAATAGAAGTAAACGACAGGCCTAATCAAACAGCTCCTGCCAAAGCTTGATATCAGAATGTTCTGCATCCAATAATTCAAATCCACAATGATAGGTAGGCTCAGAGTCGATTTGATTACACCACTTAACCTCGCCAGTCAGTAAGTACTTAAGACTATCTTGGTTAAAGTCGATCAATAACTCCAGGTAAGCCCCAACATCGATGGGGTAATTCGTAGATACCTTAATTCCTCGACGAGATATGTCTGCGGTGGTGCATTTCACCACCAAGCCGTTCTCATCATTGACCGATGACGAAAGAACTTCAATGAACACCACTTCTTCTCGAACAACCCGTTGTTCGCCACGTAACTCTAGTTTTTCCATTCGGTCACTCTTTAATCAGGCTTTCCCCAGAACATGGTTAGCGGTCAAACCACGCAGTTTTTCAGCCACTTAGCAAAATCTTCACTACTATCTTCTACGAAGTGGATACCCGCATGATAGGTCGGTATTTCATCAACTTCAAGACACCATCTAACCTGTCCCATTAGATGATATCGAGTTTGACTAGGTGGGGAGATTAAGTCAATCACTAACATTTGCCCCACTGGGAGTGGCTCAGACGAGGTAAACTTTGCTCCACGGCAACTGACATCGGCGACACGACTCGCATGCAGCTTCTCTCTTCCGTCTAACTCGACCAGCTGATACTTAATATAGAGCTCGTCTTGGGGTGGTAGGCGCTCATCTGAGCGATATTCGGTGAGTGTATTCCGTTCCATGCTATACCTCCTGTAAAGTCACTGCCTAAAGTATAGCTTAATTTTAGCGTCTCAGTTGAAGAGCTGATTATCGGTGTTTTAGTTGGACCACCCGACTCACTTGCGGTAACAGACTCAAAAAAGCTGAGAAAGCCCGGTCGGCCGCATGTCGAGCAAAATCGTAGTGGTATAACGTGTCCTTCCAGACTTGCTCAGCGTACTCTTTAGCCCCACTTTGCCCCATATTTGCCATTTCGCTTTGGTGCTGTGGCAAGCGCAGCCAACGCTGAATAAGTGCTAAGTTCGCCTCAAGATGAAACTGCAACCCATAAATGTTCTCACCAATTTTAAACCCTTGGTTAAGGCAATGATCGTTCTCGGCAAGTCGAACTGCATTTGCCGGTAAATCGAATGTATAGCCATGCCATTGAAATACCCGCGATAACTCACGTAATCCAGAAAACACAGGGTCTTCTAGGGCCTGCTCGGTTAATTTAATCGGTTGCCAACCAATTTCAGCGCTAGCAGCAGGATAAACCGCCGCACCAAAACTCGAAGCAATTAACTGAGCGCCTAGGCAGATACCCAAAATCGGTATTCCCTTGTCTGCCGCTTGGCGAATATATACTTGCTCTTGAGTAAGATGGGGGTACACCGACTCTTGACCAATATTCATTGGTCCGCCGAGTACCACCAGCGCATCGTAATTATCTAAGTTAACTTGGGCTTTTGGCTCGCGGCCGAAATTGACATAACGAATACGGTGTTTGAGCGCCCGAATTTTAGGATCCAGCAAACCGAGCGGCTCGTAAGGAACATGCTGAAAAACTAATACTCGTGCCATAACACTACCCTTTTCATTGCTTTAGAAAATCGATAATCGGTCGTCATTCGACGTTTAATCAGTCGGTTAATTATCAAGTATTCGCTCAATATAACCTCAAAATAATGTTGGAAACCTTTAACTATCGAAAATCGACTCTCGAACGTCGGTGTCACTATTATGCCAACCTCGTTATAATTCCATTAATACTCTTGTGTAATAACACCCAACCTACGGCTTATAAGTGACGGTTGACTAGGTGTTTCGAGAGAGTCAATCGAAACAAGCTAACCAATATGACCAAAGATAGGGAAATCACCATGTTCAACAAAAGCTCACTAAGTTTTCGACGTCATCCATTTCGAAGCAGCTTGTTGGTAGTGATATTATTCATAATTTTGGCCATTGTATTTAACTCATTGTTGGTTCGACTCTACCTATTGCACTGGTTTGAGGCGCAAGGTGCCAAAGTTAACGTCGACGACATCACTTTGTCACTTTGGAACGCCACGTTTACCCTCGATAATCTAGAAACTTCGCAAAATAATCAGTCGCTTAATGTCGAACGTTTAGAACTCACATGGCAATGGCAACCGCTGCTTGAAAACCACTTGATCATTGACCGTGTCGTCGTCGAAGGGTTAACACTGGATATTGATGCAACGGATCAAAGCGCTCTTGTGATAGGCAGCTTAGCAAGCACTCAACCACAAAACTCTCAAGCTGCCGTTACGACCGAAGCTTCAACCAATACTCCTTGGCAGATATCGCTACAAGAGCTGGGCATTGACTATGATCAGGTGTGCGTGAAGCTACCTGAGTCAGCGTTAAAACAAATGCCGAAAAGTTACTTGGGGACTTCAGAAACCGGCGAACTTTGTATTAACCAAACGATGAGTTTCAAAGGTTTAGTCAAAGCTACCTTGGCAAATGATCTTGCTCTCGCGATGCAAGGCAATCTAGCTTGGCACGATGTTCAATTTCAGTTAAATCAAAACACTTTTTTCATCACTGACAAGTTCGCACTCAATGGCTTAACGTATTCCGAACAAACACTAAAGAGTTCGACCCTCGAATTTACCAACCTTATGATTAGCGAGCCACAAAAAGAGAAGGCACTTAACGCTCAACTTGGGCAATTTAAATTGGTCGATCTCCACTTACTATTGGGTGAGCAAAAAATTGCATTTGAACAGTTGGATGCCACTGACTTTTCCTTTCTAGAAAACAACAATCAACATTCCAATGCGCTGTTAAACTTTTCCAATTTCGCCATTCAACAGTTTCAACACAACCTTAAGAATACTTCGATGGCCTTACTTTCGCTGCGAGAACTGGCATTGGTGCAGGTCGATGCTGGTAGTCGGAAAACGTGGCAACAACTCTTATCGTCCACCAAACACATTTCGCCACCCAACTATCTTACAAAACTAAAAGATTTTAGGGCGACAGGTATAAGCATGAATGACGATGAGGTGTCGAATAAAAGTTACTTGAAATTCGATCAGATCAAACTCTCTGATTTACAGCAGTATCTTAATTTAGACGAACACGGAAAGACTGCCTATCATACGGCTTTTGAAGGATTGTTTTTTGAAAATTCAGCGTTGGAAACTTCTGCTACTAAAGAGCCTTCTTCTGAAGAATCGGTTTCTGAAGAGTCTGTTTCTCAAAGATCTGAATCAAGCGTACAAAAGCGGTCTTCAGACCAATCAAATGAGACACAAGAACCGACAAGCTCAGCAACAAGCTCGCCTCTGATCGTCGAGGTGTCGGAGTTTTTGCTCGACGGGAATTCATACGTCATTTTCAATGATGCACACTATCGCCTTAAACATCCGATAGTCGTTAGCAGTATGGAAAGTCGTCTATCAGATTTCAACACACTCAATCGACCCATCGATATTTATTATCACGCCTCGATAAATGATACCGGTGATACCGAACTCACAGGGCAGATTGCAATCAATGGGTCTCAATTGAGTACTGACTTAAAGCTTCGAGTTTCCGATTTAGATTTAGTGCCCTTCTCACCTTATTCGGCTCGGTTTGTAGGCTACCGAGTTGAGCGCGGCCAGCTAAACCTCAACTCTAAGATCAAGCTTAAAGACCAACTTATGGATAGCGAATTTGACTTTGTGTTAAACAAGCTTGATCTAGAAGATACAGAAGAGCACGAGCATCATGAGCTCAACCACGATCTTGGCGTTCCACTACCCACAGCGTTGAGTTTATTGAAAAACAGTGATGATAAAATTGAATTAAACATTCCGTTAGAAGGTCCTATCAATGAATTAAATACATCGATAGGCGATGTCATTTCAACCATCTCTATCAAAGCGATAAAAACCGCCGTACTTTATCAATATACGCCGTTTGGGCTGCTGATTCTGGCCGATGGAATAATAGACTTAGGGGCAGGATTGACTTTCGAACCCTTGGTTTTTGAACCTGGCTCGATAACCCTGACAAACTCACATCGAGAACAATTAGCGACACTGGCCAAGTTAACGCAGCAGAAACCAAACATTTCGTTGGTACTCTGTGGCATGGTCGCTCAGGCTGACCTTGAGCAACCCAACTCAAAAGAACCGCCTGCACCATTGACGGAGGAACAGAGAGACCGGTTGATAAACTTAGCTAAACAGCGCCAGTCTCTCGTGTTGAGTACCTTAATCGGCGAATTTGAAGTCAACAAAGGCCAATTATTAACTTGTAACCCAAGTGCAAAAAATGCGTTAAAAAATGTGCCAGAAGTGCAGGTTACGCTATAGTAAGAGTCTTAACGATAAACCGCCAAAAGAATGAGCTTCAGGCTGAGTTCAGTTAGGCATTTACATTGATTCGCCAACAACTGGAGTTCGAGTTATCTTTTGATGCAGGTCAATAATTTAACCATCACTTAACGGTATGCTGCAACGCAAATTAAAGAGGTGAACAATGAAAAAAATATTGGTTGTTGCTGAAAAAGATTCAAAAAACTTGATTGCATTGCATCGCGCTTTAGCGCTAGCAAAAGAAACGAATGTAGAAATTGATTTAGTTGGTTTTGTTCACGCTCCTGGTGTGGATAGTTCAGATATATTATCTGAGCAAGAAAAACAAAAAGTTCGCCAAACCATGATCGATGAAAAAAAGACCTGGCTGAAAGAGAAACTTAAGTCAATTAAGTTGGCCAATACCCAACTGCATTGGGAAGTGTTGTGGGAGAAATCGGTACACTTGTGGGTCATCGATCGTTGCAAGCAAAAACCCTACGATTTAGTCATTAAAACGGGGCATCGCAGTGAGACATTGATGTACACACCGACCGACTGGCATCTAATTCGTCAGTGCAGCGCGCCAGTTATGATCGTTTCCAGTAAGAAATGGCAGAAGAAACAATGCATCATGGCCTCCGTTGACTTAGTCACGGATACACCTTCAAAAATCAAATTAAATAAGCAAGTTATCCGTCAAGCGCAAAAGCTATCGGAAATTACAGGGCAAGATGTTGTCTATGTTTATTGTGTCGTTATTCCACGAATACTCAGTGATCTTGAAGTGTTAGATGATAAAAAGATTGTTCAAAAAGCCAAGCAGAAGGCATTACATCATTTATCCTCTGACTATAAAAAATTCGATATTGATGTCGACCAGGTTCGAATGATTCGAGGATCAGTCGATAAAGCCGTCAATCGAGCGGCTCGCAAAGAAGGGGCAGATATTGTGGTGATGGGGACCATGGGAAGAAAAGGCATTAAAGGTAAGTTCATCGGAAACACCGCTGAAGCAGTACTTCATAATTTAGAAACCGACGTGTTGACGGTTAAAATTTAACCAAGACCTCAAATTGAGTGAAAATTCTAGGGCAGTGGATTCTCTCTGCCCTACTTGGCTTTAATTTAACCCATCGTTCAGGCATAATGGCTTCTAAACCTACCTATTTAATTATCAATAAAGAAGATTTTTATGACAATTACTAAAGACAAAGTCGTTTCTATGCATTACACGGTAAAAAACACCAGTGGCGACGTGATTGATACCTCTGAAGGACGCGATCCACTCATGTACATGCAAGGTCATCGCAACATTATTCCTGGCCTAGAAAACGCCCTTGAAGGAAAAGCAGCTGGCGATAAAGTTGAAGCGACCATCGAACCAGCACAAGCCTATGGCGAAGTGGTAGAAGAGTTAATTCAAGAAGTTCCACGCAGCGCTTTTGAAGGTGTTGAGACACTAGAAGTAGGAATGAACTTCCAAGCGCAGTCAGAGCAAGGCCCTGTTAACGTCGTGATCACTAAAGTTGAAGACGACAAAGTTACTGTTGACGGAAATCACCCACTTGCAGGTCAAACGTTAGAGTTCAATGTTGAAGTCGTTGAGATTCGCGACGCAACAGAAGAAGAGATCGCTCACGGACACGCCCACGGCGTTGGTGGACATCAGCACTAATTAGCTGAGATGATCGAAGAAAAGGCGAGTCATTTACTCGCCTTTTTTATTACTTATTTTTTATGGCTATTCAATCCGTCACAACCAATGACTGTGCCTTATCATTCGAAACGCCATTTATGCCACGTCTGATTATAAATACGGTTGAATCAATTCAAGTGCTGTCTTATCACATGGCTCTAGTTCTACATCAGTTTCGGCGAGTGGTGTGACGCGATCGCCCCACTTCACAATCGCGGCTCCCCAGGTTAAGCCGGCCCCAAACGCAGGAATCGCCACATTGGCTCCTGGTTTGATTAGTCCTTGTTCAACGGCTTCACACAAAGCAACCGGAATGGTTGCAGCTGAAGTGTTCGCATAGCGCTCGACATTAACCATGACTTTTTCCATGGGCACTTTTAGTCGCTTCGCAACCGCATCAATAATTCTTAAATTCGCTTGATGCGGAACAACCACATCAATATCGGCAATCGGCATATCTGCGCGAGCTAAGGCTTCTTCAGTAGCTAACACCATCCCCCGAGTTGCACGTTTAAAAATCTCCTGCCCTTCAAAATCCCAAGAGATCCTTGAGTAGGTATCTAACGTCCGATCAAATCCTGAGCCAAAATTCGTGATCGCCAAGGTCTCTCGTACTTCTCCGTAACATCCCATTTTACTGGATAAGACGCCGATTGGCTCTTCCGTTGCTTCGATCACAACGGCTCCCGCTCCGTCACCAAATAACACAGAGACACCGCGGTTATGCCAATCCAATGCCCACGACAACTTTTCGCCACCGATAACGACAACCTTCTTCATGACATTGTTGCGAATTAATGACGCTGCATTCGATAAAGCGAATAAAAAGCTACAACAAGCGCTGTTTAGATCCATCGCGGCGGCCGATTCATTGCCCAACTTTTTTTGAACATATGAGGCACAGTTTGGGGCAAGCGTTGTTGGTGTCGTCGTTCCAAAGATGATGCCGTCGATATCATTCGGCTCTAATCCAGCGCAAGCAATGGCTCGGGCCGCAGCAACATAAGCAAGTTCATCAACATCGACATGAGAAATTCTTCGCTCTCGCATTCCAGTCCGAGAAAAGATCCATTCATCACTGGTATCTAAAAAAGTGGCCAAATCATCATTGGTCATAATGGCGGGTGGCATGCATTTTCCCCACCCGGTAATGGTTGCGTACGGCATAACGACTCTAATTCATATCTATAAAGCAGGCTAGTTTAAAGAACTTTGTTCAATTCACTGCTCCAACCTGCCATAAAATTTAAGGTTCCTGATAATCGCCAACGCAAACTGTGAGCAATTTGGTATAATGCCCCTTTTCCAAAAACCGAAGGATTTTTTGAATGAGCTCTGACTTTCCTGATATGACGCTAGATCAAGACAACCTATTTCGCGAAGAAGTATTCACTGACCAAAAGATTGGTACCATTCGTATCATGACACCAATAACCATTGATGGTGACCGAGATGAAAGTCGTGAATTGCAATACATTGGGCAAACTCAGGTGATGACTCCAGCGGGTGCTTTACCGCTGACTTTCGAACTCGAAGCCAGCAATCTTAAAGAAGCCATTGCAGCTTTCTCTGAGGGCGCTAAACAAGCTATGGAACGCACTATGGAAGAGCTACGAGAAATGCGTCGGCAACAAGCATCATCAATTGTTGTACCAGGGCAAGAGTCTATGGGCGGTGGCAAGATTCAAATGCCCTAGTAAGCGGGCGCTACTCTCATAAACTGAATCCTCGAAGGCAAACACCTCATAAACTGAGTCTTGGCGGGCTTGTGCTTACTTGGCTTAACTTCGCACCTTTAAAACTTTTTAGAGGTTAAGCCTCGGTTCAGTTTACATCGACTATTCTGGTACTCAGAATCAACAAGGGTATCAGACTATGCGAGCTATCAAGATCATTTCCCTCATTACTTTAACCGCAATGTTAAGCGGCTGTGTGGTTGGCGCTCATCATCGAGTCGGTCACGGCCATCATCGCAGTAGCGTACATTTACACGGACATGTTAGAGGTTCTCAAGCAGCTGGGGCCTTAATCGCAGGTGCAATCATCGGTAGCGTAATCACCGCTGCTGCCCATGCTGATGATCGTGATGAGCGCAGAGAAGCAAAAGCTCCGGCTCCTAATGCCTCAGATTCACCCCGCGGTCCGCATTATTACCGAAGCGCCGATGGACGTTGTTTCTGGGTCGTTCCTCGAGCCGATGGTGCAGAGACTCGAGAGCTTATCGAAGATCGTTTTTGTGAAGAGAACTAAGCTGACGCATGAAATATCAACAGAAAAGCTCAATTTAGTTTGAGCTTTTCTGCTTTACTATTTCACAGTACAAAGTAATAGATAGAGAAAAAGTGACAGCTACAACCAGCCAAAACAAAACAATGCCAAATGGCGTGGGTGTACCTGAGTTGCTTGGCGACATAAAACACCACACCGACGCTGAAGCAAATTCCACCAGCGAATAATAACCATAAACCGGCTCCGGGAACTGACTGATACAGTGGGTAGGCCAATATAACCACTAGCCAGCCCATCAACAGATAAAGCGCGACCGACACTTTTGGCAAGCGGTGACGCACCAACCACTTAAAGATTAATCCGGCAAACGCCAACAACCAAATCACTACCGCACCTGTAACACCCACCCAATTGTCTAAAGAAACCAACATAAAGGGTGTGTAAGTGCCGGCGATAAGCAGGTAAATGGCTGAGTGATCAATCAGCTTCAAGCTCTCTTTAGCCCTTTCGTGTCGAATACCATGGTATAAAGTTGACGCCAAAAACATGGCGATTAAGGTCGCTCCATAGATGGCAACGCTGGTTATTGCCATGGCACCGTCAGCGCGTAATATTAGAAATACAAGACCGGCGATAGCCACAAGAAAACCAACACCATGAGAAAGCACATTCAGTAACTCTTCTCGGCGAGAGTATTCTGCTTGACGGCTTGAAACGCTGGTAAGCTCATTATCAAGCTGATTCGTCATAATCTATGACCTCTAAATAAAATAATTTGCAGACCCTTACAGACTAACTTTTTAGCGAACACTTGTACACTGAAAACCTTAATAATCCTGCGATTTTGTGATAAATACCCTTAGATTCCATTCTACTTTGTCTGATTGCTCACAAATCGATGCTCCCTGGCTGGCTAACCGACTGCAAATATTTCAGAAAAATCGTTAAACCCTTTAAATTCTAGGGCATTACTTGACGGATCGAGCAGAAATAAAGTGCCTTGCTCTCCTGGTTGGCCAGCGAAACGTATATAAGGCTCAATGACAAATTCAACCTTTTTGGCGGTTAAATGGTCGGCTAAATGACGCCACTCAGACATGGTTAGTATCACGCCAAAATGAGGAACTGGTACGGAGTGACCGTCTACAGGGTTGTGCGCCAGTCCTCCCGCCATATCTCTCGACACTTGATGCAAGACCAACTGATGGCCGTATAAATTCAGATCAACCCAATGATCGGAACGGCGACCGAGCGACACTGGAAATAATCGCTGATAAAAATCAAGAGATTCCTTTAAATTTAAAACCGGAATAGCCAAGTGAAAAGGACGAACTGACTGAGAATTAGCTGAATCTTGTGACATAGGGAGCCTTGTAAATGTAGGGTTCAAAGAACATACAGTTAAGTATTCCTAGGGAGAAACGACACTGACTTATCAATTCAAATCTTACTCTAACCCGGTTAAAGGACTCAACACTTAGCGATAACTTGCTTTCTTCAGCGAATAAAAATAAAAAATTGAAGCGACTGAGGAATACTTCGGCGACCTCACTTTATTAGAGTTACCCATTTATTAGAATCATAACTTCTATTGCCACCCACTTTTTTATTGCATTTGCAATATATTTAATTCACAATAAAAACCCATTAAACATTGAATATGACCACTCTCTTTTAGGAGTCCACTATGCCACTCGTCACTCCCCTAGCAGCCGATCATGATCATGACGTTGCTGAACTCGCTAAATTTTTTAATGAAACCCTCGGCTTCTGTCCGAACAGTGTACTCACCATGCAACGACGTCCGGCCATTGCTCGAGCATTTATTCAATTGAACAAGGCTGTCATGGAAAACCAAGGACGCGTGACTAGCGAACAAAAGCGCCTAATAGGATACTTAACCTCTGCCAATACGGGTTGTCGTTATTGCGAAGCTCACACTATCCTAGCGGCACAGAGGTATGGCGGGACAGATGAGCGTTTGCAGAATATCTGGAATTTTCGTGACAGCGACCTATACAGCGCAGCAGAAAAAGCAGCGTTTGA
>Ga0209475_10004791_pt1 | contig 11467 bp, 9 predicted proteins | sample tdDd471_FD_187128 | JGI IMG/M metagenome (GOLD analysis project Ga0209475, IMG submission 187128) | Marine sediment microbial communities from the Atlantic coast under amendment with organic carbon and nitrate - tdDd47.1 (SPAdes)... | ecosystem: Environmental > Aquatic > Marine > Coastal >...
AGGCGGCGCGTTCGCCTGCGCGCCGCGCGGCGACGACGGGAGCTGCCCGGCGGCGGACATGTGGGTCGACGCGACGCAGATCGACGGCCGCTACCGGCTGAGCTGGCGCAATTTCGCGCCCGACGCCTGCGTGATCGAGGAGGCGTGCGTGGACGCGCCCGGCTGGCGGCGGCTGCTGCGGTTCGCGACCTGGACCCCGAACACCGGCGACGCGGACCTGTACATGGGCGCGCCCGAGGACATGGCCGACCTGTTCGAGTACTCGGATTGCCACGGCCACTACCACTTCCAGACCTACGCCCGCTACGAGCTGCGCGATCTGGACGGCGAGCTCGCCGCGACCGGGCACAAGCAGTCGTTCTGCCTCGTCGACAGCTACCGCTACCCCGAGGGCGATCGGCGCGACTTGGTCTACTCCTGCGAGGACCAGGGCATCCAGCGCGGCTACCAGGACGTCTACTCCGACGGGCTCGACTGCAACTGGGTCGACGTGACCGACGTCGCGCCTGGGGACTACACGCTGGTGATCGAGCTCAACTACGACGGCGTGCTGCTCGAGAGCGACTACGACAACAACCGCGTCGAGGTGCCGATCACCATCCGACCGAGCGACGTCACGCTCGAGTGCCCGCCGAGCATCCTGCGCGGCCTCGACCGCAACTGCGGCATGGAGCGCGAGGGCGCCTACACCTGCACCCCGGGCGAGCGGCTCGAGGTCGCGTGCTCGTCGGTCTGCGGCGCCGGCTCGTGCACCGGCGACCCGTTCGTGCGCGTGTGCGACGCCTCCGACGATCCCGACTGCGACACCGGCTTCGCGCTGGCCACCAACGACAACAGCTTCTGCGACGAGATGCTGTGCCCGCTCGGCGGCGACTGCTGCCCCCGCGTCGAGCTCGACTGCCCGGCCAGCGGCGAGATCGTGGTGTTCAGCGGCCCGTACGACCCGCGCGACAGCGCGACCTGCGACCTGGTCGTCCGCCCTGTCCCTTGATTCAGCGGGCGAAGCGCTCCCACGCCTCGGGCAGCGGGCCGCCGAGCATGCGCTCGGCGCCGGCGCGGTCGAGCAGGACGAACTTCAGCTCGCCCGAGTAGGCGCGCTCGTCGCCTTGCGTCAGCTCGACCTCGACCCCGACCACGCGCGAGCCCGGCGTGGCGATGACGCCGCGGCCGACGATCTGTTCGCCGACGCGGATCGGCCGGTGCAGCTTGCCTTGCATCTGCGCGGTGAAGCCGAACTTCTCGAGCAGCAGGATGATCGCCCACGCCGCGATCTCGTCGGCGAGCGTCGCGACGAGCCCGCCGTGCATGATCGTCGGCGGCCCCTGGTAGCGCTCGGACGGAGTGAACCGCGTGACCACCGCGTCGCCCTCGCGCGCGAACTTCAGCCGGAACCCGGCGGGGTGATCGGGCGCGCAGCCGAAGCAGGGCTGGCCGGGGCCGAAGAGGCTGCCGTCATGGAGCTCGGTCATGGCCGCGAGCCTGGCACGGGCGCGCCGGCTCGTCGCGGTGGCACGGCGAGGGTGCGGCTCGGCCCACAGCTCGGAGGGTTTGGCCGGGAGGACGGGGAGAGAATGGAGTGGGGCGAGGCGCGATGAGGGCTCATCGCGTCTCGGCCCATTGCGACCCGCTCGAGGCGCGGGGGTATGACGTACGACCGGTCTCCAGCCCCCAGAGCGCTGACCAGGAATCGGAGCGAGCGGATCGCCGAGCGCAGCGCGGTCCAGCCGTGGGGCGGCGTGACGAGGCGATGCCAAAGCATCGTCGAGGAGCGACGCGCCACGGATGGGCCGTGCTCCGCGGGCGAGGCGCCGCGACCGATTTCCTGGTCAGCGCTCTAGCAGAACGCGGCGAAGATGCGCGTGATGGATCGGCGAGCGCGACGCCGTGTCCAGCGCGCCGGGCCGAGGGCGAAATGCTGAAGCATTTCGACCGAGCGACTGGCGTGCTGGGCGCGGCGTCCCGCCGCCGAGGCGCGCGCAGCCATCTTTGCCGCGGGCTGCTAGCTTCGACCGTCGGAGCGGGCCGGGACGCGGGCGTCGACCATCGCGCACTCTCCCCCTCCCATCTCTCCTCGTCTCCCGGCTAAAGCCCGTCGCCCCCAAGCCCCCGCGGTCGTTCGACCGGCACGCTCGCCCCATCCCGCCGAGCGCTCGGTGCCTGCTCCGCGCTCCGCGACCATGCTTCGCGCCTCCCGAGCGCGGCGCGCTTCACGGCATCGCGGCGCGCACGGGGTCGTAGTCGGTCGTCCGGGCGCCGACGAGCTTCACCCCGCCGAACACCTCGTCGAGCAGGTCGGGGTCGCCGTCCTCGATGCGGTGAAGGCGCAGCAGGGCCTCGCGCGCGTCGTCGAGGCGATCGGGGTCGAGCGAGCTCGACGCGCAGATCACGTCGGGCGGGATCGGCGGGCTGACGAGCAGCGGGCGCATGCCGTCGACGCCGGCGTAGAAGTGCCAGCCGGCCAGGACGATCTCCTCGGTGCCCGGCTTGGTCTGCGCGTGCGTCGCGCCCACGTCGGCCTCGCCCCGCAGCACCGCGCGCACCGTGCTCCCGTGGCTGCCCGCGAAGCGCTCGTCGCCGAACAGCTCGCTCGGCTCCACGCCCGCCTCGCGCAGCGCGAGCCGCACGAACAGGTAGCCGGCGGCCGAGTCGCGATCCACCCACACGACCGACGTGCCGCGCAGGTCCTCGAGGGTCTGCACCGGCGAGTCCTGCGGGACGAAGAGCACGCCGCGGTAGCCGTCGCCCATCGAGCGCTCGACCGCGGCGAGCAGCCGCAGCCCGGCGCTCGCCTCGCTGCGCACGAACACCGCCGGCGGCATCCAGCCCAGTTGCGCGTCGCCGCGGCTCATCATCAGGGCGAGCTCGGCGTACGAGCGCATCGAGACCACCTCGACCGGGCCGCCGATCGCGCCGGCGAGCCGCATCGCGAGCCGCTGCCGCAGCAGCTCCCCGTCGCTGTCGAGGTGGACGGGGCCCATCGCGAAGGTCAGCGTGCTCACCCCCGGAGCGTACACCGAGCTAGCGGACGCGGACGGTGCGCGCGGCCGAGTTGAACCGCGGCCTCCACGTGTCCATCGCGTCGGCGGCCGAGAACCCGGTGACGAGGATCGGCACGCCCTGATGGAACAGGACCGCCGCGTAGGCCATCACGCGCTCGCCCGTCGGCAGGTCGGTGGTGATGATGCGCTCGCAGCCGCGCAGCTCGCCGTCGACGTCCGCCTCGTCCTCGACGTCCTCCTCGGGCGCCGCCATGAACCGCGCCGCGAGCTGCGGACACAGGCCCATCGCGCGGTCCTCGGGGATGCGCATCGGCAGCGGCGACACGGTGAGCACCGGCTGGCCCGGCACCGGCGGGTACTCCGAGTCGGGCTCGAGCATCACGAGGTTGGCGGTGGTGCGGTTGGACAGCTCGAGGCCCTCGGCGGGGCCGACGTCGATGCCGAGCGCGGCCGACGGATCGAGCGCGCCCTCGTTGTCCCACTCCACCGCCTCGAGCGCGTCGTGGATCGGGCGCCGGTAGCCGCGGGCGCGCGCGCCCTCGTAGGTCGCGACGATGCCGAGGCCCCGCGTGCCGTCGTGCACGAGCAGCCATTGGCGCTCGAGCACGCCCTGCTGCGTCTGCACCATGTCGCGGCCGAGCCGGCCGGTGACGCCGGAGATCTCGACCTCCTCCTCGTGCGCGGGATCCGGCGCGTCCTGCATGCCGCCGGTGCGGATCGACTCCAGCAGGTCGGCCGATCCCTCGAGCACCGCGACCGAGATCTGCACGCGCTCGCGCATCGCGATGAAGCCCGCCGACATCGGCATGCGCTGCGCGCCCTCGGGCACGCGCATCGTGACGCCGGTGCCCGGCACCTCGGTCGGATCGCCGAGCGTGATCGAGGCGCGGCGCAGCAGCGTGTCGTCGACGAAGCCGCCCTCTTCGTCCTCCTCGTCGTCCTCGTCCGCGGGGCCTTCGCCGATGTACTCGTCGGCGTCCTCCTCGTCGTCGGCGCGTTCGGCGGTGGTCCCCTCCGAGGAGGACGAGCCTCCGCAGGCGACCAGCGACAAGGAGAGGATGAGGAGCGAGCTGAGGTGGATTCGCGTCATGTCGGCTCCGCCGGGTTAGGTCACCCGGTCTCGCGGGGCAACTTCCGGGGCTCGCCCCCGATTCCAGCGGAGCTATGGTGCGCCCCGTGGTCGACCCCGACGAGGACGCGCTCGAGGACGACGAGGAGGACCTCGAGCCGGACTCGTTCTTCTGGCGCGCGGTCGACTTCTACGGCAAGCACCGTCGGCGCCTCGCGACCCTGACGGTCGGGGTGTTCCTCGTCGCGGTGGCGGTCACGATCGGCGGCGCGATCCCGCGCGAGGTCGACCTCGACTACCGCTTCCCCGACCACGCGTCGGTGGTCGAGGCGACGATCGAGTACTCGCAGGAGTCCGAGACGGTGCGCGAGGTCACCCTCCGCTGGCCCGAGGGCGCGCCTGGCCTCGTGCGCGATACGCTCGACCTCAGCCCGGGCGACTACGACGTCGACGTCTGGCTCGTCGATCGGGAGGGCGAGGGCCGCCACCTCCGCGGGGCGGTGACCGCCCCTGCCGACGGGGTGGTTCGGGTTAGACTGCGCGAGTGACGGAGCAGCCACGCACGGCCCACGTCGGGGACCCCCGCGTCCTCGAGCTGCCGCGCTGCGCGCTCGTGATCCTCTCGGGCGACGATCGCGGCAAAGAGCAGGTCATCGAGGGTGACCTCTTCCGCATCGGCAAGAGCCGCGACAACCAGCTCGTGCTGCCCGACGAGACGGTCTCGCGAGCCCACTGCGAGATCATCCGAGAGCGGCGCGGCTACCTGCTGCGAGACCTCGGCTCGACCAACGGCACGCTCCTCGACGGCGCCGAGATCAAGGAGGCCTGGCTCAAGCCAGGCGCGGTGATCACGGTCGGCAAGGTCGAGCTCAAGGTCCGCCCGTACTCGGAGCGGATCGAGATCCTCCCGAGCGACTCGACCACGTACGGCGAGGCGGTCGGCAAGTCGGTGTCGATGCGCTCGGTGTTCGGGCTGCTCGAGCGGCTCGGCCCGACCGACGCGACCGTCCTGATCGGCGGTGAGACGGGGACGGGCAAGGACGTCCTGGCCCGCTCGATCCACGCGCAGAGCCCGCGGTCGAAGGGGCCGTTCATCGTGGTCGACTGCGGCGCGGTGGTCGGCTCGCTGATCGAGAGCGAGCTGTTCGGCCACGAGAAGGGCGCGTTCACCGGCGCCTCGGCGTCCCGGCAGGGCGCCTTCGAGCTGGCCGACAAGGGCACGCTGTTCCTCGACGAGATCGGGGAGCTTCCGCTCGACCTGCAGCCCAAGCTGCTGCGCGCGCTCGAGACGCGCTCGTTCCGCCGGGTGGGCGGCAACCGCAACCAGCAGGTCGACATCCGCGTCGTCGCGGCGTCCAAGCGCAACCTCAAGATGGAGGTCGAGCGGGGCAAGTTCCGCGAGGACCTGTACTTTCGCCTCGCGGTGGTGCCGATCGAGCTGCCGCCCCTGCGCGAGCGTCGCGACGACATCCCGGTGCTCGTGCGGACGCTGCTCGCCCGGATCGCCGAGTCGGATCCGTCCGGGACCACGCCGACGACCTTGTCGGACGAGACCCTCGACGCGCTCGCCGCGCACGACTGGCCGGGCAACATCCGGGAGCTGCGCAACGTGCTCGAGCGGGCGGCCTACCTGTCACGCGCGGCCGGATACGACGAGGTCCAGCTCGGCACGCTGCCGTTCGCCGGGTCGGCCAAGCCGGCGACCGACGCGGACCCGGCGGCGGCGCTCATGCCGGACTTCGACCCCGACAAGAGCTACCGTGACACCAAGTCCGAGTGGGAGGCCGAGTTCGAGCGCCGCTACGTGACCTGGCTGCTCGACCGCTCCGAGGGGAACATCTCCGCCGCGGCGCGAGCGGCCGACATGGACCGGAAGTACCTCCACAAGCTCGTCCGCAAACACGGGCTTCACCCCAAAGACTGACCGGAGAACCGAGCCTTTTCGCATGCTTCGCTCGTTGACAGCCCCCCGGCGGGATCAGAAGATGCCCACGTCGTGAGCGCTGGCGCGGCGGGGGATTCGGAGGGCGGGGCCGGCGACGGTGTCTCGCTCGGGATGGTGGAGGCCCACAAGGCCTACTCCCTCGCCGCGATCCCTCCGCAGCCCTTCGACAAATACACCCTGATCGGCAAGCTGGGGCACGGCGGCATGGCCGAGGTGAACCTCGCCGTCTCGGAGGGCAAGGGCGGGTTCCGCAAGCTCGTCGTGATCAAGCGGCTGCATCGTCACCTGGCGATGGAGCCCGGCTTCATCGACATGTTCCTCGACGAGGCCCGCCTCGCCGCGCGCCTCAACCACCCGCACTGCGTGCAGACGTACGAGGTGGGCGAGGACGACGGGAACCACTTCCTCGCGATGGAGTACCTCGACGGGCAGGGCCTCGAGCGGCTGCTGCGGATCTCGGGCCAGCAGCGCAAGCCGATGCCCATCGCGCTCAGCGCGCGGATCGTGGCCGACGCGCTCGACGGGCTCGCCTACGCGCACGAGCTGACCGACTTCGACGGCACCGAGCTCGGGGTCGTGCACCGCGACGTGAGCCCGCAGAACATCTTCATCACCTACAACGGCATGGTGAAGCTGCTCGACTTCGGGATCGCCAAGGCGGCGACCCACGTGGTCGAGACCAAGACCGGCGTCATCAAGGGCAAGTACGCGTACATCGCGCCCGAGCAGGCCCTCGGACAGGCCGTCGATCAGCGCAGCGACCTGTGGTCGATGGGCGTGGTGCTGTGGGAGGTCCTGACCGGCCGGCGCCTGTTCAAGAGCGTCAACGAGCTCGCCACGCTGCACGAGACGCTGCAGGGCGAGATCAAGCTGCCGTCGGCGTTCCGGCCGGAGCTGCCGACCGAGCTCGACACGATCTGCAACCGCGCGCTGCAGCGCGACCCGGACGAGCGCTACCAGTCCGCGCAGGAGATGAAGGACGAGCTCGAGCGCTACCTGCGCACGCTCGACGACGGGCCCGGGCGCAAGCAGATCGCGAAGCTGATGAAGAAGCGCTTCGGCGACGTCATCAGCCATCACAAGCAGACCCTCGCCGCGTGCCTCAAGGGCTCGGGCGCGATGGGCACCGAGACCATCCAGCGGCTGATCCCGCCAAACAACAGCTCGCAGGAGACGCCGACGCCGTCGGTCTCGGGGGTGACGGCGCCGCACGGCGGGTCGACGCCCACGCCGACGCCGGCGCCCGTCCTCGACTCGACCTCGGTGACCCCGCCGCCGTTCGCGGCCAGCCCCGGCATGACGGGGCCGCACCCCCCGGCGATGGGCGCCGAGCCCGAGCGCCGCGGCGGCGGGGTGCTGTGGAAGATCGGGATCCTCGTCGCCGTGATGCTGCTCGCGCTGATGCTCGGGCTGATCCTGCCGCTCGGGTGGTCCGACGACGCCAGCGAGGGCGTGACGGCGCGCAGCGGCGACGCGCCGATCCTCGATCAGCCCGGCGGCACCGAAGCCGGAGACGACCCGGCGGTCGAGCCGGACCCGGACCCCGCCCCCGTCGTCGACGACGGCGACGACCCGACCGCGACCGACGTCGAGCCCGATCCGCCGTCCGCGGACCCGCCGCCCGTGGTCGACCCGCCCGAGCCCGAGCCCGGGCCGAGCGTCGGCAGCAGCGAGCGCGAGGCGCGCCTCGCCGCGGCCCGGCGCGAGCGCCGTGAGCAGCTGCGCCGCCAGCGCGAGGAGCAGCAGCGACGCGAGGAGCAGCAGCGGCGCGAAGAGCAGCAGCGGCGCGAAGCCGAGCGCGAGCCCACGCGCACGCCCGAGAGCGAACCCGGCTTCTTGACGCTCGCCACGACCCCGTGGACCAACGTCACGCTCGGCGGGCGCAGCCTCGGCACCACCCCGCTGATCCGGGTCGAGCTGCCCGCCGGCAACCACGTGCTGCGCCTGCGCAACCCCGATCGCGGGATCGACCAGACCTACCGGGTGACGATCACCGCCGGGCAGACGACGACGCGACGCGTCGGGTTGTGACAGCTGGCCGCGCCTTCGACTAGACTCGCGGGCGGGGTACCGATGAATTTTCGCTGGACGATCACGCTGGCGGCGACCCTGGCTTGTGCGTGCGGGCCAGAGGCGACGCTCCCAGAGGACACCTTCGAGCCGATCCGGATCGGGCTCGTCGTGTCGCGCTCCGGCGCGCTCGGCGGCGACGGCCCCGGCTGGGAGGAGGCGTCGCGCCTCGCCGCGCTCGAGGTCAACGCCGCCGGCGGCCTGCTCGGCGGGCGGCCGGTCGAGCTGGTCGTGGTCGACGACGAGACGAACACCGGCGACACGGAGTTCCAGGCGCAGCTGGCCGACGAGCTGATGCGCGAGGGCGTCGTCGGGGTGGTCGGCGCGGCGGCGAGCAGCATCTCGCTCGGCGTCACCGCGGTGCTCACGCCCGCGCGCGTCCCACAGATCTCCTGCTGCTCGACCTCGGACCGGATCACCGCGTTCAACGAGGCGCTCGAGCCCGACGCGCGGTTCTTCTTCCGCACCATCGCGCCCGACAGCCTGCAGTCGCGGGTCGTGGCCATCGCGGCGGAGGACCAGGCGTGCGCGAACGTCGCCATCCTGCACCTCGACGACGACTACGGGCAGCCCTTCGGCGACGCGATCGCCGCGGCGCTGACCCAGCGGGGCGTGCCGATCGCCATCCAGGTCCCGTTCACCGAGGGCCAGCCGAGCTACACCGCCGAGGTCGGCATGGTGATGGCCGCGATGCCCGACTGCATCTCGCTCGTCGCCTTCCCGCGCTCGGCCGGCGTGATCATCCGCGACTGGGACGGCGCGGGCGGCGGCGACGTGACCTGGATCGGCACCGACGGCATCCGCGCCCCCGCGTTCGTCAACGAGGTCGGCAACCCCGACCTGCTGTCGAACGTGTTCGGGACCTCGCCGGTCACCGACGCGCTGACCCCCGAGTACAACTCGTACCGCGACCGGTTCCAGGCGAGCCTGAGCGGCGAGGCGCCGATCCCGTTCTCCTCCAACCAGTACGACGCGACCGCCCTGCTCCTGCTCGCGATCGAGCGCGCGGGGACCACCGACGGCGCGGCGGTCCGCGACGCGCTGTACGAGGTCTCGACCCGCGACACCGAGCCCGACTTCCAGCGCGCGGGCGAGCTCGCCGACGCGCTGCACGAGATCGGGCTCGGGCGCGACATCGACTACCAGGGCGCGAGCGGCAACGTGGACTTCGACGAGGTCGGCAACGTGGTCTCGCCCTACGAGATCTGGCGCTACGACCCGCCGAGCGTCTCGCGCATGTGCCGTGGCGTCGTCACCGCGCTGCCCGAGGGGCTCGGATCGTTCTGCCGCGATCGGACCCTGACCTCCGACGAGGTGGGCTCGTGAGCCGAGGTCTGGGGGCCGCCCTCGCCCTGGTCCTCGTCGCCGGCTGCGCTCCCACCCCGGTCGAGGTGGACGTTCGCTTCCCGCGCGAGGAGAATTTCCTGTTCACCTCCTTCGGGCAGCTGCTCGTGTTCACGATCGACCCGGAGGAGGGGCTCGGCGACTGCCCGGCGCTGCTCGAGCAAGTCGAGAGCAGCGGGATCGGCATGCCGGCGCTGCAGACCGACCGCGTGCCGATCTGCGAGTTCCGCGCGGGCGGGGTGAGCTTCGACGACGTGCCTCCGGGGCCGCACGCGTACGTGATGCTGGCGTTCGACGACAGCGACAACCTCATCCTCGACGGCTGCACGGTCGCGGAGGCGTACGTGGACGCCCCCCCGGTGCAGGTGCAGCTGTTCCCCACGAGCGACTACGTGACCTCGACGATGGGGCGCACGCTCACCTGCTCGAGCGCCGAGGACAAGTGCGCCGCCGGGGGAGGCTGTCGATGACGCGCGCGTCGCTGTCGCTGCTGCTGCTCCTCGCCGCGGCCCCCGCCGCGGCGCAGGGGGCCGGGAGCAACGCGCACCTGCGGCAGGCCGAGGAGGCCTACCTCAACGTCGACTTCGAAGCGGTGCAGAGCCACGCCCTCGAGGCGCTGCGCAGCGGCAGCCTCACCCCCGAGCAGCTGGTGCGGACCTACGAGCTGCTCGGCGTCGCCAACGCGATCTCGGACCCCGACGCGGCGCGCGACTACTTCGTGCGGATGCTCGGGGTCGACCCGGAGCACGAGCTCGACGCGTCGGTGAACCCGCAGATGCGCGACCCGTTCCTGGAGGCGCGGGGCCTGTGGGCGGCGCGCACCACCCGACTCGGCGTGGAGGCCGGTCTGGACCGGGCGAACTCGGCGGTGCACGTGTCGTTGATCGACCCGACCGACATGGCCCGGCGCATCCGGGTGGCCGCGAGGCTCGAGGGCGAGGCCGCGTTCACCGAGGCCGAGTTCGACGCGAGCGGCGAGGTCGACGCGCCGGTGGCCGGCGCGGGAGACGCCGACCGCGTGGAGTACTACGTCGAGGTCCTCGACGTGCACGGCAACGTCATGCTCGCGGCGGGCAGCGAGTTCTCCCCGCGCGTGGTCGGCCGGCTCCGCGCGGCCGACGGCGGCGAGGGCGGCGGCGGCGGCACGATCTTCGAGGAGCCCGTCTTCTGGATCATCGTGGGCGCGGTCGCGGCGGTGACGGCGGCGGTGGTGATCGGCGTGGTGGTCGATCAGCGCAGCCGGATCGGCGCCCAGACGGGTATCTCGTTCGGCGTGGATTAGCAGGGCGCCGCGAGCGCCCTGCCAATCCACCCCGTGCCCGTGCCCGTGCCCGTGCCCGTGCCCGCTCCCACTCCCACTCCCGTGCCCGCCCTCCCGACCCGTCGAGCTCGTTCGCATCCGACCCGCTGACCTTTCGGGCACGGGCACGGGCACGGGCATGCGCGCTTCGCGCGCGGCACGGGAGCAGGCTGCTTTTCGAGCAGCCTGCTCGCGCGGGGTGCCACCGAAGGTGCCCGACGCTATCCTCGGCGCGCTCCAATGAGCGACAAGCCGAAGCGCAAGAAGAAGAAGAAGGCGAAGGCGACCAAGGGCGTCTCGCCGGCGGCCGCCAAAGTCGAGGCCGAGGAGGTCGTCGAGGCGGCCCGGGCCAAGTCGTCCCGCGGCCCCGGTATCGCGCGCGGCGTGGCGCTGTGCGTGGTCGGGTTCGGGGTGACGTTCCTGCTCATGGCCAACGACGAGCAGGTCGCGCGCGGGCCGCTGTGGGGCATGCTCGCCATGCTCGTCGGGACGGCGGGGGTGCTCGACCTGTTCGGGCTGTTCCACCGCGCCGGCGGCGACACCGAGCGCGTCGAGCTGCGGGACACGGCGCTGTTCGCGCTCGAGGGCGAGCGCTGGTTCTTCGCGCCGGTGTACATGGTGCCGCTGGCGCTGGTGGTCGGCGCGCTGATGCTGCTCGTACAGGGCCAGGGCGCGCTCGGGCTGCCGCTGGCGTCGATCGCGGCGCTGCCGTTTCTGATCGTGCCGGGGCTGCGGCGGCC
>Ga0209475_10004795_pt1 | contig 11462 bp, 9 predicted proteins | sample tdDd471_FD_187128 | JGI IMG/M metagenome (GOLD analysis project Ga0209475, IMG submission 187128) | Marine sediment microbial communities from the Atlantic coast under amendment with organic carbon and nitrate - tdDd47.1 (SPAdes)... | ecosystem: Environmental > Aquatic > Marine > Coastal >...
AAACAATGCAAACGATGTGGAACAGAATTTACTTATAAGAATATAACAGCTAAGTTCTGTAGCCACAAATGTCGACAGGCAGCTTACGAAAGAAGGCTTAAAGAACGAAGACTTGAAAATGAAAATTCAAGAAGAAAATCTCAACAATGCAGTCCTCTCAGCAATAATATCCCAAAAATCAAAGAAAAAACCTTAATTCGTCAAATCTCTATGAATGAAGAAATGCTTCGACAGTACATGGTTGTTGCAACGATGATAGGAATGTATTTAGCTATTGAGTTACGTAAAAAGTTTAGATAGGGTATAATTTATAATGAGCATAAACAATTTAAAGCGATTCATTATAGAATTCCCATGAGTCTCGCAGCCAACCATCAAACTCAAATTCCCAGCTTTACACACTATGCTTTTCCGTCCTTTTTTTCTGGGGACCAATAACGGTAGGGGAAGTCTATAAATGAGTCATGATGCAAATGAAAATGAACGATTTTCGAAGGGAGAGGTGATGATCATTCTGCCCAAGCGTTATTTTTATGAAAATGAGGAGGAAGAAGGGGGGCCAATAATTTATAACAGTTTGAATATGATGCGTTTGGTAATTCAACGCTCCTATATTTCAAATTACGATTATGGCTCTTTATTATTATAGCTTCATTTTTAGAACAATCCTCCAAACAAACTATCTTTTTTGTTGGCGACAGCAATTATTCAATTAATTTTTTAACCAATGTACTTACCTCATCAAATTCATTTACCCAAATTACATTTAGCCCTAATTCATTAGCATCTTGCTCTTCTAAAAACATCATTAATTCATCAACCTTTTCATTGTTACTATCAAGACTTGGAGTCTTTTTAATAATAAAATGATTTAGGTTATTATTAGGATCTTTTCTATTTGCTACATCTAGAAGTCTTCTCAGATTTGGGTCTGTTAAACTCAAACCAATAAAAAGGCATGTGTTTTGGTTAAGTTTATTCAATTGAATTAAGTTAGACCAACTAAATGGTTCAATAAATTGAGTATGATATGAATCTTCGCTAAATACTATGTTCTTGGTGGAAGCAATTTTTCCTGATCTAGGTAAATACCCGTGGACATGATAAATTGGCAATTCTTCCGGGGTACTTCTATTACCTTCATTGTCGATAGCTTTATATTTTATGTTGTGCTTTTCTAAATTCTCTTCTATTAATGCGTCAAAATTAAAAGTGATTATTGAATTCAATGGATTTCCATCTCTTTGTGGACGGGACACTTCTACGATAGTATTAATTAACTCACAGGTTTGGGGGTTGTTACGATACAACGCATCTCTCAATTCTGGAAGAAACTCTTTACCTAAATTAGATTTTAAGTATTTTCCCATTACTAAAGAAGATGATCCAAGTATAGATCGATAATTATTTTTGTCATCTGGTTTAAGAGAAACTGACTTATCATTAGAAATGCGGATTATCATGGTTTCAAGTAAATCCAGAAGTAAAGCATTCCATGAAGGTATTTTTGCCCCAATGGAAACACCAGCGCCACAAACTAAGGTTAAATCTCCTGCCATAAGGGAACTCTTTAATCTTTGTATAAATACCTCATTTCTAGTTTTGTTATCTTCAAGAATATTTTCATCTTGGCGTTGCGATATTTCAGTGCCTTCAGATAAAATGTTTCTTAATTTATCAATTCCATAGTTAAGTCCCCGTGACATATCTACATATTGATAATTCATTAAATAACTTGGGGGCATCATTTTATCAGTGATCACTGGAATAATTCGAGTCGATTTTCTCGAAATGTCGTTCATAATAATTGATTCAATCTCTCTCAATGCAAATTTCGAGTTCATTGTATCTCTACTCAGTATAATAATGATAGCATCGTATTCTCTAATACTTTCATTTATTCTTTTGAACCAATTATCTCCTAATTTAATATTTAGGTTTTCATGAAATACTTCATGTCCATCAGTTACTACAGCATTGACAATTAAGTCAACTATTTTTTTGTCAAATCTACTTGAGCTAATAAATATTTTCATTTCTTTTTTTATTGTTGGGAACATTGAGTGTAAGATATGTAAGGGATTTCGTGCTTCAAACTTTCTAGAACCACCCAAATTGATAAGAAAGATGATAATCGAAGTCTTCTTAAGTCCTTCTATATATTATTCATAGTGTATTTGCTGTTAATACTTAAGTTCTTTGTTTCGTCCATTGCTTTTGATGTTACTTCTTGATTTTGTTTTGAAACCTTCCCAGCCATTCTCTATACTCCTTTGTTGAGCACAGTTATTTTATACTTATATTTCTTACATTTCTTGTTCTTAGCTCATTAACTTCTTTCTCAATCAGTTCCGGGTTTGAACTAGGAAACAAAATTTTCATTGGTCCGCTATCTTCTAATATTGGAATAAAAAACCAAATGTTCACAAAACTATGTTCGTTCTTTTTAAGGAAGTCAATAACTAATTTCTCACAAGACATTGAAGGGGATGACATGTCATCAGTAATATACATTAAGAGAAATATCTTTGATTTTATTCCAGCATATTTATTAGACTTTTTTAAAATTAAGTCCAATATTACTTGAGCTTGGGCACCTATATTATAATCATTAGGAAGGTTTTTATATCCTCCTTTCATGTTCTGTTGGGGAATAATCTCAGTTAGTTCTAGAAACACAATTTCTTCTTTGCTTTTCATTGCAAAGTCTAAGTCATTTTCTTCGTTGCTAACAAGTTCAAAATCTTGATTAATAATTGAATTGTGAGTGTCTTGTAATAATCTAAAAAATAAGTTGGCCACCTTTTCCTCGATATCTTCCTTTGTTTCAGGGAAAATGAATCTATTAGGTGCAACATTTGAACCATAACCCGTAATTAAATGTGGCTTTATTTCTCCGGTTGGTTTTATGTGTTTCTTTTTCATGATAATTGTGCCAGACTCATTTAATTTAACATTTTGATGAATTTAACATCCTGTGAAGGAAGCAAACTTAAAAAACACATTTCTTTTGTTGCTTTATATTTTTATGACAATTCATCGAATGGACTAAGCCAACTGCTTCAAAGATGTCCATTTTTGAGTTTCTATTCACTAACAAATATATCAATTTTCTTAATATATAAATGACCAACATTCTTTCTGCTTTATGGTCTATTGCTATTCAGGAAAAGAAAAAGAGGGTGTGAAAAATGACAATCCCTGGTTGACATCATTTGTAACAAGGCTTTCTTTAAGTCCAATCATTAATCACTGTGGATAGATCCCATGACCAACGTTTGTTTCACTCGAATTAATCCGTGTTCCCACCAAATACCCTACTATTAGCTGATCTAAATCCTTCCTTTATAAATATCTTTTCTAAAATATCTGCCCCAGGACTCTCCTAAACTCTTCCTGGTATTTAAATTTCTACCCTAAGCAAGAACATAACTGGAAATATCTATTTCAACCCAGGTATTTTATCTTTTCAGTGCCCAAATGGCCCTCGAATAGCACTTTTATATCAAAAAATAATTGTGTATGGATTATAATTAACTCCTCCTGGACTGGTATTATCTGGATTTACAAGGAAATAAGTGAAAAAAAAGCGAAATTTTCCGAAAATATTCGAAATTATCCGAAGCTTTTAGGCAGAGCTAGTATAATTTTCTATTTTGATACCATCATAGAAGCCGCGTTCTGTTCTATATCATAATTTATTTACTTGACCAGGGTTACCTTTTGCTTATTTATCGTATTAATATATAAACAATTAGCCCAAAGAGGAATAGTTTTTCCACTATCTGACCTTATTTCTTTGATGCCGGGTATAATTTCCTTAATTAAAAAGCACATTGACCGATCAAATCGGTTGCTTATTTAAAAGCAGCAGATTGATATTATGTGTTTTAATAGCCCGAATTAAAAATTATAATGAAAGGAAATGCCATGTTCACCAATAGAGAAAAAGAGATCATCAGTATGATTACTCAGGCAAAATGTCGCAAGACCATTGCAAGCGACCTCAACATCTCCATTCACACCATCGACGCTCACCTTCGAAACATCTACCTCAAGACCCGAACCCACTCTATGCTGGAGCTTTTTGTGTGGGTGATGAAGCATCGGAAAAGTCATTCTGTGCCTAGTTATTAGGAACAAATTATTCCAGACCAATAAAATATAGCCACTAATCTACTTAGTGCACTGTATTAACGAAGTTTGAGGAAAATGTTGGAGGAGGGGGGATTGGGATAGAGGTTGGGAATCTATCCATCTAAAGAAGTGAATTGCTTTTCAATATTGATTTACGAATGAGTAATATAATAACTAAGAAGTTCAAGATAACTATTAATAAAGAAAACTCAATCTAGTTCACTTTGAGTCTTTAATACTCATACCTAGATTAATTATTTTGGTAAGTTATCAATGAAACTTGGATTGGAAAGCTTGCTTTTTATGCTATTGATATATTCTTGGGTTCCCTTGGTTGTAACTAATTGATCACGTTTATTGGGAGTTATCAAATCTTTCCTAAACCAATTGGCAGTCCTTTGAGAGAGTGGTAAATTATCTTCATTTTGTGGACAGATATAGTCTACTAGTGATTTGCCTATTTCTTTAAGCAATTGGAATTTTGAAACATGATCCAGATCAATTCCCTGGAGTATATCATCTGTCAAATCATGAAGCCTTGTTACACCTTTAAGTTTTAATTTTGAGATGTTTATATTGGGGAGTTTTTTTACAGCCTCACTATCCAAAGATAATTGAAACCTTCTGAAATCAATTTTCTTTATCAAACCAGATCTTAGGCCATAAGTTTGCATGTCACTTGCATCTTGTCCAGATTCGGATAGTACATAGGTCAGCCAGAAATAGGCCCTGGGTCTTTTAGGGAACATAACTTTTTTAGGTTCACATAGTTTTACCGTAGTACCTGTTCCTAAGCTCAACAAAGTTAGCTTGTTAATATCATATTTAGTTTTCCCACCATAAACAACAGCTTCAAGCAATGCTGATAATGAAGGATTGTTGTAGGTAGTGGTGCCACCATCAACGAACTGATCAAGAGAATAGAAATAAGTAGGGGCTGACATAGTTGCTTCAAGTACTGATCTTAATAGTACATCCTTATAAGTGCCTTGATAACTACCTTCAATATTAAAGCAAGTAAAGAATGTTTCCTCGCCTGCAGAGACATCTTTAGATGTTACAAGTAAATCTATCCCGCTATTATTACAAGCCTCTTCTAATGACTGATTATTTAAATGTTCATAAAGTAAAGCTCTGTAATTCTTCTTAGAATATTTAGGTAAATTCAAAATCCTTCCAGAATATCTTTTCCTTTTCAGAAACACTTTGCTGACCAAGTCAGTGTATAAACTTTCGATTTCATCGGCTCTTTTCTTGGCCGCGATTAAGCCAGCGATAATTCCACCCGTGGATGTACCAGCCACCATATCAAATAATTCATAACAAGCCATATCTGCAATCTCCTCAATCTTTTTTAGAAGCTGGATTGTTAGTATCCCCCTGACTCCACCTCCATCAAGACATAATATCAATTTATTCTCTTTTTCTATACCGAGGGACTCTAGGGCAATATCCCTTTTAGATTTATTTTGGTCAGTCATATTAAGTGATTCTAAATTTCTATTTAAGGATTGCAATAATTAGGTTGCATTAACCGACTTTGTAATTTTAAAATAGGTATGATTATGTGTCAATTAATGATGAGTTTATAAAGCTATTTAGCTTATTCATTTAGGAACCGTTTCCAATAATCATAATCTATGGAACTTTCAAGCGATTCTTCATCATCTTCATCAAGATCAGGAAAAAAGTTAAGATCGGTCAAGCATTCAATATAATCAACCGGTACAATGTATTTGCGAAAATCCTTTTCATAAATGTGGTCTTTATCTTTATGATGCGGGAATAAAAATGCAATTGCATGTAGTTTACTTGCTTCTTCCATGATTACTATTTTATAGAACATTTGAGGTACCGCTATGGAATTGTTTTTACCTACCTTTTCAAGATTGCTAAAATCAATAATGATGGATCCGGCATAAATCCACGCTTCTTTGTCACTGGTATTTATAATGTCATCTTGAACCCATCTTTCAAGCTTATACCACATCCCTCCCGAACCATTAAACGCACCATGGTGCTGAGCGGTAAGGTTAGAATACATGTTTCCTTGAAGGATCGTTTCTTCGTCAAAAGAGTCAGAAGTCACATTAGTTCCATAAACTGCATAAGTCTGATTATTATTCCTATCTCCACCAAGAACATTGAAAGGAGCAAGATGTCCCCTAGCATAACCTTTAGCTGCATGGAGACCTACAAACTCAGCATCCTGCACAGGATCAATTAAGTCTTTGTCAGTCCTGTAGGTTTTAAATTTGCCTTTTCTTTGGGGGGTAGTCATGTAGTCAGATTTTAAATGATAGGCGACCCACATGGGGATACGATATGATTCACTGTAATTAACAACAAATGCTTTTCGAATTAATAGAGAATCTTTATCTGGTTGACCTCCCTTGATATGTTCTTCGTACAAAACTTGGTTTTCCGGGGATAAAGTTTGGTGCTGGGAATACAGAAATACAGAAATAAAAAGAAATGTAACAGAACAGATTACTTTAGATATTGATGTCATAATGATAAGAATTATAAATTATTAATATTCTTCAATTAATTAGGATTGCTTATTAGAAAGGAAAGCAAATGGGATAACCAACTAACCAAATCTCATGATTAACTAATTATCAATCCAATATATGGGGCGACGATGAAAGAATGAATTTGAGAAAACCTTTAAGGCATTGATGCTATTTTTTTGATGTTTTCTTTCTAGGTCTTTTAAGCTTGTCCTTTTTAGGTGCCAACATCCAAGTTATCCGTCCTACTTCTTGGCCTTTAAATAACTGACGCGCGTAAATTTCATAACTTCCTTTCCTGAACTTTTTTGGTATGTGGACAAATAGTCTAAGCTTTGCACGGGATTTGGCATAAAAAAGTAATTCCTCAAATACATACTTACCATGAGGATTTATTGGTACACGGGTTCTGTCCCGTTTTTTATCAAACTTCAGAAACGGTGACTGATAATGCATCAAGTCTTTAAAATACGCAGGTATTTCAAGAAATGCGGCTGCCCCTCTAGGTAGCTTACACACTATTTCTAGTTGCATAAAACGAGCTTTGTCTGGTGCACCAGGAGCAATGAAATCGAGCAATACATACTCAGGATCAAATCTTGGATCAGGTATGTTATCAACTACATTAAAATTTCGCCAAGTTACATTGTTATTCTCCCGAATAAACCTTCTGAAATTATCCCAATTAACAAAATCAGCTGGATTAGGCGCGGGATCATCAGCATTTCCAATAAGCCCGACAAAACAATAATGGCCAGTTGCGGGAATGTCCGCTTTTGACCATGTAATTGGATCAAATACTGTTAATATGTTACCTGATGGTAGGTTTGGAATTGTAGTTGTACCAATTAGGTTCCATAGGTCTGGGGTAATTAATGTTGAAACTGGAGACCAGAATATTGTTGCGCTTACATTTGTTGCATCTGAGCCACCACGATTACGTGCTCTAACATATATATAGTTATTCTGACCAGCTTCGGCTGCATAACCTAGACTATTTGAGTTTGCAGTACCTGAAGCTTCACCATAAGAAGTTTGAGGATTAGTAACTTGAGTTGGATGTAAAATAATATCAGGACTTGCCGAAATTGATCCTGTATGTGGGTCACCATTATCCCCGACAAAATCTCTAAGGTATACATCTGGTGCTAAGTTAAAGACCAAACTTTGCAATATTGATTGAAGGTCAGGCATCACACCAATCTGGTCATTTGCTGGATCATCAGAATCTGTTCCCGTAGCCGGATCACTCAAAATGTTCCTTATTTGATATGGATTGAACCTATATCCAAAGTTCGCTTCGGCAATTCCCTGTACAATAACAGCAGCACCAGTAATAATTGGTGATGCACTGGATGTTCCATTAAATGTTCCTGTATAGGAATCAGTTGCCCCTGAATTATCTGAAGATGTTGTATTCACATTTTCCCCCCAGGCATAACAATCTACTCTGTTCCCAAAATTTGAGAATCCCATCCGGGTGTGTGGTGTAGTTGAACTCCCAGCTCCAACCATTATGGCTCCAGAATCACGAAAATCATTACTCGTCCTATCTAATATATTATCTCCTGCAGCATTTACGTAGTTATCAAGGTTATTAGAACCATTCCCTGCAGCTTCTACTACAACTATTCCAAGTGCAGTAGCCAATCTTAGTGCATCAAACTCACCATCCAAAACTTCAATAGGACATGGACTGGTCATATGCGATGGGGTTAACTGTGCTTCAATAAGAAGAACATCCCCATAGTTCAAATTTGCTATTGCAGCAAAAATTGCATCAGGTCTATTACTATTCCAATATGAAACAGCATTTACCGAAGCAATATTGGGGGCGATTCCAATACAACCAATATTATTATCAACGGCACAAATTTCACCCAAAACAGCTGTCCCATGTGCTCTTGAACCGTCCCTAACTGAACCATGAAGTAATGTGGCTCCATGATCTACTAAATCTTCGTGATCAAAAGTCCATCCCCTTTCGAGATCGATAACATTAATTCCAGCACCATCACCACCTGAAAATCCTGTACCATTTGCTCTTGGCCATGTGAACTCTGCATTTATCCCATCAGGTGCTGGATCTAAATAACCCTGATTTGCAAAACGAGGGTCATTATCAGGATTTACCTGGGGTTCTGAACCCGGTGGATTGTAATATGCTTTTTCCACTGTTGTCCACTCTGCAAGTTCATTTATTAGTTTTAAAGGTTCTACATCAGGTGGACAATCAACCATAAAATAGGTAAGGAAATTGGGGGGTGAGTATTTTTTGTCGATCTCCCTTGCTCTCTGTGTTAATGAGAGAATCTGTGAAGGCTTTAAAGATTTGAAGAGCCTGCTTATTTTAACACCAGGATAATTTCTCGAGATATGATCCCATGGACCAATTCGATATTTCTCAAATTGCTCTGCCACATTGTCTTCATATGGAATTTCAATATAATCTTGAAATTTCAGAACGATACCAGGACGATATCCTTCAGTTTCATAACGCCTCTTCTCATTCACAATCCCTTCAAGTTTCGGGATCTTAGAATCCGTTTTTTTAATCATAATAAACCTCCTCTTCTAATGGTTAATTTTCAATTTTCTAAAAAAACTTTTTGAAGAATGACTCAGAAGATTTGATTGAAAATCACAGATAATTTAAAAATGACATACAAATTCTTATGCTTCGTGATATAGATTTCCTCACTGGAATAAATGATTAGGATGTTACCCAACCCCGTGTTGGTCATAATCCAAATCAACTATTACATTATTTTCCCATTCAGCTTCTGCTAATAAGTATGCAAAGCAGGTATCTTTCGAGAGACTAACTGTAGTTGATCCTGAAGAATTATGATCCGCTCCAACTTTCACCTCCAATCCTTTCACTCCAGCTGATATTTCTACATTCCCGCCACGGACAAATTCCTCGGCTAATTTTGCTTCAATTACAATAAATACCTGACAGGCTATCCGAGCCTTTTTTCCCCATCTTCTCAGTGCGTTAAGTTGAGCAGGTGAGTTATTTGCTAATCTCAACAAATCATTATTCATGACTCCAAACTTCACCAATCTGAGATCACCTGATTTTAGCTTTTGAAACGTCAGGCCACCTTTCATCTTAACCGGGACTCCTTTTACTATCGCAGACACATCAGTATTAAAAGATGTTTTCTTTGTTTTATTATAATCTATGTCCGCAGTGGTGGCCTCAATAATTTTTGTTTCCGGAATTTGTATCCTATCTTCTACTTCAAGATAATTTTTGAAGAGCGGAGATTTACGTTTCTCCCCAATACTGCCTAATTGTACCTGTTCAGCATGTGCTCTGAAGTATTTTAAATTTCCAAACTTCAGGAACTTATTCTTTATTTCTACTACCATAGTTTTATTGTTTTTGGGTTAATAATTTGCACTATTTTTCGCATTAATTTATTGAAGACAAAGAGAGACTCATGAATCCCACCCCTGATGGTCTTAGGATTTTGTTTCCTCCAGAGTGGATTTTGGTCTTGCACCAGAGGATCTGAGGTTTGCAAGTTTCCCAAGAATATCAAACCAGAATGGAGAGCCTAATGAGACAGCAAAAACAGTTAATAATAATCCTCCTATTTTCTTCAGGTAATCCAAAAATGAATAATTCTTCAAATCTTCATCCCCCCAGCCAAGGGGTAAATCGGTTTTATCCAGTTCAGTTTGTAGATTTTCAAGTTTATCAATGTCATTATCAATTTTGTTTAATAATGCTTTTTGTTCCATTTTACTAATGGAATCAATTAATGTCGTATCGATTATTGAAATGCTATTAATTATTGCTGTATCCTGAAGATATTGATCTGCTTTGCTGGCTAATGACTCACTCACCTTTGGGTTTTTATATAAAAAAGAGGCTAGTTTTATCGTATCAGCATTCGTAGCAAATACAATTATTAGTGCTATAAGAAAAATATATAATTGAAGCTGTTTTTTATAATATCCTATTAATCTTTCCATTGAATGATCATACCATTCACCTATTTTCTTTTTAAACTGTTTTATGCTTTCTCCCGTTCCATCGCCCAAATATTGCAGCAATATTCTCCTAAAATCATCATCCACTAATCCAGTCTTTTGAATACTACCCTTCACAGTATCAAAATCAATTTTTGTATTTTCTAATTTGGGATCATCAATTGTATCAGCAATTATTATATCCATAAGCACATCCGAAAATATTTCTGCTGGAATGTATATTGGTCTTGTTTTTCCTTTTTTTAATAAGCCTCTGATTGCCGGATGCTTCAAAATTTTTAATCCAAATGAATCTGATTGTTTAGACCTGGATATTGTGAAATTGTTCTTGATCCAACTTTCTAACATTTTGCCCCGCAGATTACTAAAGCTTATTATAATTTCCCAGATTGTAGATGCAGCAATACTGTATATCAGGTATATAAACAACAACCCAATAACAAGATTTAAAAAGTCCAGTCCATTCATTTCAGTTTGATTTAAGGTTAATATTCAATTTTAGATCAAGTACCACTTTCTACTTAATCCCATGCATTTAATTCACTTTACCAATTTCTATATGGAGTCTTTGTTTCTTTAACTATACAATTCTTCAATCCCTTGACTTTCAAAAATGTTTCTAAAGCCTGTTTTGACATTTCAAGTTCAGGAGTTGGTCCAATAGATACACTATGTAGCTCAAGAGGTATATTATTTGTTGACAATTTAAATGGCAAGTGAGGTATTAAATAACCTCTTGTTGTATGAAAATTTATAGGTGCTCGTTTGGATGCCACCATTGGTCCCTGGATCATTCTCCATTCCTTT
>Ga0209475_10004796_pt1 | contig 11462 bp, 8 predicted proteins | sample tdDd471_FD_187128 | JGI IMG/M metagenome (GOLD analysis project Ga0209475, IMG submission 187128) | Marine sediment microbial communities from the Atlantic coast under amendment with organic carbon and nitrate - tdDd47.1 (SPAdes)... | ecosystem: Environmental > Aquatic > Marine > Coastal >...
AGCAGCTTGGCTTCCCGTTCGAAGCGCATCAGCCTCTCAGCATCGGCGGCGTACGTTTCCGGCAGGATCTTGATGGCCACTTCGCGATCGAGATTGGTATCGCGCGCCTTCCAGACAATACCCATACCGCCCTCGCCGAGCTTGGAGAGGATCTCGTAATGGATAAGCGTCTTCCCGATCATGCGGAGGCCTTCCAGCTGACTAAACGCAAAATACAAGATCGATGAGATCGTAAACCATATTGGATTGATGGCCAAGCGCTGTCGTTTGGGTCGGCATTCCAACGACGGCTCGAATTTGCGGAGACTAGGTCACGTAATCGAGATCCAACTCTGCGGGCAGGTTTTAATCCCCCTGCTCAGGGGGGTAGATTAGTGCCCCCCCCAACCAGCCTCCCAGGCGTAAGTGTCCATAATAATTACGTCTACATACTATCTTTTACCCGAAGAACGAGTGCCGGAACACAGCGAAATAAGGGGCTCCCATAGAATGGTGAATTTCGAGTCCAAGGCGGGCGTCGCCGGTTCGGCAAAATAATCAAGATCCATTCCCTCAGTCTCACGCCCCCGCGCGCTGCACGATCTCCTCGACATAGGGGAGAAGAACCGATTCGCCTATTAGCTGCACATGGCCTGCCGACTCCATCACGATCATCTCTTCGGAATAGCGATCTCCGAGGACATTGTCGCTGATGTGCAGCTTCAGGGCATAGTCGGCATCGTCCTGCTCATCCGAGCTGAAGACACACCGAAAATGCGGTACACGCTCTGTTGTCATCCTGAAGAGCTCGAAGAATTCATCATCTTCGTAGACCGCAATGAGGTCCTGCGCGAACTTTCGCAATGCTCCGGTATCCGTACCGAACTTCCCGAAGGCGCGGACCAGGTAATCGTGAATGATCAGCCACGTGTCCAGATCTTTCGCGGTCGCGGCCACTCGTTGAATCGAATCGAGGATGTCGTCCGGATCATCGGTCAATGCGGAAAACGGACCGCTCACGAAACCGGGGCCCGGCCTGACCGTTGGGCCCATCAGGATGAGACCATCGGGACGGATCCGTTCACGCATCTCCGAGCCGGTAATTCGAAGCATCTGGTCCGCGCCGGAGGAATGGCCCACCAGCACGAGGAGCCGCGACCTGACTCGCCGACTCACCTCTTCCACCAAGATCGCCACGAGTCGGTTGTGATCGGTGAAGGGGAGCGACGGCCTCATTCTGGAAGCTTGCCCGAAGCCGAAGAGCGAAGGGGCGATTGCCCGGAAGGGCGTTTTACGGAGGACCTCCTCGAATTCGCCCTGGTCGCCACCGATCCCGTGCAGGTAAACGACCAGCACGTCCGAATCGAGCTCGTTGTCGAGATAGGTCATGGAGTCGCTGATCATGAGCGGTATCTGCGTGGACAGCCGCCGCACATGCTCGGTCGTGATCACCATGCGGTGTTCAGTGGGCGACCAGGAACTCATCGGCACGCGGACAGTCCTTGATGGCTCGTCCGTGCATATCCCCGCTTGGATATCCTCGAGTTCGTTGCGAACGTCCGTCACTGTCTGTATTCGTCTCTCGGCCTTCTTCTCCAGACAGCGTCGGACGACGCGGGCCAGATCCGCGGGGAGATCCGGGCGTATCTCCGTCAGCGGGGCGAACTCGCCCTGCAGTATGGCCGAGATGAGGCCGGCGGTGCTGTTGGCGCGAAATGGCCGCTTGCCGGTCGCCAGTTCGTAGAGCACCACGCCGATCGAGAACACGTCGGTGCGCACATCCACGGTGTGCCCTTCCAACTGCTCGGGCGCCATGTAGCCAACGGTTCCCACGATTTCACCCACCGCGGTCAGTGCGTCGAGGGTCGGGGCAGTTTCGATGTTTGACTCTGCCTGTCGCAATCCGGCCACGCCGAAGTCGAGTACGCGGATTCTGCCGGACGCGTCAAACATGACGTTTGAGGGTTTGAGGTCGCGATGAATCACGCCCTTGCCGTGGGCGAATGCGATCGCCTCGGTGAACGGAATCCCGATCTCGAGTAGCTGGGCGGGGGAAAGCCCTTCATCAACGATGCTTGACGCAAGGGTTTCGCCTTCCAGTAACTCCATCACGATGAAGTACACATCGTTCTCTTTGTGAAATCCGTACACAGCCGCGATGTGGGGATGATTGAGAGAGGCGAGCACCTTTGCTTCCCGTTCAAAACGACTTAGGCGACTGGAATCGTCGGACCAGACCTCGGGCAGGAGTTTGAGGGCCACATAACGATCTAACTGCAGATCACGGGCGCGGTAGACTTCGCCCATACCGCCTTGGCCGATCTTGGCGAGGATCTCATAGTGGGCAAGAGTCTTGCCAATCATCAGGGGTCTTCCGATCGATTTGAAGGTCATCGGTGGAACGGCCATGACTGTATTCCATACCGATCTGGTTGGGAAGACCGGTCTTTTGAGGGCCACGCCCCGAGGCAGCCAATATCGTTGATGATGTAAGTCCAGGAGTGGCAGAGAGTCCGGGGCGGTTCAGGTTCGAGTTGCGCCCAACCCGTGGCATTCACTGATAGTATTCAAGGGATTCACCCAGATTCCGGGTGCGTAAGCGGGGTTTCGAGTTGATCGTACCTATTCTCCGGCACCACCCTTTTCTTATCATTCGAGCCCAGCTTCCCCGGCAGGTTTTAATCCCCCTACCCACCGGGGTAAATTAGCGAACAAACCCCCCGGCTAGACCCCCGCTAACGCTAAGTCTTTATATAAATTACGGTTACAATCTCTCTTTTACCCGAAGAACGGATAGTTGGCTACGGCAACCTGCAACCAGGCCTCTTCCCTCCGATCCCAGGAGACAGAAAGAGAGCCCCGGCCATTGCCGGCCGGGGCTCAGGGATCGATCTGTCTTTACTTTATTCACCGCTCTATATCACTTCACCAGGGTCATGCGCCGGGTCTGCACCGTCATGCCGGCCTCGAACCGGTACAGATACACCCCCGAAGCAACCGACTGGCCGGATGCGCTCTGTCCGTTCCACACAACCTCGTGTCGACCCGCGGCGCGTTGCTCGTCCACCAGCGTCGTGACCAGGCGGCCGGCGGTGTCGTAGATCTTCAGCCGGGCGTGCGCCGGAGTCGCCAGCTCGAACGCCAGCTTCGTCGACGGGTTGAAGGGGTTGGGGGACGCGCCGAGCAGGGCGGTGACCGATGGCAGCGATCCGTCGTCGACACCGACCACGCTGGACGGCGCCGCAGCCTCGCTCTCGTTCCCGGCGTGGTCCAGGGTGGTGACCTTGTAGTGCAGGCCCCAGGGATTGGCCGTGTCGTCCAGCCAGACCGAGCTGGCCGTCTCGTGCACGAGGTTCTCTGGCGCGAGCTCGAAGTCCGCACTGGTGCCGCGGTAGACGCGGTGGAACTGGAAGTCGTCTTCGGGTGCGTCGTCCCAATCGAGGCTCACGCCGCCGGGCTGGTAGTCGGCCACCAGAGCCAGGGGCACGCCGGGGGCGATGTTGTCCACCGAGTAGCCGCTGTCGGGCTGGCTGGCGAACCAGATCGAGGGCGTGGTGGTGTGGGTGGTGACGAAATGGACTGACCAGGCGGTCCCGTCCTGGACCGTCGAATCGGCCAGGGTTGGTATGACAGCCGAATACGAATCAACCTGCGTAGCGAACACGCTGGCCACGATTTCCCATGTCCCTGGCGGCACCTGCGCCTGAGCCTTGGCCCAGCCGACGAGGAAGGTGCGGTCGCCGATAGTCCTGAGCGAACCAGGCTCGAACGAGGCCAGCGCCGACTCAATCATCTTCGACGCCGAGGGAGTGCCACCCTCAGCGATGATCCGTTTGTTCAAGGCTGCGTCGTCAACCCGGCGATAGACCTGATAGCCGGTAACCGGCAAGCTGTCCTCGTCGGCGAAGTCGAAGCCCGAGCGGGTGAAGTCCAGCCGCACCCAGCCGCCCTGGTCGTCGGGGACGTCGGTGATGGAGGTGATGGGACCAAATTCGTAGAGCCAGTCGATGGTCAGGCCCGAGACGGTGGGGTTGCCATTCACGATGGTGTGCGTCGTGCGCCAGAGCAGGTCGGTGCCGGAGCTGCCGAACGGGGTCCAGCCGTCGCCGGCTACGAACGGTTCAAAGATCGCGCCCCCATCGGCGCTGAGTTCCCAGGCGATCCCCGGTGTCTCGCTGCTGGTCATTCGCGCGCGAACGATGGTGCCGGATCCCTGATCCACGGCGAGCGAGCGACCGATGTTGTTTACCCTATCAATCCCGTCATTCTTCGTGTTGACCACTTCCATGTCGCCGGCATAGTTTACCAGGAAGACATGGTTACCCGAGACCGCAAGGCCTTGGCCACCGGCGGGCGAATTGTAGGTGCCAAAGGGCGTGGGGTTCGAAGGATCGCTGATGTCTATCACATGTAGTCCATGTCCTCCCTCCGCCATAAAGGCGTGGTCACCCGATACCACAACGTCGCCTGCATAGGTCGACGGCTGGTAGTAGATGCCGATTAGGGTGGGATTCGAGGGGTCGCTGATGTCCATCACCAGCAGGCCATCCGATTCGGCGGCCACAAGAGCTAAATCACCCGAGACCGTCACACCCACTCCCTGGACGGGTGTGTTGTGGCTGCCGGCGAGCGCAGGGCTCGTGGGATCAGAGATATCGATCACCGACAGGCCGTTGCTCGTTTCTGCCACGAAGGCGTAGTCACCCGAAACTACAACGCCTTTGGCGAAACCCGGTGTGTTGTATTCGCCGACAAACACGGGGTTCGTGAGATCACTGATGTCGATCACCACCAGACCGGATGACCCGCCCGACACGAAAGCGAGGTCGCCCGACACGCAAACATCATTGGAGCCACTCGGGTAATAAAAGTTGCCGGCTAGCGATGGGTTCGAGGGATCTGAGATGTCGATCACCGACAGGAAGTATTCCCCGACTCCCCCCACGACGGCGGAATTACCGGACACCGCCACACCCCCAGCTCCGTCCGGCAGGCTGTAACTGCCGACGAGCTCGGGACTCGTGGGATCAGAGATATCGATCACCAGCAGGCCACTGTTATCGTCCGCCACGACGGCGAAATTGCCAGAGACTGCAACATTCCAGGGATTACCGCCAGGTATGTTGTAGCTGCCAACGAGCTCGGGGCTTCTGGGGTCGGCAATCCTGATGATCTGCAGACCGTCGGCATCATCGGGGACAAAGGCGAGTTCCCCGGCGATCGCAGGCTTCCAGGCCATGCCCGGGGTGTCGTAAGAGTCCAGGAAGGCCGGCGTCGATGGATCGGTGATGTCCAGGATCATCAGCCCGCTCGACTGATTGCCGATGTAGGCGCGGTTGCCGTCCACCTCGACGCCACCCGGATTGTCCCCGGTGGCATAGGAGCCGGCCTGCGTGGGTGTCGTGGGGTCGGTGATGTCGAGCACGACCAGTTGTCCGTTGCTCCAGTCGGCGACGAAGGCGTGGTCGCCGGCCAGGGTGAGGTCGTAGGTCGTGATCCCCCCGAAGCCGCCGGCCAGGGCGGGGGTGGTGGGATCGGAGATGTCGATCACCACGACTCCGTCCGGACCCGCGGCGGCGAAGGCGTGGTCACCGGCGAGTGCGACGGCGGCGAGGTTGCCGATCGAGCCGAGGTTTCCGGCGGCTGCGGGCGCGGTGGGGTCGGAGATGTCTACCACTTCGAAACCGCTGGTGGTCGCGAGGTAGGCGTGATCTCCGGCCACCGCGACGCTGCGGACATCGCCGATGGCGAAGAGCGTTCCGGCAATCGCGAGGTTCGTGGGATCGGATACGTCGAAGACCACGAGGCCGCCGCTTGCCGCGGCGACGTAGGCGTGGTCCCCGGCCACCGCGACGCTCAGGGCAAAGGGGAATACGGTGAACGAGCCCAGGAGCGTCGGCGCCGAGGGGTCGGAGATGTCGATGGCCTTCAGGCCGTCGATGTCGGCGACGAATGCGTAGTCCCCTTCGACCGTGACTCTCTTGACCTCGCTCCCCGTGTCGTAGGAGCCGACAAGGCTGGGCTCGAAGGGGAACAGCTTGAGCTCACCGTCGGCGGTGTTCCAGTCGGCGGTGGTGTTCACCTCGTCCTTGTAGGTCGTGGTCGTGAAGTCCTCGGTGTAGGACTGCTGGGCGAGGGCGGTTGCCGGCAACATGGCGACCGCGATGAGGATACAAGCGATTCGATACCAGGGTGTCGATTTCATCGGCGAACCTTTGCGCTGGGGGATCGGGATTCCAGAACAGATCGGGATTTCCAGAATGAAGATATCGGACGATTTTAGCCCATTTTTACGGATTTGTCAATAGTTCAGCACGACCGCTTGAATCAGGCTGGTGACTTCCCCGGGCGGGTTTTAATCCCCCTACTGCCCCGGGTAAATTAGCGGACAAACCCCCCGGGCAGACCCCCGCTAACATTAAGTCATTATATAAGTTATGGTTGCAGTCTTTCTTTTAACCGAAGAACCGTTAGTTGACCAAGGGGCCCCTGAAGGACACGGCCCCAAGTAGCTGTATGGTCTCGATCGTTTGGCTCCGGGCGCCATATCACTACCATTATCTTGCTTGAGTGGGCCCGGATGTCACTCACCGCGTGAATCAAGCACTTACCCGAGACAACGTGGTGCCCAGCGGTGGGGTTGCTGTACCGACGTGCCTGAGGATACACTGGTTTTCGCGCGGAACGTGAGCGCCGCACTTCGCTTTCTACTATCATGTTGGATCGATTGGATGATGGATGTTACAGGGAAATCGAGAAAGGACGGAGCGATGCCAAAGGACGAGATAGAAATCACGCCGTCGGTCACGGTCCATGATCTACTGGAGACCTATCCTGAACTGGAAGATGTCCTGATCGGCATCGCGCCGCCGTTCAAGAAGCTGAAGAATCCGTTTCTGAGAAAGTCGGTCGCGAAGGTCGCGACCATCAGGCACATCTCATCTGTCGGCGGTGTTCCTCTCGATGAGTTGATCGGCAAGATCAGGGAGGCCGTGGGGCAGTCGCAGAGCACGGATTCCTATGAAGGTCAGGACTACTTCGGTGAGCAACCTGCCTGGTTTTCACCTGACAAAATTTCACTGTCCATCGACGAGGACAAGGTAGAAGACAAGGACAGGATGACATTGACCATCATCCTCGAGGAGGCGAGGAGCGTCAAAAATGGAGAGATCATCGAACTCGTCACATCGTTCCTGCCTGCTCCGGGAATCGATATCCTGAAGTCCAAGGGTTACTCGGTCTGGACGCAAAAAGAAGGCGACGATCTGTTCAAATCGTATTTCCTCAAGAATGCGGACTGAGCGGCCGTTCCCCGGCTCTTGCCCCCGTCTTGGGTCCAGATCTAGAGTGAATTTGCTGCCTGCCAGAGTCGCCCCCTATCTTTATTGAGAGTCGTTGTCGAGTTTCAGGTCAGCACGGGCTGCGCCAGTGGATCTTGACGTGAAACCACTGACAGGTAGAAGGGAACCCTGATGAGCCCGTACCTTCGATTGATCGTTTTGTCGCTTGCACTTGGATTAGTAGTTGTGCCGGTACTTGCATCTGAAGCCATTCCTGTACGAGAAGAACCGTCGCCGATGGCCGGCAAGTTTGTGCACACCATGTCCCAGGGAGCGCCCCAGGATTCTCTCGTTCTGCGTGTGTCGCTTTGCTTCGAATCCGACATCAGGGGCGAGGGACACTCGTTCCTCATCGTTGAGGAACTGCACTGGCCGTTTCCGGTCCCGACTCTCGAGTTCGATGCCGAGACGAATGATTTTTCCACCGTAGAGCTGGAAACCGGGCAATGGTGGGGTGGGGCGGTCTTGATAGACGGCTCGTATTTGAATCAAGAACGGAGAAAGCTCCCGGCTCCGCAGATTCCCGGACAACGCGCCGGCGAGCTGTGCGGACACTGCCTTTTTCCTTTCCAGTCGGTTGAGTGGGTGTCGCCTCGAGTGTTTGTGCTGGAGAGCGAGCGGGCACGGTTCACATTGGAATGGAAAGAGCCCGGGGTTCTCGAGCTGACACGGGTTGTAAGGACCGGCTAGTCGCGTTCTGAAAAACTCGTCACGCGGTATCCAGGATTACCGAGTGATCGCGGCTCAGTGTTGTCAAATGGCGGAGCGCATCGGAGCGGTGGAGCCAGTATTGGGAGCAAGTGATGGAACGGTCCGAGATTGTTGACAGATATCTCCAGGCTTTGAGTCTGAGCAATCGCAGCCTGGACCTTGGGTTTCTACAGGAAGTGACCAAGCGGCACGTTGCGACCTTTGCATTCAGTAGCGTAGGTTGCCGACTTGGTGATGAGCTTCCACTGGATCTGGAGTCGCTCTGCAACCGGATTGTCGACCAGCGACGCGGCGGGTACTGCTTCGAGCAGAATGGCCTGTTGTACGAGGTCCTGGAAGAGCTCGGATTCTCGGTGGAACTCTATCTTGCCCGCGTGATCTACGACCAGGATGTCCATCCCGGCCTGACTCATCGAATCACGATGGTTGCCCTCGAAGGGCAGAGGTACGTCGTTGACGTCGGTTTCGGCGGCCTTGGACCGAGGGTGCCGGTCCCCATGTCCAAACAGGTGTCGACTGACGGTGATCGGAGATTCCGGATTACTGAGCCTCGCGCCGGTGAGTTTCACATGCAGGTCTACAAGGACGACGCCTTCTTCACTCTGTATAGGTTCGAACTCGCCCGCTACGGTCAGGCCGATTGTGAGCTGGGACATTTCTACTCACACAGGCATCCGGCGGCTGCATTCGTGAATCATCTGGTGGTTTCATTGATCATGGACCATGAAGTCCGCTCGCTGCGTGATCTGGAGTACTGGATCATCGATCGGACAGGCGCCCGGAAGCAGACCGTTGAAGATGCTGACCAGCTCGGAAGAATTCTCGCTGACGACTTCGGTCTTCGGATCACCCAGGCAGAGACCATCCACCTGTACGAGTCGTCCCACTCGAGCCGCGACTCCGGGTCAGGATCCACTGAAACCAGCTAGCCCATGAGAATAGAAGGGTGCCCGGCGGACATGTGTTCTGGTCGGCGGAAGAACCTCGTATTCCAGGTCGGAAACGGGAGTGCGCCCGGGTCCAGTGCGACCTCGGACCAGTCGCGTTATCGTGGTTGTGCAGTTCGAGTCACGTTTCAAAGGAGCAACCATGACCACAGTATCAATCGTTTACTACTCGGGAACCGGCCACACGCAGAAGATGGCCGAAGCCGTTGCCCGTGGTGCCGGTAGCGTCGACGGCGTTCAGGTGAACCTCATCGCCATCGATGGGAAGGACATCACGGACGGCCGCTGGAAGAATGACGAAACTCTGAGCCTGCTGGATGCGTCAGACGGAGTGATCTTCGGCTCGCCGACCTACATGGGCAGCGTGTCCGGTCAGATGGAGTGCTTCCTGGACGCCACTGCCGAACGCTGGATGGGTCAATCGTGGCGGGACAAGGTCGCCAGTGGTTTCACCGTATCGAGCGGTCCCAGCGGCGACAAGTTCAATACCCTGATGCGGTTCGCCACCTTTGCCATGCAGCAGGGCATGATCTGGGTCGGCCTCGGCGCGATTCCCGACAGCGAGGGATTCAACCGATTGAGTTTCTACTTTGGAGCAGGCGCCCAGGCGGGGCAGGAGCCGCCCGAGGAAACTCCGAACGAGCCTGACAAGAAAACGGGTGAAGCGCTGGGCCGACGGGTCGCCGAGGTCACGAAGAAGCTGGCGGTGGGATCCGCCTGATGGCAGGCCGGCTTCGACCACTTCAAGGAGATGAATTCGTATGAGAGCGGCGATATGGATCTTTCTTCTGGCCGTTGTCCCGTGTTGTATGACCGGGTGCGGTGAACAGCAGTCACGGGATGAGTTCGTCGAGCTGCAGGCCGCCCGCGACCTGCTCGCGGTCAACAAGGCGCTCGTCCTGCGCACCCACGACGAAGTGTGGAGCGGCGGAAACCTGGACGTGATCGACGAGCTCTACTCGGTGGACTACATCAGCCACTGGGCCGACGGTGAGGATTCCGACCGCGAGGGACTCAAGAAGATGGTGAACGAGGCCAGGTCCGCTTTCCCCGATCTGAAAGAGCAAGTCGTCCATGTCGTGGCCGAAGGAGATCTGGTCGTATCCCATTTCATTTCAAGCGGTACCATCACCGGAGAATCGAACGGCGGCGAGGCGTCGGACAGGAAGATATCGAGGCCCGAGATTGCCATCCACCGCATCGCCGATGGCAAAATCGTCGAGCAATGGACGGTGGCCGACCAGCTCACTTTGATGAAACAACTGGGGTTGATGTGAGAGTTTGCATTGTCGGTGCTTCCGGAAAACTCGGAAAGTACATGGTGCGGCACGCCCTGGACAGGGGCTACGAGGTTGTTGGCGTTTGCCGGCAAAAGAGTGTACCGAAGCTCGACGAGTTCGAGGGGCGTATCACGATCATCCCCGGAGCCACGAACGACCAGGATGTCATCCGGAAGGCGGTCGCGGGTTGCGACGGCGTGCTTGCAGTGCTCGTCCCGTGGGGCGTCCACGGATACTCGTCCGGGACGGCGCAAGCGGTACTGGACCATGCGTCGCCGGAAGCGCGACTCGTTTTCTCTTGCGGGTGGCACATTTCCCGCGACGGCCGGGACGTCTACTCACGGACCTTCAGATGGACCATCGGTTTCTTCAGCTGGCTAGCCCGGCTTGCCCGGCTGGTAGACATCAATGACCAGGTGGAAGCTTGTCGGCGGGTGTTTGCCAGTGGAAAGCGCTGGACCGTCGTACGCGGAAGCGATCTGGAGGAAGGCGAGAGCCAGGGCCTCCCGGTGTGGAGTCGTCACGTAGGCGATCCCATTCTTGAGAGCAATATCACCCGCCGCGTGGACTTCGCCCTGTTCATGGTGGAAGCTCTGGTGAACGACGAGCTGATCCATGAGGCGCCGGCCATTGTCGGCTGCCAGACACCTTCGGCCCTTGCTCACACCGGCGAAACCCGCAGCTGAAGTATCGTCGGTGGTTAGGAGCTTGGCCACCGCTGTCTACGCTTCCTTGCAGGGTCGCGCGAATCGACGGAAGCAGGGGAACTGGAGTATGAGGCCACTGTATACATCGGGTGGGATAAGATCCTGAACAAGTATGTGTGTCCATGGTTCGATTCGACGGGACAAGAGGGGGATACTCAGATGATACTCGATTCACCGATCAGGCTCGGTTCAGTTCTCATGCTCACCATTTGGATGGCGATTGGGGCAACCGCTCCGCTGAATGCCCGTGCTCAGGACGATTCCATCCTGTGGACCTTCGACGCCGACGGCTGAGTCTACACGACGCCCGCGGTCGCGGGCGATCTCATCCTGTTCGGTTCGTGCGCCGGCCTCTTCCTGGCGCTGGACCGTCACGACGGCACCGAGCAATGGCGGTACGACACTCGAGTGGACGGTTCGCCGGCCCAGTTCCACGGCGACCCGCTCCTGGTTGACGGCATCATCATCTCCGGTAGTGACCGCAGTAGTCTGGCTCAC
>Ga0209475_10004798_pt1 | contig 11460 bp, 8 predicted proteins | sample tdDd471_FD_187128 | JGI IMG/M metagenome (GOLD analysis project Ga0209475, IMG submission 187128) | Marine sediment microbial communities from the Atlantic coast under amendment with organic carbon and nitrate - tdDd47.1 (SPAdes)... | ecosystem: Environmental > Aquatic > Marine > Coastal >...
AGCAAGAAGATGGCGGGCACGACTTCGAATCTGTCGTCACACTTCATGAACGCGATCATGGGCGTGGAGCGCCCCTCGCGTCCTCAAGGAACACTGGCGCCGGAACGCGATGAGATTCCCTTTTCTGCCGATGGAACCGCAGCCTGGTTGCCGCCGATCGTGGTGAGCAGCCATCGCGCCCGAGCTGTGGGGCTGGATCCCAGGGACGGCACGGAGATCTTGTACCAGTTCCCTGAATGTCACGATTGCTTCGATCTCAATGAGCAGTTGCCTGGCGACCCCATCATCGGTGTGCGCACACCGCTTCGTGATGTCGATCCGCTGGCCAGTACCATCGGGTTCTCCTATCAGCTCGAGTTCATGGAGGAAGAGGGAGTCTTCGAGGCTCTGGCCGGTGTGCTCGAGTTCGAGCTGGGGGTGCCCTCTCCGTGATGCACACTCCAAGACATCAGATGCTGCTGCTCATCCTCTTGATCCTGACCGTCGCCTCCCTGGCCCCGGCCCAGGTCACCAGTACCGGCATCATCAAGGGCCGCATCAGTGAAGGTGCGACCGGGCTGCCCATGCCCTACACCAACGTCTTCATCAGCGGCACCAACATCGGGACCATGGCCTTCGGCGACGGCTATTTCATCATGCGCGGCCTGCGTCCCGGCACTTACACCTTGAAGGCCAGCTACATCGGTTACGGCGTGGTCCAGCACGTGGTCCGCCTGGAGCCCGGCGGGGTGGAGCATGTCGATTTCGTCCTCGACATCGAGGAGATCTACGTCGATCCCATCCGGGTGGAGGCCGAGCGTAAGCTCATCGAGATCGAGCGCACGGGCACCAGTCATTATCTGTCCGGCAAGCAGCTCGAGGCCATGCCCCTGGACCAGGTGGTGGACATGATCGCCCACCAGCCGGGCGTCACCTTGCAGGACAACGAGATCCACATCCGCGGTGGCCGGGCCGATGACACCTCCTTCGTCATCGACGGCATGGCGGTGAACGATCCCCTGGCCGGCGGTGGCTACGGCTACACCATCGACCCCTCCATCATCAACGAGATCGAGGTCCTCACCGGCGGTTTCAATGCGGAGTACGGGCAGGCGGTGTCGGGTGTGGTGAACATCTCCACCAAGGAAGGCACCGACCGCTTCGAAGGTAAGGTCTCCATCAAGCGCGATTATGCCGGCAGCACGGTGCCCAAGGACGACTATCGCGGCTGGAATGATCTCACGAACTTCGATGAGCCCCACAACATCGACATCGTCAAGGCCTCCATGAGCGGTCCCGACCCCATCACCGGCCTGTTTCAGAAACTGGGCCTGAACATCGGCGGCGAGCGCTTCCTGCTGGTGTCGGGCAGCATGGATGTCCGCGATGGCTACCTACCCATCTATTCCCGGAGCAAGAGCCTCGAGTCGCCCATCTACACGGGCAGCTTCTGGTCTCCCCGTCAGAAGAACAACTGGAACGGGCTGATCAAGTGGACCTGGAACATGACGCCGACCAAGAAGCTAGCCTTCTCGAACAGCCGTAACTTCGGCATCAGCCAGGGCTTCACGATTCCAGGCGAAGGCTATCCCCGACCCTTCATCGACAACCTCGACCAGTATCTGGCGTTCACCACCGAGAGCATCCTGTCCAATGTCTACTGGCGGCAGATCCTCTCGGAGACCGACTGGTATGAGGTCACCCTGGGTCGCAACTGGTCCCGGCTGCACGCCAACGTCAACGGCAACGACGACTTCACCACCTACACCCGGGTGGATATCCCCTCCACCGATCCGGCCCAGCTCGCCCTCGGCAGCGCCGACCGCTGGCACGATCACTACAGCGAAGCCTGGACGGGCAAGGGGGCCTACTCGTTCTACGCCGGCGCCGGCAATCAATTCAAGACCGGCATGGATATCAGCTTCACCGAGATGCAACTGGTGGACCTCAAATCCGGCCTGGGCTCGCCTCCTCCGGGGAAACTGGCCGTCCAGGAGGACATCTTCGTCGCCCACCCCATTGTGTCGGCCGCCTATTTCCAGGATACCATCGAGTACCACGGACTCATCCTCAACGCCGGTATCCGCGCCGACGTCTGGGCTCCCGGCCGCGAGGTCGAGGAAGTGATGGAGAACAACGAGGATTACCTCTTCATCACCGAGGACATGGCCCAGGAGTTCGATGACAACACCTTCCGGGCCTTCGGTCGCAGCTGGAAGGCGCGCCTGTCGCCGCGACTGGGCCTGAGTTTTCCGGTCACCCACTCGGACAAGTTCTTCTTCAACTACGGTCATTTCAGCCAGTGGCCGCGGTTTGCCTACGTGTATCCCCAGCTCCAGGCCCAGAGCGCCACCAAGGTGCAGCTGCTGGGTAATCCCAACCTCGACCCCAAGGTCACCGTGGAGTACGAGGCGGGCTGGCAGCACGAGTTCAGCAATCTGTGGTCCCTGGGGCTGACCATGTACAACCGTGACATCTACGGTTATGCCAAGAGCGTCCAGATGGCGCCGGTGGTCATCAGCGCCGAGGAGACCCCCGACCCCGACGACACCGGCACCACCACCATCAACCCGGTGCGCTACTTCAACGGAGATTCGGCCCGCAGTCTGGGCATGGAAATGTCCGTCATCAAGCGGACGACCCGCTGGTTGAGCGGCTCGGCGAGCCTGGAGCTGTCCCGCTCCACGGGCACCAACAGCAACGCCGACCAGGCCTACCTGCAGGCCATCTACGAGGAGTCCTATCAATCAGGCTCCAACATCGGCGGTCTGCGGCGCTCGCCATTGCTCTGGGACAAGCCCTGGAAGTTCAGCATCAACCTCGATTTCTCCGTCTTCGACAAGGACCGCCCCAATCTGTTCGGTTGGACGATGCCGCCGAACTGGAGTATCAACACGCTGATCAGCGCCGAGGCGGGACAGCGATACACGCCGCGATACTACGCCGGCCAGGGGCAGACCCTGAGTGGTGATCCTTACAGTGAGATCGGCCCCACCAAGGGCACGGTGAACCTCCGGTTGAGCAAGTGGTGGAAGTTCGGCCGCTCGCAGAAGCTGACCATCTTCTTCGAGGGTCGGAACATCTTCAATTTCCAGAACTATCGCCGGGTCAACCCCTACACCGGCGAGGGCTATGCGGTGGGCGATTACAATCCCGCCTGGGTCGACAAGTGGACTCCGCCCAACGCCGAGGTCCCCATCTCCACCAATAGCGAGGATTACGCCAAGGGCGTGGTCAATCCGAGCTACATCGAGAACCCCCGGGTTCTGTTGTGGGGGGTGAGCTACCAATGGTAATGCAACGCGGCATGTTGTTGATCCTGGCTCTCTGCCTGCTGGTATCGGTGGCCACCGGAGGTGATGCCCTGCGCCTCTATGGTGAGGAGAACGTCGGCACGGCGAGTGGTCAGTTCCTCAAGATTCCCGTGGGCGCGCGTCCCATGGCCCTGGGCAAGGCTTACGTAGCCTGCGCCATCGACGGACCCGGGGTCTTCTGGAACCCGTCCGGCCTGCTGCGGACGCCGGGGCGCACCAACTACTTCGTGACCACCACCCAGTGGGCCGCCGACATCAATGTCTCCCACGCCGCCTTCCAGTGGCGTACCCAGAACTACGGCTTCGCGTTCACTGCGGGCATGCTGCGGTCGGGGGATATTCCCCGTACCACCGAGATGTATGTCGAGGGAACCGGAGACACCTTCCGCGCTGATCAGTATGTGTTTGGATTCAGCATGGCCCGGGCCATGACGGACCGCTTCTCGGTGGGCGGCTCGGCCAAGTATTATCAGGAGAATCTGGACGAGTGGGCCATCAAGTCAGTCATGTTCGACTTCGGCATCCTCTACTTGCTCGGTGTCGGCGACATGCGGGTGGGTTTCGCGGTGCGGAACTTCGGCCCCGAACTGCGTCCGGACGGAGATCCGCCGCTGCGCACGGGTTATGCCCCCCAGGGACAGTTCCAGGCCAATGCCGTACCCACCGAAGGGGCCTTCGGGGTGGCCTACACCTGGCGCCGCCAGTCGAAGGTGACGGTGCTGACCACGGCCGACTTCAACCACCCGAGCGATGCTCAGGAAAGCTTCCGCCTGGGAGCCGAGGTCGGGATGAACCGCATGCTGTTCCTGCGCGGCGGCTACGAGACCGGACGGTCCGAGGGAGGCCTGGGATTGGGCTTCGGCGTCCAGCTTTCTCGGAAGCAATATCTCTGGCGCATCGATTACGCCTTCAGTGACATGGGGGTCTTCGGCGACATGCACTTCATCTCCATGGAACTGTCCCCACTTTGGGCCAAGGAAAAGACTCGACACGGGAGGGCGCGCCGATGATCATTCGTCGTGTCATTCTCGTGGTCCTCTTGACGACGCTGGCGTTGCTCACCGTGGTGGGATGTGGCGATAAAATCGCCATTCCCGAACCCACGGGTCTGTTCTCCACGGCCCAGTACATCCAGGATGCCAAGTATGATGATGAGGCCCTGCAGATCGTGACCATCCAGGGCAACCTGTTCGTGATACGCAGTGACAGCCTGATCAAGCGGAACCAGAACTACGAGAGCCTGGATGGCGTGGGCGGCTTCGGTGATGCTCGGGCGCTCTGCCATGAGGCCATCGACGACCTGGTGTTCGTCTGGGATGAGCAGCTCAAGCGAGTGTCCTGGTACCGGTCGAGTGATCTCGAGCCTCCTTCCGGTGATGTGCCCTTCAGTGACCTGCCGGACGTTCAGACCTGCATCGCCATGGCGACCAACTCCTATGGCCGGCTTCAGGTCGATGGGGCGACCACCTATCTCTACCTGGCCGACCCTGACAGTGGAGTGGTTCATCGTTACGCGTATATTCCCGGCGGTGGTCTGGTGGCCCACGGCATCCTCTGCAGTGATGAAGGCCAGGGGGCCCGCTCCATCCACGACCCCCGGGGCATGGTCACCGATTCCGGCGGTTTCCTGCTGGTGTGCGAGGCGGATATCGAGCGCAACTGGGTGGTGCGCTTCGACGGAACGCCTGATACCACCGACGTGGCGGACGAAGGGGAAGGCGAGGACCCCCTGCGTGGTACGGCGGCCTTGTTCCGGGCAGCCACTTGCGACCCTCCGGCGGCCACCGACTACGTGCTCGGCAACGCCGCCATTTGCAATGAGACCGACTGGGAGGGTGGCCCCTCAGAGGCCGAGGGCGAGTTCCATGATCCCACGGCCGTGTCCATCGATGGGTTGGGCCGGATCTTCGTCAGCGATACGGCCAACAACCGGATCCAGGTTTTCCAACCCGATGGCTATTACGATTTCCTCTACAGCGTGACCGATACGGTTTTCGTGCCGGAGAGCCTGGCTTCGGTGGATTTCCGCACCAGTAGTACGAACGTGAATTATGGCGCGTACTTGTATGTGGTGTCGGGGCCTCAGGTGTTCCGGTTTATTTCGGGTGAGCACTACAACTGGCAGTACACCCAATATCCTCCTGAAGAAGAATAGGTTATGCCCACAAGATTGTGTCTCAGGCCCGAGTAACTGCTCGGGCCTTTCTTTCAGATCGCTAGCTTTAGGTCATGCCGACGGTTAATCTCAAGCCCACGGGTCTCCACCTCGCCGAAATAGTACTCCCGCATCCGCCCCATGAGTTCGACACGGTCGATGAACAACCGCCGAGCCAGCACGTCCTCCCACGTCAACATTCGATCACACAGCCCCTGCAGCATAGCCGGCGAATCCTTGCACTTCCTCGCTCGCCGAGGCTGCATGAAGTTTCGCCACACCTTGAAGATCATCAGTCGTAATGCCGCCGCATTCCGACGCTTCGAATAGCCAATCGTTTCCCGTTTATGATTCCCATTTCCATGCCGGATCTTCAGATCCAAAAGGTTGATCTCAAACAGGTTGTTGTTCTGATCGCGGTGCTTTCTCGAACTCGTCACGACATGACGGAATCGACAGGAAACAGCCCGCATCGCTGGCGGATACGATTTGTGGGCATCGCTATAAACAACCATCTCCTCTGCTCCAGCAGTGACCTTTTCTAACAGCTCACTCATATCCTTGCGCACAGCCCTGGGGTCGGGCCTCCCAAGTACTTGCTCCCGCTCTTCCCTCCGTTGCCTCTGTTCCGGCGTCATCATCCCTTTCCTCCTCAGCGGGCTATCAGTGAAGCCCAGGATGAAGCTCGTGTTCTTGTCGACAGCCAGGTGGAAGTGAAAGGGGTAGTCCTGGCTCAACTCAAAGCTCTCGAAACCATCGATGACGATCTCATCTGGAGGCTTGAAATCTCGGGTGGCCTCCTCGAAGAAAAGGGCGCAGTGCCGGCCGAGACGGTTGAGCTGCCGATCAATGGTTGAGGGAGCGACCTTGAGGGCATTGGCAATCTGACGGTTGCCCATGGATCCGCAGGTGAGGTCGAAGAGCTTGGGCATGATGTCGGGGCGCTTCTGCCAGTAGGTGGTGCTGAAGGTCTGTGAACTGAAGGAGACACCGCAGGCCTTGCAGAGAAACCGGCGGATACGCTTGGGGGCGACCTTACGCAGGTAGAAGCCCATTCGTTTGAATGGCCAGTCCTCGGGCAAGTCGTGGTGGAACTTGCATTTAGGATTGGGGCAATGGGGTGGAGCCCAATCGTCTCTGTAGATGTCGTATGGATTCATGCAGTCTGAACTGCAAGGGTGGGACCGGACACATTTTCAAAGGCATAACCCTGCTGTTGTGGTGGACCAGCTCAGCGCTGGAAGCACCGCTTGATACTTGACCAGGTAGTCGCCTTGATCCCCACGGGAATGTCGGTGGACACCAGCTCCCACTCGTCGACGCGCACCGGTCCCAATTCCCGGTCCAGCCAGACATCCAGGAACCTGGCGGTCCAGCCTGTCTGGATCGCGTAGTGGACGTGGATGACATCGAAGGTCCCCAGGGGCACGGTGATGGTCTCACTGGTCACCGTGGCGATGGCTGTGAAGGGATGGCCGGTGATGGTGCCCTCGTGCTGCCAGCCGGTGAGGTCGTCGAGGGTGGCGGTGACCAGGGGGAGCGGGGGCTCGAAGATCTGCATGTTGGGATCGGTCTCGCCGGGGCAGGTGGCGCCCCAATCGATGAGGCTGACCGTGGTGGCGGTGACCTGGAAACGGTCGACTCCGAAACAGCCGTCCCAGAAATCACGCTCGGCCCGCTGGATCCCACTGTCAATGGGGAAGAACTGGTATTCCTGCAGGGAACTGTTGGGCTCCTGGTAGATGAACAGGGCGTCGTCGGGGTCGTCGGGCCAGTATTCCAGGGCGAGGGTTGGGGTGGTGAGGAGGAGGAGGGCGAGGAGGATGGTGAGGCGATGGGCGATCATGGGTCTCACCTTTCGGTGAAGGGGCAGCCAGGGGGCTCCATTTTAGCATCTTGGGAGCTGTAGCTGGCGGTAATAATGATCAACAAGGACTTCATCATCTCAGAAGGCCGCGATCCGTCGCAGCAGGGCGTAGGCCGGCACTCCTGCTCCAGCAGCACAAACTGGGAGTTGTTCACCGTATCCACGCCGATGTCATCGAGCTGGCCGGCCAGGCATTGCAGGCGGTCGAACTCATCCGAAGAGGGATTGATTATCAGGGTCACGTAGCCTTGTTTGCCCAGGGCGTGTGATTTCGAAGGCAAGTTCACCAGCGTTCTCCTAATTTGAGAGGCGGACCGATCTCAACCCAACGCGGGAGCAACGCGGCATGATCACCAGCAACCTCGAGTCGCCACTTCGAATTCGCCAACACCGGCCAGTGCCACCCCTGTTGATCCTGGCAGCGCTGCTGCTCGCCTGCTCATCCGCAGCCGCCTGCACGAACTTCCTGATCACCACCGGCGCCAGCGACGACGGGTCGACCATGGTCACCTACACCGCCGACTCGCACTCCTTCTACGGCGAGCTGTACTACCGCCCACCGGGCGAGCACGCGCCTGGAACCATGATCCCGATCCACGAATGGGACACCGGTAAGTACCTGGGAGAGATCGCCCAGGCCCCCGTCACCTATGCGGTGGTCGGCAACATGAACGCCCACCAGGTCACCATCGGTGAGACCACCTTCGGCGGCCGCAAACTGCGCGACCCCGAGGCGATCATGGACTACGGCAGCCTCATGTACGTCACGCTGCAGCGGGCCCGCAGCGCGCGCGAGGCCATCGAGATCATGACCTCGCTGGTGGCGGAGTACGGCTACTACAGCAAGGGGGAGACCTTCTCCATCGGCGATCCGGACGAGGTCTGGATCATGGACCTGATCGGCAAGGGACCGGAGCACAAGGGCGCCGTCTGGGTGGCCCGGCGCGTGCCCGACGGCTATATCACGGGCCACGCCAACGCTGCCCGCATTCGCCAGTTCCCCTTGAACGACAGCAAGAACACGCTCTACTCGCCCGACGTCGTCGACTTCGCCCGTGAGCAGGGCTGGTACGAAGGCGATGACAAGGACTTCAGCTTCGCAGACACCTACGACCCCGATGCCTTCGGCACCCGACGCGCCTGCGAGGCCCGCGTGTGGTGCATGTTCGAGCGCGCCGCCCCCGGCGGTGACCACGGAGAGGGCTGGATCCAAGGCGAGCCCGGCGCCGAGCCCGTGCCGCTCTGGATTCGACCCGCCCGCAAGCTCACCGTCGCCGATGTCATGGTCTTCATGCGCGACCACTACGAGGGCACGGCCCTGGACATGACCAAAGACGTGGGCGCCGGCCCGTACAGCCTCCCATACCGCTGGCGACCCATGCGGTGGGAGGTCGACGGCCAGCGCTACTTCCACGAGCGCGCGGTCTCCACCCAGCAGACCGGCTTCTCGTTCATCAACCAGATGCGCGACTGGCTGCCGGACCCCATCGGCGGCCTGGGCTGGTTCGGCGTCGACGACACCTACACCACCGTCTGGTTCCCGGTCTACGCGGGCATCACCGAGATCCCCTACAGCTATCGTGAAGGCACCGGCTCCTACCATGAGGTCGACTACGCCGCCGCCTTCTGGTCGTTCAACCGCGTCGCCAACTACGCCTATTCACGCTACTCCGACATGATCGTCGACATTCGCCGCGTGCAGCAGGAGCTGGAGGGCGGCTTCATGGCCGAGGTGAAGGACGTGGACGCCGCCGCGGTCGCCTTGTACGAGCAATCGCCACGCCTGGCCGGCGACTACCTCACCCGCTATTCCGGTGAGGCCGGCAACATGGTCGTCGACCGCTGGAACCATCTCTTCGACGAGTTGCTCTACAAGTACCTCGACGGCAACGTGAAGGACGAGTTCGGCAAGCCCCAGTTTGAAGGCTATCCCGAGGAATGGCTGCGCACCATCGCGGCGGCCACGGGCGATCGCTACGCCATGGTCGAGGTGGAGGCCGAGACCGAGCGGCGTATGGCAACGGAAGCGGAAGCCCAGCAAGAGGCCCAGGCCCTGGCCGCGAGCATCCTGATCCTGCTGGAGGGACGCGGGCTCGAGATCGATGCCGACCAGCGGCAGCGCATCACGGCCGAGCAGGACCTCGATCGGCTTCGTGGCTGGCTACTCAGCGCTGCGGAAGCCGGATCAGTGGAACAGGTCGTGGGCGACGGCTGGGATTGACCGGATCCGACTAGAGAACCGCCGCAGGATCCGCACAGGTCCTCTGCGCCTCGCCCGAACCCAGCGCGTCGATGGCGGCCATGTCCTCGGCGTCGAGCTCGAAGGAGAAGAGGTCGAGGTTGCTCCGCATGCGCTTCAGACTCGAACTCTTCGGAAGCACGGTGCGCCCCTGCTGGAGATGCCAGCGCAGGATGGCCTGGCCCACTCCCACGTCGTGCTTCGCGGCGATCTTCAGCAGCACCGGGTCCTTGAGCAGTCCAAAGGCTCCACTGGCGAACGGGGCGTAGGCCGTCACGACGATGTCGTGGTCACGGCAGAAAGCTTCCAACCGGGGGTCGCGGCAATAGGGGTGCACCTCGAGCTGGTTGACCATGGGGCGCGTGCCCGGAACGTCTTCGATGAGCTGTTCGAGATGCTGCATGGTGAAGTTGGAGACACCGATGGCCCGGGCGGCCCCCTTCTCATGGAGCGAAACGTACTTCTCCCAGATCGTCTGCCGGGTCCGGCGCGCGAACGCGGCGTCCTCGTTCCCGAACGGACCGGGCCAGTGGACGAGGAGCAGGTCCACGTATCCGACGCCGAGGTCATCGAGGGTGCGCATCATGTCGTCTTCCACCCTCTGTCCGATGTCCGGGACCTTGTCCGCGTCCCAGGTCCGGAGATGCGAGATGTTGACTTTCGGCGGCACGGTGGGATGCGCCAGCTTGCTCGTGATGAAAACGTCCTCGCGCTTCAGGTCGCCACTCGCCAGGCGCTGGCCGAGAAGTGTCCCAAGGACTCTCTCCGTGCCGTACGCGTGGGCGCCGTCGAAGGCCCGGTAGCCCGAGTCGAGCCCGAGGGTGAGAGCGTTCCAGGCTTGCTCGGGAAGGAATCCCTGGAAGTCGGTGCCCCCGGTCCAGTCCCCAAACGCACAGCCGAACGCCACGGACGGCAGTTCGACACCATTGGACAGCTTCACGGTCTGCAGGGTCTCGGTCGAATCGGACATGAGGATTCCTTTTCGGTTCGGTGCTGATGGCTGGTGTGTGGATTTCCGCCTCGAGGTGAGTAGGGCTCCCGGATTCCGTCGACAATCTAGGCCTTAATCTCGATTCCACACCCATCATCCCCCTTGTCTCACCTCCCCATTCCTGCTTCAATACCTCCGATCATCAACCCCGCCCGACCCCTTCCGGAGGCCGCCTCAATGCGTCAAGCCCTCGCTGTCCTGTTGCTCGTCCTGCTCGCCACCCTGGCCGTGGCCCAGGAATCCAGCCCGACCTACACCCTCGAAGACTTCCTCCAGACCCCGACCCTCGGCCGCGTCAACGTCTCCCCCGACGGCAAGCTCGTGGCCTGGACCGAATCCCGCCGGGACATCGGCCTCGACAAGCGCGTCACCCAGCTCTGGCTCTCCGACAAGGACGGCAAGAACCCCCGCCGCCTCACCTGGGAGAACGAGCGGGTGGGCGGCCTCAGCTGGCGCCCCGACGGCGCCCTCTGCTTCCTGCGCAGCTTCGACGAGAAAACCCAGCTCTTCATCAACCCCCTGGACGGCTCCGAACCCCGCCCGGTGACCGATTTCGCCGAGGGCATCCAGGGCTACTGGTGGAGCCCCGACGGCCAGTGGCTGGCCGTCCTGGCCCCCGCCGCCGAAGAAGAGGTTGATGAGGAAGAAGAAGAAGAGGAAGACGACAAGGCCGACTGGACCGTCTACGACCGCCTCGAACAACCCGAAGACTATCCCCAGCTCTGGATCGTCCCCGCCGGCAACCTCTCCTCCTGCGTCGGCGACCGCGAGGCCCGGCAGCTCAGCGAGCCGCCCTACAACGTGCAGCACGTGGCCTGGTCCCCCGACGGCACCACCCTCGCCGTCACCTACAACCCGTTGTTCTCCGGCCTCGTGGACGAGGAGCAGAAGGTGGCCCTGGTCCATGTCAAATCC